>JAEEGF011131825.1_pt1 | contig 44126 bp, 28 predicted proteins | sample 9134171 | NCBI WGS metagenome assembly JAEEGF01 (sample SAMN16246542, study PRJNA631951) | gut metagenome | biome: gut microbiome; feature: rumen; material: AP-attached | host: Bos | place: Iran: Karaj | collected 2018-10 | reverse complement strand
GAATCCCAACCGGTTCACTAATTGAAAATCAGCAACATAGTTATGTTGCTGATTTTTTTTGTTTTTTATAAAGAAATTAAGTGCACTAATATGTTTAAAAGACAGAGAATATGTTTAATGAGGAGATTTGGGTTAATGGGGAGAATGTTGAGATTGTGCGGAAATAAGAGATAAGAAAACAAATTGTAATAATTGCGTGAACATATTTTCATATCTTATCTGTCTGGAAGCATTTGGGGACAGTTGTCGATATTCCATTTGATATGTTTTCTATTTTTGTAAAAGATTCTTGATTTTTAACAAGAATCATGCAAAGATTTTTAGTATTGTGTGTATATACAAATAGAAAATCATAATAATGGAAATAGACAAAAACGAATTCATCAAGGATTTACGTGAAAGAAAACCTGCTGCCCAAGAACGGCTGTTGAACGAATATGGTCCGTTTGTGTTTCGGATGGTGGTCAGAATGGTTGGCCAGCGCGAGGATGCAGAAGAGGTTTATCAAGATGTGTTCGTTAAGGCTATGACCAAGATCAGCACCTACGACCCAAGAAAAGCCAAGCTCTCCACCTGGTTGAGCCGGATTGCCTACAACGAGTCACTCAATCATATTCGACGGTCAAAAATGGAATTAATATCCATGAATGACATTGAAATGATAGATGATTATGACTACACAGAAACAGAGGATACATATAACGAGCATACCATTCTCCTATTAGAGAAAGCGATAACCATTTTACCATCAGCCGACCAGACGCTTCTCTCGTTATTCTATTATGATGACATGAGTCTGGAAGAGATAGCATATATTACAGGCTTAAAAACATCAACGGTTGGTTCCAGGCTAAGCCGCATACGCAGGAAACTGCATAAAATCATCAAAAAATTTTCAGACCAATGAAAAAAAACGATATATCTACTACACTTCATCGCGATATCAATCTGCTTAATGCGGTCAGACGGCATGAAGAAAAATTATCTCCACTTCCTGAGCATTTGAACCTTCAGACCATCAGACGTCTTAATCAAATTAACGGAAGACGTCATGGAATAAAATCCCAAAAACAAGTATTGACTGCCATTATTTCGGCAATAGCCGCCAGTCTGCTGTTATTAATAACACTGAAACGGTTTTCGGAGAATCCCTCAACACCGTCTATTGCCCCATCAGCCATCGCAAAATACCCAAATTCAGTTGAAGAAGCAAACATAGCCCATTCTATGGAAAAAGAGCATACCTCCAACATGTATGTTGAATTAGGTAAGAAAAAAGGAGAAGAGTTTAAAACAGAAAAAAAACATACACAAAAGGCGAAGGAACAGACAGACAAACATTACTTGATGGCCAACCCAAAAATGGATGAAAAAATAATGAGAGCCTGTCCTGTTCTTTCTGACAACAAACTGACAGAAACTCATGTTGAACGACATCCTAAATCAATGCAGCCACAAGAACATAAAGAGGAATGGCAATTAGAAGAAAACAGTTATTCCACAGAAGAGGAAGTTGCTGAAGTTTTTGCAGACACACTTGGCTGTGATATACTGAAATCTCCAGAAAACAGACTTATCGCCTTACAAATGTTAAATGATTGCGAAGCCACAATAGAACGCGAGACTCAAGAAGTGCGCAATTATCTGATAGAAGCCACCTTCAATGTGGTTCCCCCTTCCAGGAACGCGATACTCGTCATTGACGAGAATGGTGACTACAACGTGGTGGAAACAGTGAATAAAAAAATCATAGAATTATAAACAATGAATTCTTGGAAGTTGATTCCTATGGAATTATTAATTCTGCAAACGGAAGTTATTATTCTGCGAAAAAGGTAGTTGATTCTTTGAATGGAAGTAAACGAATCTGCAGTCTTGTAGGCGATATTTCTGCAATGAAATACGGATGGAGTAATCACTCAGAACCAGTATATATATTCGTAATCAATATGTTTTCATGAATTTGGATTATTCAGTAAACTTTTAAATAAAAAAACAATGAAAAAAATGAAATTATCTATCAGCATTGTCATCATGCTATGTTTTCCTTTTGTGACAAAGGCTCAAACGGAGATTTACAATTTGTTCCAAGAAATTCAGAACATAAATAACATTAAGACTTCTGTGACCGACAACCTTAGTGAGTTCGATAAGACAAAAATCATTGACATGTATGTGGGACAAGAACAGCGAGGAATATTTGATTATATTAAACAGACGTTTGAAAGTGAAAGAGATAGTGCCTACATAATATGGACTCGTTTTGATCCCATTTCCGGACAGAACACCAATAATATCTGGAGAATACAGCGTGGTCTGGGCGAAGACATTCTTGTAGGTCAGAAGAAAAACACCAGCTATCTTATTATGTGTTTTAATGACCCTCAAAATGCAGATTACAGAACTGTTTATTCAGCAGAATGGTGGGAAACGAGAGACCCGAATTATTACCAAGGTCGTCTTGTTTATAGTTATGGTAAAAAACCAGTATTACAAACAAAAAGGGATATCCGATTTAATTTACCAGAAGGTCTGAATATAGACAGCTTGTTTATCAGACACAACTCATTAGACAGCATTGGCACAGACAGTATATTCAGTCATTACTTTTCCAATTTCCCTGACAACAATTTTGGTGATAAAAACCTTAAACTGTTCAGGTTGCCTGGACAAATGATATCCAGTTCAGTAGCTGAAAACATATCAGTTAACGAAGACTTAAATTCATGGGCAAACAAGGCCATTCAGCATATAAATAAATTAAGCCCTTCGGAATGGTTACGTTTATTCGGTCTTATTACTGAGGATATACGGCAAAACTGTAAAGAAAATAGGAATCGTGATCTAATCGTAGCAGCTGGACTTGTTTTAGATTTGTGCAAAAACGTACCATCAAAACTTGATGAAGATGAGCGTGAATTATGCTGCCACCGTTTACGTAAAATCGCAGACTCTCTAAAAAATGAGAACGAATATGTTCATGACATTCTGATAGTCAGTGCCAATAAACTTGAACACTGAAGAGGATGATCCACCTTCAAAAAAACAAATAAGTTATATAGTTAATAAAAGTATTTTTTTTCTCAAAAAAAGGTGTGGAGCGCAGTGATGCGTTCCTTGCCTTATTAAAAAGTATCATTTTGAAATATTTAAGAACCTTTAACTGATTATTTGATTACATTTTCCTGAGATTTTCGTTATTAATTTAGGTGGAACGTCATTATTGTGTGTGGTGAAAAGAGATTTTACATAAAGATGTTAACAACGATGGAACAAAAATTCAATTCTTTTTCACATTTGTCTGACCTTGACTTGCTTCAGAATTTTTGTATGCAAGAAGGCGAGATTGTTGATTATCAAAAAGGAGACCTGATGGAACGTGAAGGAGAACCATCCAACTGGTTTGGGTTTGTATCTCTGGGATGTTTCAGATATCTGACAAAAGGTATCAGCGATGGTCGTGAACACATCACATGGTTCTCGTTTGAAGGAGAGTTTGTAGGCGATTATCCTTGCTGCCTCAATGGCCGTCCCGCCCAGACAACCATAGAAGCCATGATACCCAGCTGCATTTACAGAATCAAAGGGGAACTATTAACGGAATGGTTTTGTCGAAATCCTCAAACAATGCAGCTCCGGAATCAAATCAGCGAGCATCTGCTTTTTCAGGCAAGGGAACGTTATATAGACTTTCATCGAGGAACACCTCTTGACCGTTACAACCTACTTCTACACCGTTGTCCAGGCATCGTTGAGCACCTTTCATTGAAAGATATCGCGTCATTTCTCAGCATCTCCCCCCAACAACTATCACGGATACGTCGAAACATCACATTCAGAGAAGAATTGTAAACATTCAAACTTCAGTAGTTAAAAAGAAAGAAATAATGTACGTTATAAAAGGGAGTTAACGAGATAGCTGATGGTGGACAATAGTTTTAAGAAATGATAATCTAACGAAGTAATTACTCAATAGTTGTGTGTTATTTTTTCAGGATAAACTCTGAACAAATGTTCAGACCTTTTATTCCAATCATATATTATTTCAGTTCATTGATAATAATTCAATAATTATTTGTAATTTTACAAGATAATAGAATAAATACAAAGAACAGAGATGAAACAAATTAAACTATGGAGTAATATCCTTATGATAGTTGTATTGTGTGTTTTCGCCTCGTGCAGCAAGGACGATGAAGCGAAAGACATAGTTGAACAGATTACCGTTTATGTTTCAGCTGAAACAGGCATTTACAACGGATGGACTGTTCATGGCGTTGAGGGCATGATGATTCGCGCAGCTGACGAAAAGGAATTCCATTGCGTTATGTTTAATGAGATAACAGGATTCACATACGAGCGAGGTTATGAGTATGAGTTGCTGGTGAAGCGAACCAAGCTTGCCAATCCCCCTCAAGACTCCGGAATATACCGTTATGAACTAATCCGCATCGTATCAAAGAAGAAAACAGCTTATTATGATTTGGAAAAACCGACATCAACAACAGGATTGACATTGGCCAATGCACCAATCATTGACGGTTCGGATTCCACAGAGCCCCTACGGAGTCTGTTGATGTGCAGATTACTTGGAATAGAATGCCAATGGTTGCAACGCTTACACACAAATGCCACCTGGGGTATTATTCCAGTATGGAGTACTCTCTCCCAAGAAGACAATCAAGCATTGCAGCAGATACTACAAAACAGGAACACCCATGGTTCATTTGTCGGCCTGATAGACGGTGAGAATGACATCATTGTCACCGCCCGTGGTATCAGCCGCGACGAAAAGAAGTATGCAGAAGAGAAAGGTGTATCACTTCTTTCACGCCCCGTAGCCAAAGATGCTTTTGTGTTTCTGGTTAACCCCAAGAATCCAGTCAGAAATCTCACCATTGAGCAGATACAGAAAATCTACACAGGCGAAATCAGGAACTGGAAAGAAGTCGGTGGAAACGATGCCACAATTAATCCTTATATCCGGAATGCCAACTCCGGCAGTCAGGAGAAAATGGAAACTATTGTGATGCAGGGTCTGCCAATGATAGACTGGCCAGAGATGGTTGGATATGTGATGCTATCTCCCTACTATCAGCTGGAGCAAGACGAGAATGGAATAGCCTATACCCCGTTCTATTATTATGATACAATCGTAAATGATGACCGGACACAGGTAATCGGTGTTAATGGCATAATGCCAAGCAAGTCAACGATAGAAGATGATTCATATCCATACGTGACTGAAGTGATGGCCAGTGTCTGTTCGGAAGTTGACAAATCGAGTACAACTTACCAGCTATTTTATCAGCTCTCAACAGGAGAACATAATGACATTGTCAAAGAAAGTGGATATATCATTCACAAATGATATAAATGATGGCGCGGAAGAATGTGTTTTATTTTTTGGCTGATTTATTCTGTTCAATTGCACAAAGTAATATTTACCAGATACTATTCTGCTAAGAACTGAAAATGAGAAAGAAAACACAACAAATCATTTTCGTCATTATTGTCATCACCACACAACTGGCATACGGTCAGGAAATTCTTTGGCAGAAATGTAATGAGAGTTTGCCTGGCGATATTCACATCACGCCAGTGCGCTGCTCGGACAACAATCATCAAGAGGGTGCAAAGGCGAGTGTGGAGTTTATGCTCGACGGAGATAACACCACGTTATGGCACTCGGCTTTTTATCCTGAGCATAAGCCAGTGACACCTGAGACACCTGCCGAACTTGTATTTGAGTTTGAGAACGTGGAACGCATTGACCGAATGGTTTATGTTCCTCGTCAGGATGGCTCACCTAACGGATATGTCACCGAAGCGGAGATATTGGTAAAGACTGCCACAGATGCGGATTTCCGCCTCGTAGGCTGCTACACATGGGAGAGCGATATCGAACCGAAGATCGTACGCTTTGAAGGAGGACTTCGATTGCCGACCGCCATCATGCTTCGTGTTCTTCACGGCGTGGGCGACTTAGGCTCATGCGCCGAAATGCGTTTCCGACGTGATGGTGAAGCGCTGAAAATCAGCCCGCTTTTTAACGATGACCTCTGCACGACCCTGAAACCAGGCGTGACTGACGAGGACATAGAGAGATCGGAAAGTCCCGTCTTCCGTGAATTGGCCAAGCGGCTAAAGAACGGCTCCTATAAAACCGCTTACCGCATGGCCACGTTCGACTGCTATGACCATCCACAGTGGTTGTCAAAGGTGTGGCATACACCCGACAAGTTCTATGACCAGTTGCAGGGCGTTACAGGAATTGTCGTGGAGCCGGGAAAGCATTTGATTATGGTGAGCGGTCTGCCCGATGGACAGGCTGCCGACCTGAAAGTGGTGGCTTGGTATGCAGGAAAAACAGGTAATAATTTTGATGGCAGTAAGCCGGAAATTCTCACCTACCCTCTGAAAAACGGCGCCAACATCATTGACCACGAAAGCTCATGGTCGGGATTGGCCTACATCACTTACTTCTCAGAGGGACATGCAGCCGATAATCCGCCTATCCGCGTACATTTCATAGGTGGTACCGTCAATGGCTACCTGACACCCGACATGACCGACGAGCAGATGCATCAGATGACCGCCACGGCACCATCCCGTTTTATCGACGTGGTGAGCCATAAAGTGCATGCAGTCTGGACATCGGCAGGAATGCACGAGTTCTGTAAAGCCGACGATGGCAAATCCCCCGGCTACCGCCAGTACATGGATATCCTTGATTCGCTTATGACCTGGCAACAACAGTTTGTTGGCATGGAGAAGTACGGACGCACACCCCGAAATCGCAGTCTGCTCTATGTCAACTTTACATTCGGTTCCCTCTATCAAGACAAACTTGGTATCAGCGCACACATTGACCTTGAACGCTCGCTGCTCAACTGTCAATTCTTGCGATTCAGCAACTCGGAAACCATCTGGGGACTGGCTCATGAGTGGGGACATCAGCACCAGTTGCAGCCATACTTCTGCTGGGGCGGGGTGAGCGAAGTGACCAACAACCTGAATGCCTATTACAGTCTGCAACGCATGGGTTTCAGCTACGCAGACCTTGAACAAGGCAAACGCATAGGCCTTGAACAAGCTGTGGAGAAATACATAGACGGACAGACTGATGACTGCATCTTCCAGCAGAACGAGGCTCACCAGAATGCCTTCGAACGGTTGTGTCCTTTCCTTAAACTCGTTAGTTATTTCACTACCGAGGGAAACATGCCCGACTTTCTGCCAGACCTATACGAGACTCTACGTCATTCCGATGTGACACCCGACTCATCAAACATTGTGCCCTACGTCCTCAATTTCATCCGCAAGGTTTCACAGCTGAGCGGCTACAACCTAACGCCCTATTTCGAACGTTTCGGTTTCCTCCGTGTCAAAACCTTCGAAATTGAAGACTATGGCAAATACACATACGAGTTGACGCAAGAGCAGCTTGACAATTTCCGAACCGAAATGAATACTTTGGTTCAAAAGAAGGAACTCATGGCAATGTCCGACTCTATGATAGAGCATATCGCACATCTTCAATTATAAAAAGTAGAAAACTAATAGAACGAACATGAAAAAAGAAACCATCATCACAATCCTGCTCGCCATTGTCGCAATGGCAGGACAAGCACAAGTGAAATCTGGACTCGATCTTTGCCTGAGAGACGAGGTTACAGGTGAATGGCTCATTGGTTTTTTCAATGAGTATGCCATTTACGACTGTGAGTATTATGACTATGCCGAAACAGGAAAAAATCGCATTGTGCTTACAAAGGGTGGACAACGCAAAGAGATACAGTTGAAAAAGAACACAGTCACTATTGATGGTGTGAAGCATAAGACATCGGTGCTTACAACTAAGTTCCTGCCTGATTATCCTGTGTCAGACGAAACTCCTTTTAACGCAACGATATTTGACAATGAGAAGGAAGCGACCCTGCGTGTAGTGCATAGAAGCGGCAAGGCGGGCATCAGTGTGGTAACAAACTTCAGTCATATAGTGAAAGACGATGTGAAAAGCTATGCCGCTATGAGCGACTCTTCAGGACGCTATGAGGCACACATTCCTCTCGTCGGTCAGACCGCTACGATGCTTTTCACAAATGCCACATCACAAATATTTCATATGGACAAATGGGTGTGGATTCCATATATTCTGGACCCAGGCGACAAACTGCTATTTTTTGTCGATGACATTGAAGGGCGCATCTACGTAATGGGCAGATCGGCTCGTATGACCAATGAGTTCTTGAGTCATCCGATGTACGGTTATAGTATGGATTTCGATGAACGAAAACAGATGGATTTTACGACGTTCATCAACAAATATAATGATGAGGAAAGAACACATTTGCTGCATCGCGATTCCGTTCTTGCCGCCCATCCGCTCCTATCCAAACGCTATAAGGACTATACAGCAGGGATGTCGAAGTCGTTCTTTGCCCATGATTTGGGCCAATTGCGCTTCAATCGTGGCAAGGTGAAACGTGAGGATATTATCAGTGAGGCCAAACGACGCGGCTTGTTCAACATTGGCGTACCATACACGGTTCTGGAGCGTTACGACCGTTTTTTGGATGATATTAGCGATGTCACCATCCAGAAGTATTGTGTGATTGGCAGCGGCGTACCCTTTTTGCACCACATCTTGCAGAAGGAGCGTGATGGCCGGCTGAAACTCTCGGTTGATGAAATCAACCTCATTCAAAGTGAATTGCCAAACGAAGCGGCCATAGAAGTGCCGTCACAGGAACTACTTGACTCTGCAGGCATCTGGATTGAGGGCTTTTACCTCACCGATACTTTAAACACGATGTTTGGCAGCCGCCCTGAACTCTTCAATGAAATTCTTGCTTACTATCAACAAAAGCAGTTAGCGGCACTCGATTCTCTCGGTCTCCCATCCTCGTTGCGCGAGATAGCCATCGCCCGTAAGATGATGGACAAGATAAGTCACGACGTAAAGCCAATGGAAGACTATCAGTTGCAGACCTTACGCGAGAATGTGCATCATCCTTACCTCTTGGGTGAAGTGCTAAAATTCAATGACCAGCTTATTGCAGCCCGCAAAGAAGCCGAAACCATCATTACGCCCGACCCTCGTTCGTTAGCTGATATTACCGATGGCGAAGATATTTTCCGAAAGATTGTAGAACCCTATCGCGGTCGATTTATATATATCGATGTTTGGGGAACATGGTGTGCTCCCTGCAAGCAAATGATGACATTTGTGCCGCAGATGAAGGAACAACTGAAAGACCTTGATCTCGTTTATCTCTACCTTTGTAACAATAGCAGTGAACAATCGTGGAAGACCGCTATCTCCCAATTTCACCTGACAGGCGAGAACAGTGTACACTATAATCTGCCCGCCAAGCAGCAGAGCGCACTTGAACGTTATATCGGTGTTAGCGGCTATCCGACATACAAGATTGTTGCTCCCAACGGAAATTTACTGCCAACAGTAGTCCCCCGCCCCGATCACCCCGAAGCCATAAGATATATGATAGAAGAGATGAGTAATAGCAAATGAAACTAAATGAACATCAACTTATTTTGTTTTTTTAACAGGAATTACAAGAATTATTAGAAATTTCAGGGAATAACACACATCAGAATCTATCTGCGGATTTTAGGTTGAACAAGAATCCCAGGAAACGATAAAGATGCTTCAAATAAAGTTAAACACAAATTCTCCTCATACCATCTGAGATGACTGTATGAGGGGAAGACATATTAAAAGGACCGCTCAAAAGTATATCCCCCACTCCATCATCACTGACAAAATGGGGAATTATCGGGAAAAAGCTTGATTCGTGTTGAACAGATTTAATATCCCATACGTGAGGTATCGACTTCTTTTTTCTTCTTTTCCTTGAAATCTCCGATTCGATAGACCGCCGTAAGGGACACATTCGGATATTGCAGCCACATCTTCATGGCGTAATCCTGATTTCCGAGACTTGAACGCGTATATACATGGCTATTAGTAATGTTAGTCCCAGAAGCCACAACACTCCATTTCTTGTTCGGTGATGTCCATCGGAGAGAGCTGTTAAGACGGAAATACGGTTCAATGTCGTAGATACCCTGTAATGCCCGCGTCTGGAAGGATGGATTCAGAATCAGACGCAAATCCTGTCGTTTGCTGAGACGGATGGAAGTAGTTGAACTAAAAAGCCCAGTAAGACGAGCTCTGTCAAAAGGCAGATTGAAAAAATGGTCGCTCTTGTCGTGACGATAAGTAGAAGTAGCTGCTACTGTGCTGTTCAGCCAATCGCCGATGTTAAACCTCACCGTAGCCTGTAGTCCGTGGATGTTGGCGAAGTTAAAATTTGTCTCTTTCATGATGACCGCCATCCTGTCGGAAGGCTGATATGCCAACTGAACAAAATAATCCGGCATATACATGGCAAAAGCAGATAGCGTGAGACGCTGTCCATGCTGCCACATCAAATCGAGATTATATGAAGACTGCGGTTTCAAGTCAGGATTTCCCCAGATCTCGCTATATGCAGAAGAATAGAAGATGCTGCTCATGGTGCTCCAATAAGAGGGATAGACCGCCTGAGAATTGAACGAAAAGTTCAAGTTGTTCTTCTTGTCGATATTCCACAGCGCATTCACCGTCGGGTAGAGTCTCCATTCATCCCACTTTTGAGCATGGTACTGCTGTGCTCCAACAGACGCTTCCAAGCTGACAGCTGGTGTTATCTGCTTGTTGAATCCAGCATAGATATCAACAATCCGCTCATTGTAATCCACAGAACTGTTAGCCTCCACAACCGGCCGTCCTTCAGCATCAAGTGTTGTCTGATAACTCACATTGCTTGTCAGCTGTGACTCGATGCCATAGTTCAGTTCCCAACCGTTCTTCAGCGTATGCGTCTGGTCAGCAGTAAAAAGCCATTTGTTAATCCTCTGCCGACTGCTAACGGAGAGATTACGCGTGTTTTCATACAATTTTCCATCCAGATGTTGAGTACGCGGGTTCCTGTAATTCGTATAAGAAGCAGAGAGATTCAGCCCAAATGGCGTCGTGTAATTGGCGTCCACATTATGAATATATGTATTCACATCCGAATGCTGAACAGAGGTTTCCAACCCCGTACTTTTGTTATTGGCATCGCTTGATGCCCAATTTCCAGTATATGCGATATTCAGTCGGTTTTTATCATCGAATGCATAGTCGAGTCCAATTCTAAGATTCTGTCCACTGGTCCGGCTCTTGCGGTCAGTCCTGTCGGAATAGTCCACACGCTGACTGCCTAAAAGATGATGCGCCATGTGCTCCACTTTTCCATATGCATCCCCATATCCGAGAGCATAAGAAACATCAATTCCAAGCTTATCATGTTGATAGAGTCCAGTGGTTCTTACAGCTCCATATCCATACTTGCTTTGTCTGTATAATCCAGTCAACTGTCCGGAAAACTGGTTCGTTCCGACAAAATCCTTCATGATGACGTTGATTGCCATACCATGCACATGATATTTAGCCGGAGCTGACGGCATCACCTCCGCTTTGGCAATCATAGAGGCGGGGATATTCCTTAACCGCTCTACAATCTGCTCTTGACTTAATGACGAGACTTTCCCATTGATGATAAGCGTCGCCTGACGTCCTCCGAACGTCAAAGCTCCGTCGTTCTCCACTACACCTGGTATGCGAGTGAGCGCCTCGTATGCATCATCAGCAGGAAACAGCTCCAGAAGCGTCTCCATGTTGTACGTCAGATGTCCGTTTTCCGTATTTTTGATGATTCGTTCGCCCTTAATCTGCACCCCATTGAGCATGACCGGCTCGGGCTGCATATTGACAACACCCATGTTTCTTGAAGAACACAGTTCTTGAATTGTTTTGTAACCCACAAAAGAAATTCTGGCTATTACAGGAGATCGTTCGCATGGTATAACAAAATGTCCATTTTCGTTTGAAACACCTCCTGCAATCAAAGTGGAATCCTGAGGAGAGAGTAACGCAATGTTTGCAAATGCAACAGGCTTACCCTGCTCATCGACAATGGTTCCCTTATATCGTGTTTCCATTTGCTGGATGCATTCCACCGTGATTTCCTTACCAACGACAGTAACCTGAACAGGATAGAATCCTATCATCTGACGCACTGTTTCCGGCACAGTCTTTCGGTGAACATAAGTCGTCACACGAAAATCCTCCAGTTCGTTATACATAAAACTGATGGTGTATTCATAAGAAAGTTCGTCAAGTTGTCTGAGTGCATCGCTTAGGGGCACATCATCAAATTGTTTTGTGATATGTTGTGCATGAGCTGTAAAGGTAAGAACACAACACAGCATTGAGAATATAGTGCGTTTCATTTCTTCTTATTCTTATTTTACCGTGATTATGTTTTCATTCATTTTCACGTCTATACTCTCAAATCTATCCAGACGTTTGAGCACACTATCAACAGGCTCATCGGGATTCCAAACGAAATGGAAACGCAGCTGGCGTTGCTCATCATTCTTGAACTCCACATCCATGTGATAATGGGCTGCAATTTCCTGAAACATCTTCTCCAAAGAGACATTGTCGAAAACAGTCGGCTGATTATGCCGGACAGAATCGGTCTTAATCGTATCAGCTGGGGGAATACCGTCTTGTGGTTGAATAGACAGCATTATACCTTTGTCTGTATTCTTCGGTTGTTTGATTTCTGTCAGTTTATTATTGTGTGGCTCCGGAATGAAAGCCGTTTTATCCAGTATGTCTTGTTGAGTTTTGCTGATACTCCGCACGATATGAACTGCAGCAAAAGCAATTCCCGCAGTGATGAGAATTCCGGTGAATACAGCCGCAATCTTATGTACTTGAGAAGATATACCCCAAAAGTTATGTGTATTCTTTTTAGACTTATGGTCAAGCTGTTCTAATTCCGAGGCATGCTCAATGGAAAATTGTTTCCACAGATCATCCATTGGAACAGCTTCTTTTTCTACTTCTTTTTTAATAATAGCCCGTTTCACAAGAGACAGTTGTTCAATCATCTCAGCCAATTCGGGGTAACCGGCAAGTATGTCAGCAATCTGCTCATCGGTATATTCTTCGGGATGCTCCTGCATCCACAATAGAAGTTTTATACTGTCTTGTTGTTCCATAATGTTATCGTTTTGATGTACGCTTGAAATAAACTTTTATCTTCTGCAATGCTTTTGACAAGTGATTATATACGGTCACTTTACTGACTCCAGTAGTCATTGCCACCTCTTCGTATGTCATCTCATCAATAAACCGTAAACGAAAAATCTTAAAAGTAAGAGTTGGGAACTCCGTTTTCACAAAATGAAGGATTCTTTCCAGCTGGTCGTCTTCATACATAGTATCGGCTTGATTTTGTTTTAATTCCTCAGAAAAGAGTTTTTCCAACTGCTCGCGCAAAGATTTATGTCTAAGGATGTCCCGGCATCTGTTACGGACACTGGTCATGAGATAGCCCTCCATGTGGTTCTCTTGAGGTTTGACATTGTCATGTAGCAAACGAACAAAGACCTCACTAACAACGTCCCGACTATCGTCGGCATTGTATAGAATTGTCCTTGCCAAACGATACATAGCAGGGTAATTTTTGCGGTATATTTCCTCAAATTGTTCTTTTGTCATATTTCGGCCACTTATCAGTCAACATAACAATGACGATTTATATATCCTAAAAACTAAGCAAACGATAACTTTTTTGTTTTTATAACATTAATTTAAGATTAAGGAGTAAAAGAGGAAGTAAAAAGGGAATTATAAAAGGGAGTTAACGAGCCTGAGGCTCGTGGACAATAGTTTTGACTATAATAATTCATTATTAGAATCATTCAAAATGAATAAACACAAAAATTATCTACTTTTCCTATAGTATTCAATATTGTTTTTAAACTTTATTTAGTCAGGAATTTCTGATATCTGTTCCACTCCAGAAGAATATGCTGGTCGTGCTCACCAAGGAAGAAATCAGGATGAAATTCTTTCTGTAAAGGAGCCCAATTGCCACAAACTATGCCATCGCGGGTTATGATTGGCTGAAAAATTCCACTATTATTGTGTGCTTTATGGCGATAGTCGGGCTGCAGGACAATGTCGCGGCTTTTATAGCTAATAAGATACTCGTCGTAAGGCGGAATCAGCAGATAGTTTCCTTTACGGAATCCCTTAGTTCGACAGTCATCCGTTAGGTAAAACGATCTTCCATTCCATCTCACCTGATGGATTAACTCCCCCATCATTTGAATACCCTTTCTGCATTCGCTGATGCCCAGTCCCGACCACCAAACAAAATCTTCAAGAGTCGCCGGCTGGCGGCTCCTGAAGTATTTTTGAGTCAACATCAGCAATGCCTCATCCCAGTCAATATTTGCTTTTGTCTTAACCTTATTATCTGTGAGCGTATAAGTAGCCTTCATCGGCAATAAATCTCCACTGCAAAGCATTCCGGAGATTTCAGCCAAACGAATATGATAGGAAAGCCGGTGACTGTCGAGTTTAATTCCCCTATCAGCCAACGCCTCGATAAAGTCCTCCTTTGTGACGCAACCTTTGTCAGCCGCCGTCCTTTCGAATATATCCCGGATTCTCCACTCTTCCTCTTCCGTAATACTAATTCTGTTACTTTTCATCCACCCTTTTATCACCTTTAAAGCTTTAGGAGCGCAAAGTGCCAGCAACGGCCAATAGTCTTCAGCCGCCACAAGCTGCCATGTGCCCCTTAAGAGATGCAGCCGTATGATTTTTCCGCTATTGAAAGCCTGTTGGAAAGCTTTTATTGAGGGTTTAGCTGTACGCATGGCCACAGCCCAGCGCATCATTCTGTATTCCTGAGCCTGCATGGCTCCCATATATCGGATCACTTCCTCCGGAGAACAGAACTGCGGACAGACAAGTTGCTGACTGAGAAGTCGGATAGCAATGGGGTTCATCTACGTTTCAAGCAAATAATCTCAGGATTGACTCCTTCTTTGCCATATTCACAAACAAGGATGAAATGCTCATCACAGGCAATACCGAAACAGCGACCGGAACCATCCTGTTTTTCCACCTGATTGCACCAATAGGTGGCATTATCATCGAGAAATTTCACTTTGTTGCCATTTATCGTGTATTCCAAATTGACAAATGAGCCCTGCATTACAAACAGGTTGTCGATTTTTGGCAATCCACAGATTCCAAGCTCATTGACCTCGTCGATAATCCTCTTTTTGATGGGTGAGTTGGCATGCGGAATTTCGTCGGCATTCAGTTTCCATCGTTTAAGTTCTGGGTAAAGCCGGCTGAGAACCTCCTTATATTCCTCACGGGAGAGACTCTGCCCTGTGTTTTTATTAAATTCATCCACATACTGTGAGCAGAACTCCACCATTTCCTCCATCGTGAAATCTCCCGTAAAGGCACCGTCTTTATAACAATATATGCAGTATTCGTGATTTTTGGTTCCATCTGCATTCGTGCCGAGTAACTCATCTGTCAGCGGCATTCCGCAACTCTGACAAAAATTCTGTTCCATAATATGATTATTTTATAATAAAATACTAAGATCATTTTATCTTCATTTATTCTTCGACAGCAAAATTACAAAGCATTTTTGATTCAGGCAAATTTACGGGATATTCGGCAGGTTTATGTGACGAATGACAACAAAAAAATAAAATTCATCGTAGGATTTGAGCTGAAGAGTTTACAATTTTTCATAAAAAAACAGTGATTCGCCAAACCACCGTTTTTTTCTGTATTAATTGTTGCCTCTGCTGATGCCCCCTTTCAAATCAGAATTATCAATAGTTGTTTCGGTCTTCTTGACAGTAGATTTCAATTTTCCGAACCTAAAAGAGACGTTGATTTGGAACATTCTTCCCTCAGCGGCATTAACGGCATCGCCCCATCCGATGATATCGCCCTGGGTCGTTTTCGTTTTAAAATGATAATACTTCTTAAAAGGCGTATGTGCAGCCAGCCGAACCGTCAGCCTATCATCAGAAAGAAACGACCGCTGCAGGCTGAATCCATAGCGTTGCCAGGGATAGTCGTATGCATAGATGTTTTGCGGGCTATGCCCTATCTGCCCGTACAGATAAGCAGATGCCATAATCTTCCATGGCAGTTTCTGGCTGATTTTTGTATAACAGAACACATTTGTAAGATGCTGCTTAAGAGAAACCGATGTGTTTTTTGCATGGTTATCAGTCAGCATGACATCCGCCATGATGGTCGTATTGTCGAATGGTTTCCATTGGAGATATCCATCCAGTTGAAACCGATGCTGATTGAGCACGTTTCCCCAAGTACTATACCTAATGTCGTTCTCAGCATAGACGATTGACCCTAATTCATGATTGTAAAAAGAGAACATCGGTGCGACCTGCAATGTCAGCCGTTGCCCCACATACATGTAGGTGAGCTGAATTGTCTGGTCGTGTGCACTTTTCAAGTGAGCGTTACCGAAATCCACACGGGTTGGAGTTGTGACAACCGCAGGATTGAGGTAAGTAATACCTGGACGGCTGATGCTGGTGTTGTAACCCAATTTGAGCGACTGGCGATCATCTATCTGGTATTTCAGACTAGCCTGGGGTACCCAGTCGCTCAGATGCTTATCAAACGACTGCCCCTTACCATCAGGATATTTTCCCTGCAGAAAGCTATATTCGTAACGCATTCCCGCCCTTGCCGACCATTTATCTTTGTTATACATATAGTCGATGTATGCAGCCGCCACTTTTGTGGTATGTTCGAACTCAGCGGTAGTCGGAGGAGACTGGATCTCATGATAGAAAGTCTGCTTATTATCACTGTAATTCATCCTGTCAATATATTTTGCTCCCATCTCTATTTTGTGTCCCATCCATAACGGACGCATATAATCCAGCTGAAAAGTATGCTCGGTGAACCGTTCACGCGAATTCTGCAAAAATCCAGTATATTCAAACGGCACGTTGACAAAGTCAGTATAGTTTGTTTCCTGGTCGTTGTGCTGCCTTGTTAGAGCCAGCATATATGACAGTGTAAGTTTTTCATCCTTCAAGTGCGTTTTATGCTCATAGTCGAATCTTCCGCTCCAAGAATGATGACCATATCCTGGAAGCCAATAATTCTCACGGAATGCGTAAAGCTGATTATTAAGTTTGTCGTACATAGCTGTGTTTGCCCCTCCATCCACATCCAATTTATAGAAATAGCCTCCAAAAGAAGCTGAGAGTAAGTTCAGTGTGTCAATTTCATAGCTTGCATTTAAATCGGCAAAATGAATGTGGCCTTTATTAGTTCCTTCACTGTTAATCTCAGAAAAGTTGCCTGTCTCCACATACTGACGATGAATAAGACCATTGTTTCTAGTCTCTTTCTTCGGCATCCCACCATATCCATAATCCAGAGACACAATCAGCTTACCAAATTGTGCAGCCAGGTAGGCACTTAGATTCTTGTGCTCCAAAGAAGTATATCCGACAGTGACAGTTCCCGTGACGCCGTCCATCATTCTGTTATCCATCATGACAATGTTAAGTATGGCATTCACACCTTCCGCATCCTCACGAGCCCCCGGGTCGGTAATCACCTCAATCCTTTTCACAGCAGACGCCGGCATGGCTCTTAGAATATCTTTCGCATTCCTACTGAGACTGGGGTCATAATGACCATTCTTATAGATTTTATAGTTGCTATTGCCTTTGACAAGGATGTTTTCCTGTGCATCGACAGTGACCATCGGCACTTTACGCAACATCTCTAACACATTCTCAGTCTTTGATTCCTCATCAGCCTGGACATCATATCCGACACGATCGATTTCCTGCTTAATCAGCTGGCGTTGAGCCGTGACACTTACACCTTCTAATAACTTCTCCCATCTTGCAGAGTCTTGAAGCACAATGTCAGTTGAGTCGTTAGGTGTCTGTGAATTCCCAGACATAGAGCAGAATGCTGTAAAACACAAAAGAAGCTTCTTTTTCATCTTTTCTTTTTAGATTGATTCTTTCTGGCAGGAAGTAATTTTCACCTTTGCCATGTCAGGAAATGAACGGACGACAATCATGGCACCATCTTTTTTCGTACTAATGAGAATGATATTATTGACGTTTCCCTCAGGTCTCATTCTGATAGCATCAGCAGACCCTCTTTTGAGCACTTTTACCCTTTTTATGGCATCAGGAGAAAGTTTGTTCACTATCTCTTTAGTTGCAAGCGAATCATTAATCAGATAGGTAATGCCTTCTGGAAACCCCTTAGTGAAGATTTCCATCACCCCATTTTCACCTTTTTCCCCAAAATGTCTGGCAACCTCACTTCCAGGTTTATAGACATTAATGCACTTGACGCTCTCAGGATTGATGTCGCTTATCTCTCCCGTGTATTCTTCCCCATCCAATATGACCAGAGGATTGACGACATCATCATCAGTAATCTTCTCATACCTCATATCACCTTCAATCCTGATGTCTGGTTCAATTGATTTTCCCAATGGCCGTTTTGTCACCCTGATCCATTCACCATCAGTAAATATATTGTGTATAACGACTGGTGAATTTGGCACTTGTGTCATAACATATCGTTTAATTGTTTTACCGACGAGTTGTGAACCGTCAAAATTTTCAACTCTTTTGCCATCGATGTAATAATGGATTTCCTGTGCATTCACCCAAATGCAAGAAAGCATCATGGCAACAATCATAATAAATCCAATTCGTTTCATACACTAATTTCATTATTTGTTTAAAATTCAATATTTATAGGTACCACATGATATTCTTCATTGTTGTCGGATGTCATGATGATATAAGATGCAACACACCCATCAGCCATCCGTCTTGTTACAATATTCGCATCTCCAGCCCTTTGAATTTCGTAAGTTTCAACTTGCTCACCCTGAACATTTGATGCAGTAATAATGTCAGTTATCTGCTGTTCCAGACTAAAAGAATCAGAACGGGCATCCGTACTCATCCCTGGTTTTGATAAAGTCTGTGATGCAGTCTGCATATTTTTGTGTTCTGAATATTTATATGAGTGACCCCCTTTTTTCTTTCCTTTGTTATTATCAGAGAAAGCGGTTTGTCGGTCCATTTGTCGTTTTTTCGCCAAAACTGCCCCAGGATCTCTACCTCTTTTCAGATTTGATTCAGCAGAAACAGCCACAGACCTCACCTGCTCATTGGAAATCTTGTCCATATTGTTTTCTGCAACGACAGTCTGTGTTTTGTTTTTACACTTATCTGAATAGCTTTTTAACAGTCCCCATGTCATTAAGTTCATGGAAATATTAAGCATCTTAGAGATACTGTCAGTTTTGTAGTTGGCAACGTCAGTTGGTGCATTCGGAGTTTCATCATTGGTTCTTCCAGCATAAATGAACCATACAATCACAACCGTTGCGGCAACAGACACAATCCATTCCATAAAAAATGTAATTCGATGAAATGAGGATGCTATATGCATCTTCTTTTTCTCCATCAATCTATCAAATTCATCCGCTTTATGTTCAGAGAGTATGTTTTCGGCAGTGAAATTTGTCGTTGCTACCAGAATTGTACGGACATCCTCTTCTTCAAGTGTCAATGAATCTTTGGTTTTGGAATAATACTCTAAAAGCTCAAGATCCTCTTCCACACTTGTTTCCGCATTCAAATATCTGTTTGCCAGTTCCTGCCATTTCTGTCTTTCGTTCATGTTGTTCATAATTACTTCCTCCCTTCTTTTAATAATAACAATAATTTTTTTCTTGCAGTGCAAATCATTGTCTTAGCACTATCTGCAGTGGTTCCACATGCAGATGCTATTTCAGCCATTGACATGCCTTCACCTCTCATAATAATCATTCGTCGCTGTGTGTCAGAAAGCGAATTCAATGCACATTCGATTCTTTGTTCCGTTTCATGTGTAATTAGTTGTTGATCGGCCCGTGTCCGTTCATATAGCAAATCGTTCTCATCAAGGAGTTCATGCTTATTAACGGATCTGCGCATAATATCAATACAAATATTCTTGGCTATCAATATGGCCAACGATTCGGGATTGTCGTATGTCGCCAGTCTGTCGCGCATTTTCCATAACCTCAACAAGGTCTCCTGCACTGCATCCTCTTCGTTATATGCCAGTTCCTGGGTGTTGAAGAATTTTCTGCAAAGTTTCACCAGTTTTGGACGGATATTGACAGCGATATGTTGATAGTCTTGATACTCCATATTTATTTGTTACATTATCAAGACGAATGAGGATTGAAAAAGTTAACAAAAAAGAGTGAAAAAAGATAAAAAAGGGATATATCTCACGACATATCCCTAAAATTATGATTATATGGAATGAGAAAACGAAATTAAATTAAAAAGAGTTTGTTCAGAAGCTCATCTCATTGATTAGAAGTCCCAGATTAAACCAGCAGAAAAAGCATGGAATTTTGGTCCTCGTTTAGTATCCAGCACATTGCAAGGACTATATTTCACATAAGCACCAATGTGGTTTCTATAGGATACAATTCCGATGATGTCGGTTGTAAAACTATTGAGATGGACACCTCTGTCGCGATCCTTATATTTTGTCCCATCCAAAGAATAACGTGTTTTCAAGTTTCCATGTCCATTGAAACTAAACAAAGGTCCTGCAGCAAACTTAAAAAACTTAGTTGAGGTGTATTGAACAATCAATGGAATCTGATAGCTGAGCGTATGTACTCTTGAGAATTTGACATCTGCATTTTTGGGATATTCCGTGAGTATCACGTGCCCATCATCCGTCTTGTCAAAACGTGTGTTGCCCGTCATGCGGTAGTTTTTCCAATTGAACCACAAACCAGTGCTGAAACGCCAATGTGAGTTCACATTCTTGAAATGGATATTAAATGCATGCCAGGTGATTTCCACCGACTTTCCAAAATCAGTATCCAGTCCAGACGGTCCGCCCATTGCGGAAACCAATCCCACACTTAATGTAGGAGCGACCGTAAATTCAAAGCTATGTTTATACTCATTTGTTGATTTAGAGAACGGGAACTTGAAATCAAAATCCGAATTAGACTCCTTTGAAACATTCACTCCATCGCTACCAGCCTCCAAAGTTTTACTAAAGTGATAATCAGGATTATCCTTTTTGCCCATCACCTCGACAGACAAAGAATTTCGGTCGGATGTGACCACTACTTTATCAGCGTTTTCAATCACAATTGTGTCTGGTATTTCCTGTGCCATCATAATACCCCCATGGCAAATACCCATTAATAGGAATAATACTGTTCGTTTCATTTAATGTATGAATTATAGATTATTTAAACATTTTTTTCAACTCTTCCATTGATACCGTGCCTTCCATATACACAAGAGTAGCATCTTTCTTGTCTTTAGACTTCAGTGAAGCATTTCTATAGAAAACATACCGTTTAACCTTTGAACCAGCAGCAAGTGGTTTAAATGAGAGAAAAGCATAATATAATCTCTGCCCAATATATCCGATCTCCTTATCAGCCGCTTCTTTACCATCTTTCAGAACAGCCAGTTCCATTTCCCTCATTTCCTGTTTCTTCTCAGTAGAGATACTACGATAGAGCTTGAGATGATAAGGTTTCAGTTCTTTACCTTCCACCCACACCATCCTGGATTCGTCAGCATAAGGATAATTATCATCAAAAAACACTCTGATACTCAGATTAGTCTGTGCTTGAGCATATAAGACAAACAACAGGAGCAGTCCACATGTAATTATAAATCTTTTCATATTTAGTCGTTTGTTTATTTTAAAACATCAAACATTTCTTTGAGCTGTATTTCCATAACTTCAGTAGAAGAAGTCTGAAAATCGATATTATCCCATGAATCACGCATCATGGAAAAGACTTTTTCTTTGTCAGTGATAAGCACACCATTGTCATACGCCATACAAACATCCAGGTATCCATTCGAATTATCAGCCTCAAATACGCCACTTATAATAAAAGCAAGCAGCAAAACAGCAGCACAACCAGCAACCCATTTCAGGATTGATTGATAATCGGTCTTCTCTTTCTTGTCAGATACTGTAAGTGCCTCTAGTCCATCATTGAGGCTGTCAGACCCAGATTTATCTGTTGCCATACTTGTCAGACTCATAGTGGCTAACACTTCTTGAAATACCTCTTTAGCACTGTCCTCAATCTTGTCGTCACAGGCATAAGGAGACGTCACAAACCGCATCAGCGCACGTTCCTCATCTATAGAAGTGTCGGCTTCAAAATATCGTTCAGAAAGACTCAGCCAGAACTCAACATTATTTAATATATCATTATTATTACTCATTTTAAATTATGATTATTCATCTATATGACGTTTTCTATATTCTTCTCTAATTGCCTTACGTGCTCTTGATAACTGCATTCTCACAGCCGTGGGCTGCATTCTCAATATTTTGCCTATTTCGTCAAAACTTTTATTTTCATGTTCTCTTAATCTGACAATCTGCTGTTGAGTATTAGTAAGACATTGCCCGATAATTTGATTCACTGCAATCAACCTTTCTTCCATTTCAGCATACCCTTTATCAACATCATCCTCTATTTCGTTTCCATTGAGATCTACAATGTTATGACGTTTATTGCTTCTATATCGGTCGATGGCCATGTTTCTGACCGTCACAGACGTTAATGCCAGTGCATCATTTTCAGATTCAATATCATCAGCCCTCATCCATAATTTGACAAAGGCATCTTGTAGCACATCCTCAGCATCTTCCTCGGAAGGAAGAATACGCATGGCTTGCCGTAAAAATCTATTACGCCATCGATTAAATGCTGTTATCAGTGTTATATTGCTCATTTCGTCCGTTTCTATGTATAAAACGAATAAATAACGTTTTTGTAACAAAAAAACGAAATTTCTTTCTAAAAAAGTTATATTATTTCAAAAACAAAGCTCACAATATCATTACTGACACTGTGAGCACAATTTACAATTGAGGAAGCAAGTATAATCTCAGATTAAAATTACATTAACACTTCCACCAAATGATGTCCTGGTTCTGCTTTAATGATATTTCCAGTAACAGGTGTTCCGTCAACCGTTATTTGTTTAATTCCCGATTGTCTGCCATTTGGATTCCTTACAGAAATATCAAAAGTGGCATTTTGGAAAACACGCTTAATTTTATATTCTTTCATAGAAGACGGAATACACGGGTCAATCTCCAGCCCGTCAAAAGTAGGTTTTATACCCAGAATATATTGAGTGACAGCCAACCAATTCCATGCAGCAGTCCCAGTCAACCATGAATTCTTTCCTTCCCCAGGTTTCGCCGCATCTTTTCCAGCCACCATCTGGCAATAGACGTAGGGCTCAACTTTATGGAGCTTCTGATCCTGAATCCATGCAGGACAGATTTTTGTATAGTGACTCCAAGCGTCATTACCACGTCGTGCAACAGTCTCACCAATGATTACCCATGGGTTATTATGGCAGAAAATTCCCGCATTCTCCTTATATCCAGCAGGATAACTTGAAATTTCTCCCATTTCCACATAATATTTTGTAAAAGCAGGATTATTGAGTACCATTCCATGCGGGGTGTCAAGATAGCGTTTACAAGCATCGAGCGCTCTATCAACCATTCCATCCTCCAATCCAATTCCTGCCATCGTGCAGAAACCTTGAGACTCAATAAATATTTTCCCTTCATCATTTTCCTTAGTACCAATTTTATTTCCGAAGAAATCGTAAGCCCGCAGGAACCATTCGCCATCCCATCCAAATAGTTTTACTGCATTAATCATATTATCGATATGCTGTTGGGCTCTATCAGCCTCCTCAAGATTATTGATATGCTTGCAAAGCTCAACATATTGTTTTCCACAAAAGACAAAAAGTCCTGCAATCATAATTGATTCAGCTTTTGAGCCCTCACTTTTATTTTCCGTAGTCTGGAAACTTTCATTAGGATCCCATGAAAAACAATTCAGATTAAGACAGTCGTTCCAATCAGCCCTTCCAATAAGAGGCAGTTTGTGTGGTCCGAGATTATTCACCACATGATCAAACGATATTTTCAAATGCTCCATCAATGTCACTTCAGACCCGGGCTGATTATCAAATGGTACCATCTCGTTGAGTATAGACAAATCGCCCGATTCCTTGATGTATGCAACAGTACCAAAAATCAACCAGCAAGGGTCATCGTTGAATCCTCCTCCAATATCATTATTACCCCGTTTGGTAAGAGGTTGATACTGATGATAGCATCCTCCGTCTTGGAACTGAGTTGAAGCAATGTCAATAATTCTTTGACGTGCTCTTGCCGGAATCTGATGAACAAATCCGACGAGGTCTTGATTCGAGTCTCGGAATCCCATACCTCTCCCTACTCCACTCTCGAAAAACGAAGCAGAACGAGAGAAATTAAATGTAATCATACACTGATACTGATTCCAAATATTGACCATACGGTCAAGTCTCTCATCTCCACTGTTAATTACAAAAGCGGAAAGTAATTTGTCCCACATAGATTTCAATTCCTCAAAAGCATCATCAACCGCCTTCACTTTAGAAAAACGGTCAATCAACTTATGCGCTTTTTCTTTGTTGACAAATGTGACATCCGAATCCTGTGATGAAATAATCTCCCCATTACTTTTACGTCGGATATCCTCAGTTGAAAATTTTTCGTTCTGGTCATTTTCCACATATCCGAGGAGGAAGATAAAATCACGTTTTTCTCCCGCTTCAAGGGTGACCTCAAAAAAATGAGATGCAATTGGACTCCAACCATGAGCTAACGAGTTTGCCGGTTTTCCATCCATCACACATTGTGGCTGTGACAATTCGTTGTATAGTCCAACAAAAGTCTCCCTGTCGGTATCATATCCATTAACATTTGTGTTTGTGACAGCATAATAAGCATAATGGTTTCTCCGTTCTTTATATTCTGTCTTATGATAAATGGTTCCACCTTCAATTTCCACCTCACCTGTTGAAAGGTTTCTTTGGAAGTTTTCCATATCGGTAGCCGCATTCCATAAGCACCACTCTGTGTAGGAGAATAATTTTATAGACTTCTTTTTGTCGGTAGTGTTTTCAATTGTGAGTTTCTGCACCTCAGCCCATGTGTTCAGAGGAACGAAGAAAAGCACAGATGCCTTAATTCCATTTTTAGTACCAGTGATACGTGTATAATTTAATCCATGTCTGCACTCATAAGTGTCAAGAGGTGTTTTACAAGGTTTCCATCCCGGGTTCCAGACGGTTCCATCGTCATTAATATAGAAATAACGCCCCCCGTTGTCCATGGGCACGTCATTGTAGCGATAGCGTGTGATACGGCGGAATTTAGCATCTTTATAAAAAGCATATCCACCGGCAGTGTTGGAAATCAAACCAAAGAAATCCTCATTTCCAAGATAGTTAATCCAGGGAAAAGGAGTTGCAGGATTATTAATAACAAATTCACGATTAGAGTCGTCGAAATATCCAAATGTATTCATTATGTAAATTATTATTAAAAAAACAAGATATAAAAAATCAATTTTCGAAGATGTTTTAGAGGGGATTCAAATAAAAAAGCAATTATTAATTAGTAACCAGGATTTTGAGAAATATTATTATTAAGAGTGACAACCACATTAGGAATTGGGAAAACAATGGTGTGATGATCATTCTCATTGACAGCATCAGCTCCATCGTACAAACTTTTGTATTTATTGAATCGAATCATATCGTTTCTTCTCCATCCCTCCCAAGCAAGTTCAATAAGTCTCTCATCGTAGATATTATCGAGTGTTGCTTTTTTCAGAGGCATGCCAGCTCTTTCCCTAATCCTGTCAAATTCGTTTTGTCCGTTTTGTCCGTTTCGGACTAACGCTTCTGCCTTCATTAGCAACACGTCTGCAAATCTAAACAACACAATATCATTATCCATCAACTTTCCTCCATTAGAAGCATCGGCATCGACCTCATATTTTTTCATTCTTGCTCCAGCCATTTCCATGTAAGGGCTATCGCTCAAATCCATTTGAATTGCCCGTGGCAAATATTGAAGAGGTTTACCGTTTCTATCATTAACAATCATTGCTTTATAATCAGTCGCAACATCTCCCCAATAATTCAAATCAAACCTTTTATCTTGTTGTGGTGTTCCGAATCCATTTACATCAAGAACAGTTAATGTAGCTGAGGTGCCATTTTCTCCAGGAAATCCATTTGCTGCTGCATGCCGGCTATGAAGTGACCTAAATAAATTCTGCTGTTCACAAGAAAGCATATGCTGATCCATAGGAATGGTCCAAATATTCTCATTACTATAATGGTTGTTCACATGAAAATTGTTTGAATAATCAGCTTCAAGTTTATATTGCATCTGTTCAATTAAATCACACAAAAACACAGTTGCTTCCCATGCATTCATCTTTTTTTCATTAACTATGAATTCCATTTTTCCCCCATCAGGTCTTATATCATCAGTCCAATCATCGTCGGAATATATCTCAGCATTCAAATACAATTTAGCCATGACAAATACAGCTACAGGCAATGTGATATGCCCATAATAATCTCCTTTTTGCTGACTCATTCTATTTGGAAGATATGGCAGACATTGGTTCAAGTCGTGAATAATCATCTCAAAAAGATTCGATCTTGTCAACTGTGTGACCTCACTTAAAGGTATATCAGATTTCTCCACATAGGGAACGCTTCCAAAAAGATCGAGAAGATAAAAGAAGAAGACGCTCCTAATAGCTTTCAACTCCGCTATGTTTCTCTGATAAGCTAAATTGCTCATCATATCCTTATGCTTATCAATAGTTTCGATAGCTCTATTACATAAAGTAATAACTTTATACAAATAAAGCCAAGCATTTTTCACAACCTCATGTCCATCAGTCCATGAATGTTTGAAGAGAGCCTGCCACAATCCTCCATCATACCAGTCAACTCCTCTTGTTGGAAGCAAAGCCTCATCGGAAGCGAATGTCTGTAAATCATATACCCCCCTACAGGTACCCTGCAGCCCCTGTCCATCAACGTTTCCTCCAATAAGACTATAAATCGGTTCAATCACATTCTGATAAATTGTTTTTTCAGATGTATAGACCACTTCTTCCTCAATCTGGTCTTTAGGATGTTCATCAATAGAACAAGCAAAAAGGGACAATAATGAAAAGAATAAAAAAAAGTATTGACGGTGCATAATTATTTATCTGTAAAAAATAAAAACAATAAAAAGAGAAGCAAATTAAAAGTAAACCCCCATTCCAAAAGAGAAAGTACGGTAAACAGGGTGAGAAATCTTATCATCGACACCAAGAGTTCCATTTACAACGCTCGAGTTGATGAGTGGTGTAAGTCCGGAATAGCCGGTGATAGTGAATAGGTTGTTGACGGAAGCAGAAAATCTAAGTCTCTGAACATACTTTAATTTAACTGGTGCATTCCAACCGACAGTGACATAATCCACATGCACATAATCGCCATTCTCAAGCCAATAATCGCTAATGGTTTGATCCTGAATGTTCATATCAGGAGCATGAGCCATCACATTATAATTAGGCAACGACTGCATATTCATATAAGTGAGAGCTGTACCATTAAATATTTTATGTCCGAAAGCACCGTTTATCTGAGCTGCTATATCCCAATTTTTATACCTAAAAGCAATATTAGTACTCATCCTTAATTTAGGCATAGCTTGTCCACAATTATACGATTCTTGTGTAATCTCATAATGTTTAGCTCCGTTCTCATCTAATTTCAGACCAGTGCAATGTGGAAGAATAAAGACTCCCAAAGGCTGTCCCACCACTTGACTGACCACACCTGAAGCACCATGGAATCCGGCTCCGTGTAATTCAGCCACTCCACTGGATTTGGGAGCTGTGAGCAATTGTCCATTGTAATATCCATCAAGAGATAACAGTTTGTTTCTTTCGATTGACATATTCCAACCGAAATTCAGTTCCATATCTTTATTTCTCATAGGAGTGATACCAGCTCCGACCTCAAATCCTCTGTTTTGCATAGCACCAAGATTAGCCAGCATCTTATCATAAGTGAACGGCGGCACCGGCACATCATAAAGATATAACATATCCTTAATTTTAGACAAATAGACGTCGAGCGTGAGCACAAGCCTCCTGTTCCATGCAGCAAAATTTAATCCAATGTTAAAAGAACGTTTGATTTCCCATTTGAGATCGGGATTAGCGTTGCGTACAAAAGCCAAAGATGTAATGAAAGAATTATTATTCTGTGCAGGAACGATCCCATTTGGTTTAAGCAGCTGCAAAGAGTTGTAAGCATCAATACCTCCTAAATTTCCACTAAGACCGTATCCCATACGAAGCTTGATGTAATCCACAAAGGCATTTCCTTTACCCCTCATCACCTCCCTTGAAAGGGTCTTATCAAAAATAGCCCATGATGCACTGACAGATGGAAAAAATCCCCACTTATGATTTTTGCCGACTTTCGATGAGCCATCAGTTCTCAGATTGGCATTAATGGAATATCTGTCGGCTAAAGTATATTGTCCATTAAAAAGAAAAGAGCGAAGTTCGTCGTCCTGATAGAAAGATCCCGTACCACTCCAAGGTCTGTCTGTTCCAGCAGCTATGTTATGATACCCAAAATTATCAGATGAGAAATTGGTGACCGTAACATGAAATCCTTTATTTTTGTTTGCCTGTCCTTCGGCCAATGCCATAAGTTTTAAATCTGAGTTCTTAAAATTGAAGTTCTTCTCAAAAGATAATCGTGTAATAATCTCTTCATTCCTTGTGTCAGCCCTATATGCTTCCCCTTTGCCCACTACAAATGTGGGATAATAATGAGCAATGTTATCGGTATTGTAAGAATAGCTTCCGAAAAATGTCATTAATATTCCCCACCCCATATCTGCATTCATTTTCAAGTGCATATTGAAATGACCATAATCCTCGTCATCTTTCATCTCGAGAAGCGCAGATGGATTTGCAATCCAAACAGCCTCAGGTATGCCCTCATAAGCACCTTGTTGGTTTTTCTCCTTAGAAATAGTCGGATTATAAGCTGCAGCCGAATAAAATAATTTCCATAAATCTTGATTTCTGCTCGTTTTCTGAATACTTCCAAACATACCAAGGTCAAAGGTAACCTTGTTATCAAAAGCCTTTTGTGTGATATTCAATTTGGCAATATAGTTTCTCATACTGTTAGGCTTAATAACAGTTTTGTGGTCAGTGAGAGCCACTGATATACGATAATTACTGCTCTCCGTACCCCCTCCGAAAGCCACATGATGATTTTGAACCGTACCAGTTCTGATGACAGCATCTTGAAAATTAGTTGATGCTCCCCCGTCATAAATATCCACATTCAACTGTTTAGCTGCCATTCTAAACTGATCAGCCGAAAGCATGTTAAGTTTCTTATATACTTTTTCCACACCGACATTTCCTTCGTAAGAAATATGGAACTTGCCTTCTTTTCCCTTTTTTGTCGCAACCTCTATAACGCCAGCAGCTCCACGGCTTCCATATTGTGCTGTCTCTGAAGCGTCTTTAAGAATAGTAAAAGACTCGATATCGGCAGGGAAAATAGTTGACAATGTGGTTAAGTCACTTGCAACTCCATCAATAATAACAAGCGGATCGTTTCCACCAGTAAGTGAGGTAGTTCCTCTGACTCTGACGGCACTAACCATAGCTTCCTGATTGGCCCCCGACTGCACCTGTACTCCCGCAGCTTGTCCGCTGAGAGCATCAAGAGGCGAAATAACCAAACCTTTTTTCATTTGTTCAGCATCTACTTTATCTACAGCCCCCGCCATGTTGCGTATGTTTATTTGTGAATACCCTACATCAAACTGTGGAACAATTAAAGAATCTTCAATTAATTGCGCTTTAACTATTCCAAAACAGAGAAACAATAAAAGAAAACAAAAAAGAGTTCTCATATTACAACAGATTTTTAGATAAGACTCTGGTAATTAATGAAAAAAACATTTCGATGAAGAGCAAAAAGAAAGTTTCGTAAGAATATCTTAAAATCGTATTCCAATTTGTGCGTTAATAATCCAGTCTTTCATTTTCATTTTAATATCATCCTTCGAATCAAAGCGTACATCATTTACAAGCGCATTTGCACCTAAATAAAAATGATCGTTGATGTTATAGAAGAGCGATGCTCTGGCAATTGCCGTAAGAAACATTTTGTGGCGGGTCTTGACCTCGGCGCTCATATCTAACTCAAAGACCTCTTCGTCCTCTTCAAACAAAGGTAACTCCATACTACCTGTTAGAAAACTCTTATTGAAAAATACAAGTAATGGAGCTGCGCTAACATGCAGAAGAAACTTTCCTTTGTTAGGAGTGAAATTATATCCATATCCCAATCCTAAAGCAGCCTGGTATAATTCAATTTTCTTCAGTGTGGACATAGCATTAATCAATTCTCTGTTGTTAGCCTGCATATTGGCAGATAAGAAAAGCGCATAAGCCGTTATAGAACCCGCTGACTTTTTTTGGATGAGTGACTGATCCATGGCAGCAGGTAAAGAGTATTTTTTAGCGTTGAAAGCATAATACGCATTGATGATTGTTGCTTTCATCGTGACATCTCCTTTTTTCACTTTCATGTTACCATCAGATGAACTTGCATCCAACATGCCATACATACCGTCAGTCGTATGATTTCTGATTTCAATACCAACAGGATTATCAAGGAGAGAAAAATTGAAATCCCTTGAATAGCCATGTGCCCAATCCCAGGAATATTTAAAACTGGCCGATCGATATCCAAAAGCCACAGATGCCTGTCCATTAAGCTTAGATTTCATGTTGACATCAATGTTTTCATAAACAGGCAAGTCATGTCCTGAAACATTTGTTTTAATACCTGCGAAATTAGATGAAAAAGCCAATTTCCATCCATATTTCGGTAGAGCCAAATAGGAAGTATCGACCCCACTAATAGCCATTTCATCAAGAAAAGACCCCGCAGCCTTTAACGCTTTATTTAACCAAGACTTACTCTTTTCCTTCACATCAACGCTATTATCACTATTACTCTCAATGTCAAATTGACCATGCTGCTGAGCAAAAATACCTTCAGCCCAAAATAGAAGAGAACAGAATAAAAAGAATCTCATAGAAAAAACCATATATGAAACATATACAAAGTTACAAATTTATGTTTAATGATGAAGAATGATTTCAAAAAAACGACAAAAAAAACATAAAAAAGACGGCAAATAGTGCATAAACCTCAAAGTTATGGTAACAAAAACACTTTTATTTTGCTATTTCCACATTCAAAAAGCACAAAAGCGTATCAAATAAATGTAAGTTTCACACCCATAATGTAAAAAAAAACATAAATACTTTATTATTAATTAAAAAAAACGTAAATTTGCAAATTAATAAACCGGAGAAAAAAATAATATTTTCAATTTATCACAATTACAAAAAACTGACAAATAACATTTTTATATATGGTAAAAAGATATTTATTCCTTTTGTTTGGCGTATTGACTAGTCTGGCTGTCAATAGCCAAAGTTGGATTGATATTACAGATGACTATATCATCAATCCCCGCTTTGATAACAATGATCGTACGACTGGCTGGTCGGGAACAGAATTAGGTGCCGCTAATCCTAGAGAAAATGCTGAGCACTTTTCTAAGACATACGACACATACCAACAGCTAAGCGGTTTAACATCAGGCAAATATCGAGTTTCTCTTGATGCATTTTACAGAATGGGTGATGCAAACAACGATTATTCTCTTTATACCAGCAATAATTATAGCAACTATCAACATGCACAGTTATATGCAACATCTTCAATAAAAGATTATTATGTAAAGATAGTTCCATCTTCTTCTGCTGCCCTTGACAATTCTCTTGGCGGTGGTGTAAGTGCTGTTGGCAGTAATGGTAACTGGTGGGAATCCGCGCCTCCCTACATACCAAACGACATGGAAGCCGCCTATTACTGGTTTGAAGCCGGTTATTATGACAATAGTGTTGAATGCGAAGTAGGCAACGATGGTTTATTGACTATAGGCATCCGTAAATCGACCACAATCGGTAATGACTGGACCTGCATAGACAACTGGAAACTAGAATATTATGGTACAGTAATTAAAGCAACCTCTTTGCGATTAAGCCAGACATCCATGACAATGACAGTGGGAGAAACCAGCGCATTGAGTTACACAATTCTCCCAGAAAACGTCACATACCATAAAGTGAACTGGAAGAGCAGTAACAGCGCCATCATCTCTGTTGATTCAAATGGAATGTTAACAGCAAATTCCACAGGCACATGTGTTATAACAGCCACGACGATTGACGGTAGCAATAAGAGTGCCTCATGTCGTGTAACAGTAGTAAAAAACACACCTTCTTCCTCCAATATCATCATCAATGAGATTATGTCAGCAAATGTTGACGTATATCTCGATCCTAACCAGAACTATGGCAGTTGGGTGGAACTGTATAATCCGAGCAGCCAAAGTGTAACTTTGGGCGGATTGTACATCAGTGATGATGAAAACAACTTAAAGAAGCATAAGTTAATAAACAATTACGGTGCAATACCAGCCCAAGGATTTGCGATATTAAATTTTGACCACCATGAAGTGTGGACTGCAAATGCCTACCGCCAAATAGATGACAAGCTTGACTGTGACGGCGGTGAGATTATAATTTCCGACGGTACTTCCATCATAGCCCGTCAAACATATCCAGAAGCCATTTCCCGTTGTTCTTACGCCCGTACGACAGATGGTGGTGATGAATGGCTAATGACAGGCACGCCTTCACCAGGAATATCAAATCAATCATACGGCGGTTTTGCAAAAGTACAGCTCCCTGCCCCAATAGCCGACAAACCAGGCCAGCTCTTTTCTGGTTCATTCCAAGTGTGCGTGAACATTCCATCAGATGCTATCCTGAAATATACCACAGACGGCACAGCTCCGACACTGTCAAACGGTGAAACATCCCCAACTGGAATCTTCAACCTAAGTGAAACCACCTGTTACCGATTCCGTTTCTTTAAGGATGGTTATCTTCCATCACCAGTATCAACCTATTCATATATAGAGGATAATGGGAACTATCACTTCCCAATCATTTCAATCGTAACAGACCAAGATAACATATATAGTAAAGAAAGAGGTGCATTTATGCAAGGTCCTAATGGCCGTCCTGGCAATGGCCAAACAGGTAAATGCAACTGGAATATGGATTGGGATCATCCAGTGTCGTTTGAGTATATCACCACAGACAACGAATGTGTAGTAGCTCAAGAATGTTCTTTCTCGATGTGTGGTGGCTGGAGCCGTGCATGGACACCTCATTCATTCAAATTAAAAGCAGACAAAGTATATGATTTAAAAAACACCTTCCAAGCTCAATTCTTTACAGAAAAGCCATTTTTAAAACACAAAACACTTCAGGTGCGAAATGGTGGTAATGACACGTCATGCAGGATAAAAGATCCGGGCATTCAAATGATTGTATCCCGAAGTGGTCTCAATGTTGATTATCAAGAATGGCAACCAGCACATGTTTTTATAAACGGGAGTCACTATGCCGTATTAAACATACGTGAACCTAACAACAAAGATTATGCCTATTCGAATGCTGGTATAGATACAGACGCAATGGATCAATTTGAGATATCTCCAGACTCTGGCTATGTTCAGATGCGTGGCACCAAAGAGAGTTTCAGCCGTCTGGTAGCATTAAGCGAAAACGCTTCAGACCCTCAGACATACGAAGAAATCAAATCTTTGCTTGATATTGACGAATATATCAATTATATGGCAGTAGAGCTCTATATTGGTAACTGGGACTGGCCTCAGAACAATGTGAAAGGATATAGGGACCAAAACAATGGTAAATTCCGTTTTGTTCTATTTGATTTAGATGGTGCCTTGTCCACCAGCACCCCCTTCAACACATTCTTTGGCAAGGAATGGTATAATTTCGACAATTTGCACGGTTATGATTATTCTCAGGACCACAGTGTTGAGAACACACATAAATATCTTCAGATTGAATTCGTCACATTGTTCAAGAATATGCTCCAAAATGATGAATTTCGAAAACGTTTTATCGACACTTTCTGTATAGTGGGTGGCTCAGTGTTCAAGCCAAGTCGTGTATCAGAAATTATTAATGATGTGAGAAACTACATATCAACTGGTAATTATGTATATCCTTCTAATACTGCCAACAATCTGATTTCGAGTTTTTCATCAAGCTATAACAGTAATATGATGACTCAACTGAAGTCTAATAGTCAGACAGCTATTACAGATGAGTTATCATCAACTGCGAGACAGTCTGTGAAACTATCTTCAAACATCAAAGAAGGCAAAATATTTGTTAACAACATAGAACTTCCTTATTCAGAATTTAACGGATATCTTTTTGCCCCAGCTGTATTCAAAGCAGTAGCTCCTGCCGGTTATAAATTTGTGGGTTGGAAAGGCAGTTCGTCTTCAAACCGTATCGGTGAGACACTTATTCCAACCGGTTCAAACTGGCATTATTATGATCGAGGTTCTCTGGACAGCAGAGACTGGAAAAATAGTGTAGATGCAAACTGGTCCCAAGGTTTAGCCCCCCTTGGCTATTACACCTCTGACGGCAGTAACAGTCGCGGATTTAGAACTACTCTTAATTATGGTAATGATATCAACCAAAAGATTCCAACATATTATTTTACAAATACCGTAACTTTATCGAAATCGCCTAATTCGGATGATGAATTCACACTTGACTTCATCGTTGATGACGGTTTTATCATATATGTCAACGGTGTTGAAGGAGGCCGGTACAACATGCCAAACGGAAATGTCACCTATAACACCTTCTCAAGCAGTTATGCTCCAAACAACCCCGATACAGGAAACATAACCCTTCCAGCCTCACTGTTTAAGAAAGGCACAAATGTTATAGCAGTTGAGGTTCATAATAACAATTCCACTTCAACCGATATCGAATGGGAAGCATCCCTGACCTATTATACAGATAACTTATCGGATTTCGTTTCAACAGATTCTGTATTTACTATGCCAAGTTCAGGATCAACCAGCTTAACTGCTTGTTTTGTGGAAATGAATTCAGAAGAAATGGCTTCTTCATTCTACCATCCAATCAAAGTAAACGAAGTAAGTGCCGGTAATGATGTATATGTGAATGAATACTTCAAGAAAAATGACTGGATAGAGCTTTATAACCCCACAGATTATGAATTAAATATAGCAGGATTATACCTAAGTGATGACATAAACCAAGCGACGAAATACCAGATACCTTCAAACACCCTTATAAACACCATAATCCCTGCAAAAGGACACATTATTGTTTGGGCAGACAAATTGGAGCCACTCACACAGATTCACTCTAATTTTAAGTTAAGCAATGCTGATGGTGAAATGATTGTAATCACTTCATCGGACGAATTTGTGAAGAACAACCAGTTATATTTTAAGAACAATCCATCCATGCAGTCCTTTGCTGACGGATTTTCTTATGTGTTACACAAGGGAACAGAATCCTGCGGCCGTTATCCTGACGGAACAAGCACTCTCTATAAAATGTCGCGTGTAACGATAAAGAACCCCAACTCCATTTTGTATGATGAACATTCATACGGAGAAGATGAGGGAATAGCAGAAGACAGTCCAGAAACATTCACACTTTCTTTGAATGAGGGTTGGAACTGGATATCCCATATTCTCTGCAATCCACTAAAAGCATCTTCTTTTACAGAGTCCAGACAAATTGTGGGAATGAGTTATGAGGCATATAACGACCGTTCATACGGAATGACCGGTTCTTTAAAGGATTTAAAAGCCGGAAATCTTTATAAAGTACAAATGGACGAGAATGCGACTTATAGTTTTACAGATACATTTTGTGAAAGCGATCTGCCTATAGGTGTCCGTCCTGGCTGGAACTGGATAGGCTACACAATAAATGGCACACAAAGTGTTGTAAATGCTCTTCCTTCAGGCCAATTAGACGAAGGTGACATACTTATGGGTCAGGATGGTTTTTCCGTTTACACAAATGGCACTTGGAATGGTACACTGTCAACATTAGAGACAGGCAAAGGATATATGTTTAAATCCTCAAAAACAAAATCACTCAGTTTCTCATCTCCTGATGTTACCGTAAAAATGCGTCATACAAAACAGCACATGACCCGTAACAGAGTTTATGGTGTTGACAAACAGACCCATCCTAATCAAATGGGTTTGATAGCTAGTTTAACAATGGATGGTGAGACTCTTAATCCTGAACGTTTCACCATACTTGCCTACTCAGAAAGCGAATGTGTTGGTGTAGGAGAAACTATAGATGAACTTGTCTTTATGTCAATTTATGGAGACGGAGGTGAAACTATAACCTTCAAAGCGATTGACAATTTAGATGGAAGCATCTATGATATCAAAGAGAAATTTGAATTTGTATTCGATGTTAAAGGTATTCATTCTGCTCCCACGAAATTGACATTGATACCAGGAACCTCCACATCAATTTCACAACCTGAAATTGCAAATCACAGTCATTCCACATCGGAAACAGGCAAGACTGTTACTGGTTATTATTCAATAGATGGTCAACTCATATCTGAATATTCAGCCAAACTTCAAAAAGGAATATATATAGTTAAATACAATGATGGTTCTCACCGTAAAATATATGTAAAATGAAAAAAACAATTTTATTCATTCTAATACTTGTATCAGTATCAGATATAGTTTCCCAAAATCTGCCTAAAATTCAGATAACATATAATGAAGACAATGCTACCGTTGTTGTGCCCTCCACAATAACCGATGTTGACGTAACAACTGATGGTGCAAATGTTGAAATCACCTCAACGACAACAAAAGCAGAATACGCCTATGTTGTATCCGGCAATTCGTCAGACGGTTCCCTGTTGATTAAAGGTGATTATAAGCTCACCCTTGTACTGAATGGAGTGACACTAACCAATAGCGAAGGTGCTGCAATTGACATAGAATGTGGCAAACGAATAGCAGTTGAGCTGGTAGATGGGACCGTAAATACTTTGTCGGACAGTTCTTTCGGAATCCAAAAAGCCGCACTTTATTTCAGTGGTCATCCAGAATTTGAAGGCGGTGGCATATTAAATGTTACGGGTAACACAAAACATGCCATTAGTTCAAAAGAATACCTTCAACTGAAAAAAAACACAGGCATTATTAATATATTGGGTGCAAAAAGCGATGGAATACACTGTGGAAAAGGAAAAGTAAGTAATGAGCATAATTACTTTTTAATGGAAGGCGGTACGGTTAACATATCAAATATTGGCAGTGACGGAATTGACTCTGACGATTTTGGTGTTGTAAATATACAAGGTGGTGCCTTAAGTATCGACATAGGCAGTAATGATGCAAGTGGCATAAAGGCCGACAGTATTCTATCCATCAGTGGCGGTCTGGTTAACATAAGTGTTAATGGTATAGGTAGCAGTGCTTTGAAATCTTCATACGAAATGAATATAATCGGTGGCGACCTAACTCTTCTAATATTAGGAGACGGAAGTAAAGGCTTAAGAAGTAAGGATGCCTCCACCACTGTATTAAATGGCGGATATATGAACATTGATGGTGGGAACATAGAAGTTTACGCCTTAGGCGGAAATCAGATAGTGGATTCAGACACTACGAAATGCATGGCGTTCAGTGTTGATAAGGATTTCGTTCAAACAGATGGCACCATCAATCTTTATGCATGTGGCCCTGAAGCTTACAGTTACAGTGTAAAGGGTGTTGAAAGTATTAAAGGTGGCACATTCACTATTGTTCGTGCTCCATGGAAAATAAATCCATTTTCCTTTCAATACGATATGAGCAGCTACATAGTTGTCAAAATCAATGATGCACTTGTGAATGACTACTCCAACTATTCAGTAGGAGCCTTTGTTGATGAAGATTGCCGTGGTGTGAGCGAATTTGAAAATTCAGATTATGGTATCTTGAGAATTCGCAGTAATTCTGGTACTCCAGAAGAAATCAAATTCAAGCTTTATGATTATCTTACTGGTAATGAATATGCACTCGAACCAGACACCTTAGTGGCATTTAAATCTCAGGACTGTTATGGTACCCCCAGTTCACCAATTGTGCTGAATTTAAAACTTGATGAACGTAATAAATATGACGTTAATGAAGATGGTGAAGTTAATATCAGCGATGTCGTTGCAGACATCAACCACATGGCAGGCCTTCATTATTGGCGCTATGCCGATGTCAATGACGACAAAAATGTTAATATCAGTGATATAGTCTCGATAATCAATTATATGGCAAACCATTAAGCAAATTCTCATGTTTGTCCGTATATATACATTATTATTGGTATCGATGTGTGTTAATATATCTTTTATCAACGCACAGCAAACATCTTCAATTATTATAAATGAAGTAATGTCATCCAATATTGATGTATATTTAGACCCATCCCAGAATTATGGAGGATGGGTAGAACTATATAATACCTCTTCAAAATCCATTCCTTTAGGTGGTCTATATATATCTGACGACAAGACAAACTTACGTAAGCATCGTCTTTCATCCACCTACGGCTCCCTCCCTCCCAATGGTTTTGCCCTATTAAATTTTGAACATCATGACAACTTCACTAAAGAAGGTTTCCGCCAAATAGATTTCAAGCTAGATTGTGATGGCGGTATTATAATCATTTCAGATGGAACAAACATTTTTGCGGAACAAAGATATCCCAGTGGGATATCAAGAATATCTTACGCCCGTGTCAATGACGGTTTGGACAAATGGAACTATACAGGAAATCCGACACCAGGCTATTCAAATAACGGAAATGGAGGTTTTGCTCGTGAACAGCTCTCCCCTCCGACAGTAAGTCCTGATGGATGTCTTTTTCAGAGCACCTTGCAAGTAACAGTAAATGTTCCCAAAGGTTCGTCCTTACGTTACACACTTGACGGCACCTGCCCGACACTCACAAATGGTTATACAGCAGACAATTACACCTTTTCAATATCTACAAGTACCTGTTATCGTTTTCGATTGTTTAAGGACGGATATCTTCCTTCTCCAGTAGTCACACGTTCCTATATTAAAGAAACAGGCAATCATCCCTTTCCAATTATTTCCATAGTGACAGACACAGCAAACTTCTACGATAAAGATCGCGGCTTATTTGAGATTGGTCCATACGGTCGTTCGGGCCGCTATACAAATGAGACCTACAACTCTAATATGGATTGGGATCGTCCAGTCTCATTTGAATATATAACGACAGACAATAAATGTGTTGTGTCTCAGGAATGTGATTTTGCCATGACAGGTGGCTGGAGTCGTATGGTATCTCCTCATGCCTTCAAATTGAAAGCTAAAAAACAGTATGATTTTCAGAACTATTTTGGTTACCAATTTTTTGAAGAAAAACCCTATTTAAAACATAAGACATTACTCATCCGCAGTGGTGGTGACGATCACACATGGCGTGTCATAGATGTTGCGTTCCAGCAGATGATAGCTCAAAGCGGCATACGCGTAAATTATCAATCATTTGAGCCTGTTCAGGTATTTATCAATTGTAAACCATACGCGGTACTTAATTTACGTGAGCCAAGCAACAAGGATTTTGTATATTCCAACTATGGAATTGACGATGATGAATTAGATCAATTTGAGATGTCTCCCGACTCTGGTTATATTCAAGTTCGTGGAACAAAAGAATCCTTCAACACATTAATGTCTTTAAGTGAACACTCATCAGACAGTACCACGTATAATTCCATACGGAATATATTAGACATAGAAGACTTCATCAACTACATGGCCATCCAATTCTATATAGGCAACTCAGACTGGCCATTCAATAACTTAAAAGGTTTCCGTGACCGTAAAGACGGCCGTTTTCATTTTGTTCTGTTTGACTTGGATGGTGTGTTTAATACCAAATCACCTTTCGACATATTTTTTGACATGGAAACTCGTCAGAATGATCCATTGTATGGTTTTGACTATTCCCAAAACGTCAGTATAGATGGTAATCGGTTGATTCGCCCTATAGAAATCGTTACTTTATTTAGAAATTTGCTAAAGAATCCATCTTTCCGTAAACAATTTATAGATACGATATGTATAGTGGGCGGTTCTGTGTTTAAGCAAGATCATGTGGTAACAGCCATGGAAAAGCTAAACACAAGAATGACAAAAGGCGGCTTGCAGGATCCGACAGGCATGACCAATTACTTTAAGCGCCATTTGTCCTTGACTTTTAATTTAAACCGAATGAAAGAGATGGAAGCATGCTCCCAAATAGATATTACCAGTCCCCGACAACATGTGCGAATAACAAGTAATATAAAAAACAGTACCATATTGGTGAATAATATAGAGCTGCCCTATAGTGACTTTGACGGTTTTTTATATGGTCCAATTACACTTCACGCTTTATCCCCGAAGGGCTATGAGTTCACCTGTTGGAAAGACCAGACCAATGGACATATTATCTCAACGTCTTCATATTTCAGACTCCCCACATCGGACAGTTTAAATTTTGATGCATGTTTTTCTCCAAATTCTGTGACAAGTACAATACCGATACGCGTTAATGAGATTAGTGCAAATAACACAATCTATGTGAATGAGTATTTTAAGAAAAATGACTGGATAGAGCTATACAACACGACAGAGGACAGCATTGACGTATGCGGAATGTATTTAAGTGATGACCAGACTTCTCCACACAAATATCAAATACAGTCTTCATCTTCAATAAAAAACATACGTAACACAATAATTCCCCCACATGGCTATTTAGTCGTATGGGCAGATCAACTTTTCCCTATCAATCAAATTCACAGTGGTTTTGGATTACGTAATTCAGATAAAGAAATTGTAATGCTCACAGCATCAGACGACAGTTGGCATGACACCTTGACATATTCATTCCATCCATCTTCCTACAGCTTTGGTCGTTATCCTGACGGATGCGATGCTACCTATTTGTTGAACGTCCCGACAATCGGTAAAAAGAACATCATAGACAGCTACAGCGAGCTTGTTGATTATTCTGCATTAAAAGGAGATGTTAATTGTGACGGAAAAGTTGACATCAGTGATATTGTTGCTATAATTAATGAAATGTCCGGAACAGTCATTTATTCAAATTCGGATGTAAATAATGACAGACAAGTTGATATAAGTGATGTAATATCAGTTATCAATATTATATCTAAATAATAATGAAATAAGTATTATACTACTCATAACGTTCGTATATACTGGTAGCAATAATATTTCCATTAGTTTTATCAATTGTCATCGCTTCTAATATATTGTCGTGTTTCATTTGATACTCAAAATGGATTTCATGTTTATCCAGCATTTCCTTACTGTATAAACGCGCACAAAAATATTCCTTTTCCACAATCAAGTCAAAGTAAACTGGTGTGTTTAAATTATTTTTCACCCTAAGGTCTCTATATCCATAAGCCACAGTGGCATCAGACCCCAAAGGACAGAATCTGGTTTCTTCGGTATAAAGATCTTTAGAATGGTTATATCTTTCAATAATATCAAGTCCCGCAATCAAAGAAAGATGATATATAATCCCTGATGCCTGACATAACCCGCCACCTTTTTCAAGCATAAGCTTTCCTTTCCTGATGCTTCTTGATGCAGCAAATTCATTCTTATTCGGATTACCGACAGCCCTCCAAAAGGAAAAGACCTCACCAGGCATTATAAGGTGCTTTCTGATACGTTCTGCGGCAATAATTAAATTATGCTTTTTCTGTTCAAGAGTCGCTGATGACTTAAACGGTTGCTTAATCTCAATAAAATGTGTGAACTGTTGAGCAGATCTTATTTGAGAGAACTTATCGTTAGAGAAAATATCTTTTATTTTTATGACAGCAGCTTTCGCTTTTAACTTATACCATCTATTAAAATTCATACTATAAAATAGTTAAAGGTTATGAAATAGAAAATGGAAGGAAAAATGTGGTTTAAAAGAAATAAATTATTCAAGCCATTTTTGAATTAGATTAATTACTTTAATAAGTAATTTAATCAAAGATTTAATAATAAATCTCAGAAATTTAACACAATGAATCCACAAAAATTTCAGTCCATGCCATATAGTATTAAATGATTTAACTATAAAAATTTTCAATTTTGGCCATAGCATTTTTATTTTATCTGAAATAGTTGCTGGAGCTGTAAAAGCATTTGTTTTCTTTTGAAAAAAAATGGTAAATAATGAATATATGCAAAAAACCAAAAAAGAAATTAAGAACAAAACAATCCAATCGGTAAATCTCAAATGTTCAACGGCACAAATGTAATGACCTGTCTGCACAAACAAAAATATAGCCAGAAGAAACATGGCCAAAACGATGATAAACACAAGATTTTCTTTAATATTCACAAAAAACTTAAATGAATATTTATCAATTCTCCTATAGATTAAATAACAAACCATGAGAGCCGAGATTAATGAGAAAAGGATTGTTATTTCGTAAATATTGAGACCTTTTTTATGAGGCAAAACAATGTTAAAAAGATTAGAAATGACAGTGATATTTTTCTGTTGCAAATAATACAGACAAAAAGTAATCACAATCAGAATTATGCATTCCAGAAAAAGACCACTTTTAATCATTCGCATATTAATCAATGCATTGTTTTTGATTATTGCTGTTTTATTAAAAAATTTTTCTGATATGGGCATACAAACAAATGCAAAAGGAGCCAAGCAGCAGACAATAGCATAGAACCATATTAAATGGGTTGGATGAAAAATAATATTTGTGGTTATAAAGTTTCCGAAACTCAATACGAAACAGATAGTAAAGATAAAAAAGGCATGAAATAAGAGAAAATGTTGAATGTTATTAAACAAGTCTTTAGTCCATCTGATTCCATAATCAATGTTCTTTAATGATAAGTCAGATAAAATAATATCAGCAGATTCCTTATCTATATCCAAGCTGCTTAGAGAAGCAATTGCAACATCTGCATGGGTTACTTCCTTTGATTCATCTAAAAAAAGGCCGGTTGTAGCCACCTTTAAGCCTTTTGCTTTTAGTAATTGTATTATTCGTGTTTTATCATTCTGTGATGCCGAAGACAAGATTTTTAGCTTATTAATTCTTAACATCAACTCCTTTTCTGATAAATTATGTAAATCTTTTCCGGTCATCACCGAATCCTCAGAATGTCTTTCATTAATCAAGCCCACTTTTAATGCAATCGGCTTAACATCATGATAACTATCAGAAGACAAAACAATTATGTCAACACCTGCAGCGGTAATAGATGATATGGAATTTGAAACGGATTGGATATTTTTATCAAGAATTTCAGTCTCATCAACACATAAGACATCAATTTTACCTAAATTAAAACATGCATTAATATTTCTGGGCAGCAAACAATTGTTTTTCAAAGATTTTAAATTAAAAGAAAAAGCAGTTGAGAAAACAAATTTAACAATACCTGGATCTGTCATTAAAAGCATAACAACAGCACAAGAAATAGAAATCACAGATACTTTCATAAAATTGTCAGTATCAGAGAAAGGCAAAAGAAGATTATTATTCTTATAGCAGAAAAAAAGGATTAATCTTCCTAAAAGGTATAAACCTGCAAAAGAAAAGCCTATGACTTTCAGCACACTTTGATACTCTGAAACATCCTTTTCCATTGTATCCTCCTGTGAATCAAAAGCAGCCAATTGCATAAACGTTTTTTGATGACAAGCAGACTCTTTCCCCACTTTTAAAATCCGAGCAATACATTTCCCTTTGAGGACAAACGATCCATTAAAAATACAATCGTGATTAGAGTCCGTTAAAAAAGAAGAATCATGACTCTTCATAACATTATTAGCTCCATTAACATAAGATTCATCCACTTCAAGATTATCATCATCTAATATTTTGCAATCAGCTGGAACAATATTGCCCTCATTAAGAATGATGATATCGCCTACAACCAGTTCTCTACGTTTCACATAACAGACTTGATTGTTTCTTATCACAGAATGTAATGAATCATTTTCAAAATCAATAATATTGCGGAAAGAAGCTTTAACCTTATAATTTAAAAAAAACTTAAGAATTGAAGTAATTAACAATGCTAAAACAAAGCCGAA
>JAEEGF011904042.1_pt1 | contig 44145 bp, 33 predicted proteins | sample 9134171 | NCBI WGS metagenome assembly JAEEGF01 (sample SAMN16246542, study PRJNA631951) | gut metagenome | biome: gut microbiome; feature: rumen; material: AP-attached | host: Bos | place: Iran: Karaj | collected 2018-10 | reverse complement strand
ATACCAGTTACCGATGACCAGCATGCGGACATATTCAGCGACATTACCGGTATTCGTGACATGAAGATTGGTTTTAGATTTACCGGACATGGTGTCAAAAATCTCGACGTCAACATCCTTGGGATCCAGCGTGTAGGTACGGAGCTGTCCGGCCTCCCACTTGACAGGAGTCTCTCTATCCTTATTTATCAGGCTTCCCAAATCAATCTGATGTGTAAACTCTCCACCTCCAGTTGAGCCTGATGTATCGGGAGTCTTGATGCAGAAAGTAACTTCCAGTTTGACTGCACTCGTAATCTCCTGAGGAATGAACCAGAAGGTCAGTTCTCCCGCTGAATTATTCAGGTTGTGGTCTGCAGCCGCGGCAGTCCAACTTGTGCCAATCAAATCCGAGTTCCATGCCGTACCACCTTCATTGCCAATAGTACCATCCACCCACGCTTCCTCGGAATAATCAGGATTGGTGAATGTCTGGGTGTAAGTGTAGGAAGCGGTAGTGGTGGTCCATGTAAAATTGCTCCCATCGAAAACGCAATGTCCAGATCCCTTCAGCCCGGTGAACTTTACCTTCGTGATGATGGTCTTGGTACTACCGCTGTTGTCGCTATTCGTGCGGAACTTGACACCGGTGAGGGCATGGTACATCATGACAGGCGCTCCCTTAGGAAGATATCTGTCGTGTTCGCTTTTGCTCAAAGTAATCTGAGAGTACAGGAGATCCTTCTGGTCTTTAGCCGTAGAAAGCGGAATGAAATCGAAGGATATCTTCTTTTCAGAATAAGTCAGGTTAGAAACACCCCCCTGTTCAGCCGGCATGCGGAGATAAAAGTCCGCCGCAGTATCTTCATCCTCCCAAGGGTTGAATTTACCGTCATATTGGTGGTTATAACGCCAACCCATGCCACCATTGGGGTTCTCGGTCATGGCGTCATCCATGACGCTGAAGATTGCATCCCCTGAGTTGTTGGAATCGGTGTAAACTCCCATGGTGGTATACAGTTTACCCACATTTTCAGTATAAGCCGGCGTACCCCTAGTAAGAGTAGCTTTGGGATTGAGATTCTCTATGGTCTCCTCCAGGTAGAGAAGGTTGCCTTCATTGTCAGCACCAACCGGAATTGTTATTCCATGCTCCGCTTCAGACAAGGTCTCCGCCCTGGTGGAAGTTGAACTGGGGATGTAGAAAGCGATATCATTTTCGCCCAGCGGGGTAAGATCATCAATTGACTGCTCCTGCACGCAGGAATTCAGTGCCACGGTCGCGAGAACCGCCATTGCAATGTAAATCTTCTTCATAACTCTTAGTTTTTTCAATGGTTATGACCCAAAATAGAAATCCTCCGACTCCTCGCCCTCTTCCAAATTCATATTCTTTAATTCCTTCACTTGTACGTTGAAGACAGGTGAAGCACAAATCAACCCTTCCTGATCTACCTCTGTGAAGGTAGCTCGCGGGCTTAGGTAATACCGTTTTTTCATCATGATTTAGTTTATTAATATTAATATTTGTTCCTAATCAATTTTTCACGCCCAAAAATGGCGTCACACACCTCAATATGCTACTATATAACGCTTTACGGTATATTCGCAAAAGTGAAGTGGTGATGATTTAGAAACAGATATGATGAGAAGCAGCGCCCGGCAATCTGATTCAGGAGGGATTGAAAGAAGATTACTCGAGGATTCACCAGTATCAACAGGTAAACGATTTGAAGATGGAATGTCGTGCAAAACCCAAGAATATGTCCGGAGCAGGTCAAAGATCGCCCGCCTCAATGGTAAAAATAGGGGCGGAAAAGGGGCTGGATTCTCAAGGGTGAGTTATCAAGGAAATCAACCATCGGGTTGTTGATAAATATGCTAAAAAAAAGGTCGAAATTATTGTTCGAAAGGATAATAATTGCTAACTTTGTAACCAAATTATGCGCCAAGGTATAGGGTATTTGATTCTATACCAATGTTTTAGTCGTATAGAAAGGGGTAGAGGGGCGGATCAGGGTACTTGTCGGGGGACGGTTTTGAGGAATAACGAAGCAAGTTAAACCTGGGCAAAAAGTGAATTTTTGGGCGTGGAATAGAAACGCATTAAGGCAATATATTAATTACAACCATATCATGATGAAAAAACGGTACATTTCACCAGCAACGAGCATCGTCCAGATGTTCGAGATGGAAACGGGTATCCTTTATGACTCGTTTGTCACAAAGAATGTCTATGTCGATCAATTGAAGAACATTGACGGCAACAAAGAGTATTTCGGCGAGCAAGCTGAAAAACCCTGGTATGAGTTCTAACCTTATGAAAGACAGAGTTATGAAAAAGATCAGAATCGCTTTCACAATCTTGGCAGGATCATTATTTATCCTGGCCGGCTGCCAACAGGAACAAGAGAATGACATTGATTTCTCCAAACCGGGATCAGATGAAATTGTATTCAGTTCATCCAGCACCAAAACAAGGGCTGCGATGTCCGAACCACAGAGCGTTACAACGACAATAGACCTCGGTAAAGAAGGCAAGGAACTCGGTATTGTACTGGAAGAGACAGTAACCAAGTTGAATGGCATTAAGAGTTCAGAGGTTATCACCAGAGGAACGCCTTCCTACACTGAGAACGTGGGAACTCTTTACAAAGCTTTTAACGCTGTTGTCCTTGACAAGAACGACGCCCAAGAGTTCGCTGACGGCCCCTTCACATACTCAGACGGCAAGTGGACCCGCCGATTCTATCAGGATCCTTGGAAGAAAGTAGGCACGGATCCTCTGTATTTCTATATGAGGATGCCCGTAAGCATGACTGAAACCGTAGCTCCGGCAGCAGAAGGTGAAGGCAGCGATGAAGGGGAAGAAGGAGAAGAGGTCACCAATGGTGTCTCAAATCTCACATATGGCTTAAAGAATAATAAACCTACCATTTCTTTCAACTACTCCAGTCGGCCCACTGCTTCAGATCAAGAGGATATCCTATTTGCAGCACGTTCGCTCACAAAAGAACAATACGAAACGGCTCTCAATAACAAAACGTACCCTGATGTTCTCTTCCATCACGCCCTTACCGGAGTTAAGTTTGCTAACTATTTTGACAATCCTGATAATAACACAAAGACCGTTATCACAAAGATAACCATCGAAGGCTTATACGATTCCGGTTCCTGCGTTATCACCCCTAGGGAAGAAACCGATGGATATGTCGATGATCCGACCGAAGATTATTCCTCCGGGGATGGATCGACCGTCGTGTGGAGCAAAACCACCAGGACCGGCGCGGTCATGTCCGAAGAATATGATGCAGAATATGCAGAGTATAACGCTACTTTGCTCCCGGAAGCCTTCACCGGATCTAATACCGGCAACAACCTAAACGATAATAATGCTACCAAGACTTTCTGGGTAATCCCCCAAGCCATGGACGATAAAGTCAAGGTGACGGTGGAATTCAATCTCGTATATGTTCAGGATAGAGAACCTAAAAAATGCAAGCTCACCCTCAATCTTGGCCAGCTCCTGAAAGAGAAGAGCATCAATTGGAAAGCCGGAGAACTTCGCACCTACACTCTCAAACCCAATATTGTCGACGTTGATATCACCGATAAAATGGACACGGATAAATTCATCAAGTCCGATGTCGTGATTGAGAATACCGGAAACGTTGACCAGTATGTACGCGTTTACATGATTGGCAACTGGGTCGGTAAGCGTCAGATAGATGATGGAAAATACAATGACTATGAAAGCATCTTGATGGGCTATACGAGTGATGAAAAAGACGCGACTGGTGCATACGCCAGCAATATCGAGGTGGCCCGTTGGAATGACAAGGACTTCACATATATAGATATGGCGGCCGGGACAAAGAAGTATGACAAATGGACATCACCTCTTGCCGAATATGATTATATCCCTTACGGAGAATTCGTCGGCCTGCCAGAGAAAGGCACATCTTCAGCCCCTGGAAGGGAGATTAATAACTGGATAAGGCATGACAAATTCTACTACTACACGGAGCCGATCGGTCCTGGAGCTAGAGTTCCGAATTCGGATCCTCTGTTCGAATCCTATGAAATAGGACCTTCTCCTAAATTCTATATCGCAGATAATACTGGTGTGCGCAGGTTGGCAAAAGATGTACATTTTGTAATGGACCTTGCAGTCCAGGCAATAGCAGTACCTGAAGGTTCTGACGGGAATCCTCTTCCTTATGACGAAGCGTGGGCACAAGCACTTGGCGTTACTGTAGAAAAGCTCAACGATCTTTAATAGGTAAAGAAGGTTTTGAATCTAATATTGAATATACCATGAAGAATACTTTTAAATACATATTAGCAGCTGCAGCCCTGATGACTGGACTGACCACTTTTGCCCAGAATTTGCCGGATGGAGTCTATATTCTAGATGAAAGCGGGGTTGCCTATAGGAAAAGTGCCACACTTAAGCCAGGTACTACTGACAAATACATCATTGACCTGGAGGCCTTTGTGACCGGTGAAGTTACCATCAAAGATGAAGCTGTCCCAGCCGACATCGTACTTGTTCTTGACGTTTCGGGTTCGATGGATGATCTGATGTATAATGAAACTAAGCGTTGGACTTCATCAGATTTAAATTCCGGAACAACATATTACTATTTTTATGAGGATTATTACACCGAGGAGTATTGTGAGGTGAGGTACTATAATAATAGGTTTCAATACTATAGAAATTATGGTTGGCATAACCTTTCCAACGGTACTTCTTGGTCCGGTACTCTTTATTGGGGGGAGAAAAAGATAGATGCGTTAAAAACTGCTGTGGGCTCATTCATTGAAACCATTCAGGAGAATGACTTATACGATGTCAAAAGGAACGAAGATGGAGAAATAATTTCGAAAACCAGGAGAAAAGATGCAGACGGGAACGATACAAGTCTTGGCAATCAGATAGCAATCGTTAAATTTGCTGGAGACCGCTATACAGATGATTCTACCACTTGGAATAGCAATAATGCTCCAATCACAGTATCCGGGGACGGTAATAACCATTATCAAGATGGATATTATACTTACAACAACACTGAAGTTGTCAAGGGATTTACATTAACCGCAACTGATGCTAATGTCAGTGCTTTAAAAACAGCAGTTAATGCTTTCGACGCCTCGGGTGCAACTGCTTCTGATTTTGGAATGAATTTGGCTTATCGTCTTATTGCAAGTCTTCCCACATCAGGAGAAAATGACCGTTCTAAGAGTTCAAAAACTGTTGTATTCTTCACAGATGGTTCCCCGACATATTCAAGAGGATTTGACCCAGATGTCGCCACACATACTATCAGCAGGGCGTATGATGCTAAAAATGACTATAAAGTTAATGTCTTTACAATTGGTGTATTCTCTAATTTAGGAAGTGATGAGTCCAGGGTGAACAACTATATGAACTATACTTCCTCCAATTATCCTGATGCAAAGAGTATGTCACAGCCGGGCAATCCTATTGCAGAGGCAAAAAGAGTTTACTACCAGAATGCATCCAACGCTGACCTAACCTCGATATTTACGATGGTTGCCCAGCAATCTGGAGGAAGTGGAAACACAGATGTAACTGCAGAATCAGCAGTCACTGTAGATGTTATTTCCAGTTCATTCTCTCTCCCAGAAGGTGTAGAACCTGATGATATTACTGTCAAAGTCGCTCCTTGTACAGGCCAGACTACAAAGACTGCCGCCCAGGTCGGAGAAGGATATGCGGGTACATATCTAACTTTCGGAGAGGCTAAGGTTCCAACTGAATATGGCCTACCTCCAATCACCCCGGAAGTTGACCCTAGCACTAATACAGTTTCTACAAAGGGCTTCGATTTTTCAGATAATTATTGCGCTGCTATTGATGACCATGGAACAATTACAGGCGGTCGCGGATATAAGCAAATCATAAGCTTTGAGATTACTGTGAATCCTGATGCTGTTGGAGGACCAAACGTAGTCACGAACGATGATAAGTCTGGTATCTACCTAAAGGGGAAAACAGAACCGCTGGTTACATTTAATCGTCCTACCGTCGAAATTCCTATACAGATCTGGATCAAGAAAAAAGGGCTTTTAGGAGAAGACAGTGCTGTATTCAATATCCAATACACCAACTATGTAGAAGGAGTTGATCCTCGGACTATCGCCAACGACCAATGGAAGAGCTTTGACAAGGTAATGGTTAACAGTAATTCTCCAAAAGATAAAGATGGTCTTCCTATGGAGAAGCTAGTAGGTCTGAATCCTCATTTCTTCTATAGAATCAAGGAAGATGCTTGGGCTTGGTCATACAACTATCAGGACAATGGTATCCAATATACCTTCGGAGAAGATCAGGTGAATCCTTTCATCTTTGAAAACTTACCTAAGGAGACTCCCAAGGAGGCAGAAGCAACTGTCCGTAACACCTTCAATGAGAAGACGACAACGAAATCTCCTGAAACAGGAGGTGAGTAGACTCCAGTAAAAGAGTATACTTTATCAGGCGGCCCTTCCCGGGTCGCCTGATTGTTTATATGCTCGCCAGCATCTAGCCTCGTGATGTGCGACGTGCAAATTATAGATATAACACTATACTCCAGGGCCGGGAAAAGGTGGGGAAACGTGGCCGTGGGGGTCAAAAAAACACTCCAAGGCCGGGGAAAGGGCGAATTCCCGGCCATGGAGTAAAAATCGGCTCTTCGATCATTCGACAGGCCCCTTCGCCAGGCTCAGACCGGGGGTGCTATGGCCCTTCGACAGGCTCCAGGGCCGGGCGGCGGTCAGGGACGATAGGTCTTCACCGTGTCGATCATCGCGAGGATGTTCTCGACGGGGGTGCCGGCCTGGGCGTTGTGGCAGGAGCAGCAGATGTAGCCGCCTCCCTTGCCTAGCGTCTCGAGACAGTGGCGGGTCTCCTCGGCCACTTCGGCCGCGGTTCCGTTCGGAAGGATGCGCTGGTTCTCGATTCCACCGTGGAAGATAAGGTCTTTTCCGAACCTTTCCTTGAGCCCTGCGGTGTCCATACCGGGGCATACGTGCTGTATCGGATTAAGGATGTCAATACCACATTCTATCAGCCCGGGAATAAGGGGCAGAACGGCGCCATCCGTGTGGTATAGGACCTTTTTCCCGTAGCTGTGGATCAGGTCACACCAGTTTTTCAGCCTGCGTTTGAAGAATGTCTCCCATGACTCCAGCGAAATCAGCATAGTGTTCTGCATGCCCATGTCATCGCTGATGAACACGATATCTATATCGTCACCCAGTTCCTTCAGAAACCTTTCGAGCATCACCGTCTGGATGGCATCTATGTGGTCCAGTGCAGCATCCAGGAATTCCGGACAGGCGATGGTGTCCATCATTGCGTTCTCCAGTCCTCGCATCTGGCAATAGATCTCGAAATGCGAAATCCATGGCCCTATGGTGGCGAAATCCCAGGAGCGCGCCTTCCGGGCCAGAGCCTTTGAACCTTCATAGTCGAACCTGTCGGGATCCGGCCAGGAATGGTAAGTCTCCAACTCCGACGGTTCAATATATTCCCCGATCGGAGGGTTGATATATTCCTGGTACGTGGCAAGTCCGGCCTTGACCATCCGGGTCGGGACTCCCCAGGGAGTTATCTCTCCGCTGTCATTGGGGTCGAAGTACCGCCCTGCATAACCGGGGAATATCCATACGATCTTGTCCACTCCGAGTTTGTTGTACACTTCCAGCTCGTCTTCAGTGGAAGTATATCCACGGAGGGAATCCAACACTTCGGGGGTACACCACAGATCCACCGGGGGACGGTCAACCGGCTGGCGGTTGATGGTGGCCATTATACGTTCTCTGGGGGTCATATTATTCATATTATTATTTGTTTACTCTTTGCCTGCGGTCACTCCGGGCCAGTCGTCGGTACGGAAAGGATGGGCGGGAAGGCCGGCGGAGTTGAAGAGGTTGCATACGGGATTGTCGGCCCAGCCGTAGCGGACGGCGACGGGATGAGGGACATATTCCGAATATACAATGACTTCATCGCCCTTGATATCGGCCGTAGCCCAGTGCCAAACCCTGTCGGCTCCGGCGATCTGGAAGCCGGTCACCTCTCCCCTCTCGGCACGCTTCACGATGTCGTATCCAAGGGCCTGGGATCCGTAACGGGCCCCGGCCAGCGAGCCTGAAGGAACGGCCTTCAGCCCGTCGGTTACGGAGGTAAAACGCACCCGGATATTCCCGTGCCCGATCCTGTAGGATTCGAAACGGGGACCGGAAGGAATGACATCGCGGCCATAGTCGTTGGCCAATGCGAGCAGGGCCAGCCTGTCCCCTACTTCCTTCTTCCTTACGGGATGAACATCCTCCGCCTCTCCGAGGTCGATTATGCAGGCCACATCGGCGGCATCCAGGGCAGAAGCCGCAATTGACTGTGCCTCACGCAGTTCCGCCCAGGAGAATTCCCCGGGAACGGGGCTGACCTCGTGGTAGCCGGTTATCTGGGTTATGTAGAACGGGAAATCATAGCCCCAGGCTGACCTCCAGTCAAGCACCATCGCGGACATCAGGTCACGGTACCGGTAAGCCTTGCCGGCATTGGACTCTCCCTGGTACCATATCGCTCCCTTGATCGCAAACGGGACCAGAGGCTTTACCATGGCGTTGTAAAGCACGGAAGCCAGATTGGGCTCACGGGCTGTGCTCACCTTCCTGGAACCGAAGTCCAGGGATTTCTTGACTTTCCACTCCCCGTCGAGACGGATCTGCGTACCGTCCGGTCCTTCTAGATAAAGCTGGTCGGCAGCACCGTACAGTCCTCCGTCGCCGTGGTCGTCAGTAACGCGGATGCAGAGGACGGACTTCCCGGCCTTGACCATCTTGCCCGGGATTACATATTCACGTGCCATGTTCCAGACTTCCCCGGTACCGACGAGTTTCCCGTTGAAATAGGTTTCGTCATAGTCATCGACGGGTCCCAGGCTGAGGGTAAGGTTCCTGCCCGCCCAGGAAGAAGGTATCTCCACTTCCTTGCGGAACCAGAAGACTCCGTTGGTCGATGGCCAGAGCGCCTGTATCTTTTCGGGGAGTTTCATCGTACCCCAGGAAGAATCGTCATAGGACCTGGCCGCCCAAGGAGCCTTCCCTCCGGCGAAACCTTTGTCGTCGGCCTTGGCCTGGGCCACGAAACGGGCCATCTCCTTCTTGAAAGTATTCTCACGGTCCGTCTCCGTCTCTGCCAGTTTCGCCACCTGGGCGATCTTGGGAGCCATCTCAGGATAACTGCTCAAGGCTTCAGCGCTCATCCAGGCCTCGATTATGGTTCCTCCCCAGCAGGATTCGATGACTCCGACCGGCACCTTCAGTTCCTGCTGGAGGGCCCGGCCATAATAATATGCAACCGCGGAGAATCCCCTGACCGTCTTCGGAAGGGATTCCGTCCATCCTCCGTTTTCAGCATCGAAGCTGTCGCGAGGGGACATCCCGGTGGTTTTCGTGACATAAAGCAGGCGGAGGTACGGATAGTCGGCGGCATTCTGTATGTCATCCCTGTTGACCCTCACAGCCCTCCAGCTCTCGACCGGCATCTCCATGTTGGACTGGCCGGAACAGAGCCAAACCTCTCCGACAAGGACGTTCTGAAGGACCACGGGCTGGCCGTCAGAGATAGTGACGGTGTACCTTTCGTAACTTCCCTCCGGAGTTTCTATTTCCACTGACCATTGGCCATTGGCGTCAGCCGTACAGGAATACGTCCGGCCGTCCCACGAGGGGGTTACCGTCACCCTGGCACCGGGAGCAGCCTTGCCCCATACAGGCGCAAGTACATTCTGCTGGAAAACCATATTGTCAGTGAAAAGAGGCGAAAGTTCCACCTTCGCCTCCATCGTCAGCCCCGCGAGCAGGACCGCCAAAGAAATAAGGATGCGCTTCATGATAAGACAAAGATAGTAAAATCTCAGTCCAGGAAGCGCATCGGTACTGATTATATCGAATTGATGAATTCCACCACTGCGTCGCGGTCTTCCTTGGGAAGGTTGAAGAACTTCTCCGTGCTCTCGTAGGCATCGCTCTTCTTGCTGTAGCCATGCCACATTATAGCCTCTATTACATTCCGCGCCCTGCAGTCATGTATCCTGTCCTCGGCCCCGGTATTCGCGCGGGAAAGTCCCCTGCCCCAAAGCGGAGTCGTACGGCACCAGCTTCCGTGGATACCGTTCTTCATGTACAGACGGTGCTGAAGCATGTCGGTGTAGGGATAAATCTTCTGTTTCTGGTAACGGGGAAGCTGCCTGCCCTTCGTAATCTTCGGGGCCCAGTAGTTGTCGTCCTTGGTCTCCCAGGAGGCCCTGTGGCACGTGGCGCATCCAATCCTGTTGAATACTTCCTTACCCCTTTGCACTTCCTTGCGGTTCAGGTTCCGTGCCCTGGGAATCGAGAGGCCACGATGCCAGACAAGGAAATTGTAGTACTGGTCATCTCCCATTTCGGGAGTGAAGTTGTGCCACTTGTTGTCGAACTGGTCGGTCTTGGGGTCGAGCAGGTTCAGCACAGCCTCCGCGATTCCCTCGTCCGTACCGTCAGCGTAATAAGGAGACGAAGGATCGGCCTTGATGGCAGCGATTACGGAAGGAGTCTCGGACATTGCCTTGGCCCACGCCTTGGTAGTGTAGAGGAAATGCCTGTCGCCACGGCTTACATTGGTGATGTTCCAGATGGCGTTCGCTCCCGCACCGTCCTGCAGGGAAGCCCGTGTCATGGCATAGGTGAAGCGCTTGAGCAACTTGGTTCCGGCTGGTGCCGGGGTCCCGTCAGCGAACTGTCCTTCTGCAAGGGTATACCATGCGGTAGGGGCGAAGTCATTGGCCGCCTTGTCCCAGAAAGCGGGATTTAGCTCGACATATGGAGCCTCCGCCTTGTACTGCTCTTTGATGTCTTCCGCAGGAATGGCATCCAGGAGGCCCGTACCGATGATACCGATAGTAGATTCGAGACGGAAGGCAACAGCTCCTGTCTGGTAAGGAGTGGGATCGGTGTTAAATGCATCCTCGGGAATCGACAGTTCCGGATAGATCAGTTCATAGGTCTCGCCATCGGGGAATTTCATGGGAAGACCGCTTTCCATCGCGGAAACCTTCACCCAATTGATGACTATCTTGTCCTCGTCGATGGGAGGAAGGAAGGGCGCTACAGCCTTGGTCTGGGGCATACCGGTGACTTCAGCCACGTACGGGCCGTCATCACTGTTGACCCCGTCTGCAGGGTGATAGACAACCAGAAGATATCCATTTCCGAAATCGGCCCTGTACTGGCTCTGCCATTTTCCGTGGCCATATCCAGGATGGCAATCAAGGCAGGAAGAACGGACATAAGCCGGACCGAGTCCTTTGAACGGTTCGGTGTTCTGGGTGAATTTCCGCTCGAAGGCGGCCTCACCCAGGTTGAAGGCCTGTTCCAGGCCCTGGGCTGTCACGGCCGGGGTTTCATCTTCGTAACACCCCTCGGTAACATTTTCGGTGGTACCCATGGCACCTCCGGGATACCATTCCGACGCATCGAAATTGCCGACAGTCTGTCCTACATATTTGGCATCCGGTTCCCTTTTGGAGAACGGGTCATCGCCATTGATGTTGCAAGCCGCGGCTGAAAGAGCGGCAAGAACCAGGAGAACTACTGCTTTACGATCCATGATGCCGCCTTGTTAAGTTCCTCATCCAAACCGTTGACAGCATCCATGGCTGTCTGCACCGACGCATCCGTGTAGATGTCCACGAAGGCTCCCTTGGCCTGACATGCCTTCAAGGCGGTCAAAGAGGATTCGAGCGCCTTCTGGAGATTTGAGGCCCCGCTGTAATTGTGTCTGTTGAAATATGACATCAGGGAATGGGTATCCGCAGATGTCCTGCCTGCACCTCCGTAGAGAGTATACTGGATGCTCAGGATATTGTCGATGAAATCCTGGAAGGATTGCTTGCTGTAAGGAGACTCGATATAATTGACATCCTCTCCGGAATGGGCGTTGCCCATCTTCACGTTGGCTACTTCGTTGCAGATGTTCGAGCAGCCGGCCAGCAGGATGGATGACAGGGTCTCCTGCCACGTTGAGTATGTACTTCCGATCTCGGCCGCATTGAGCATGTTCTCGCCATAGGTCTTGTCCGAACCGGTAAGGGTCACGGCGACTTCAAGTTCTTCACAGCGGGCCTTGTAAGCAGCGGGAGCGGCGGAATTCCACGATACGCACAGACGGTAGCAGTTGTCACGCAGGTCCCCGGCCACTGCCGTAGCATATACAAGTTCCTGTGCACCGGTAACCGTCTTGCCAGCAAAGGCCACGTGGTCCTCGTTCGAGCGGAGCTTTTCGACCTTACGGTTGGCTCCGTCACGGAACAGGATAAACTCAATCCCATGGAATCCAAGAAGTTCCTGTCCGAGTTTGGCCGCAGCATAGGCGATACCATCCTCACCTTCAAGGGCAGCTACCTGTTCCGCATTCGAGAGGGATGTAGCGAGAGCCTCGACGTCAAGCGGCCAGGTGTCGATATGGGGGTCGATACCGAAATCCGTCGCGGCTCCGTAAAGGAAGGCCTCCGACTCCTCCCAGCTCTGGCGGGACTGGAGGAATTTGGCACATATGGCATCGAGTTCTCCTTGGGTAAGGGATGCAACACCTTTCCGAGAAGCGGCAGAGAGCAATTCGTAAAGCTCATTGCTCTCCTTTGCAAGGTCGCCGTAAGTAGCATAGACCACCTGAGGGACATACTGATGCACGATCTCCTTCATCTCCTGCTCTTCCGTAGAGAGTCCATAAGGATCGTCGTTCTTGTTGCAGGCAGCCAGGCAAGATGCGGCTGCTGCAAGGACTAGCGAAAGCTTAAACAACTTTTTCATATTCAATACTATTAAAACAATTATCTGTTGAAGAATCCCATGTAGGCGATTCCGATCGAGACCGAGGGCTCGTCGTTGTACTGGCTGCGCAGGAAGCGGTGTGAGTATTCAGCCTTGAGGGCTATCTGCGGAAGCGGCATCCAGTTAAGGCCAACCGTCGCCACATGCTTAAGGGTATATGTATATTCCTGCTGGCCGGTTGCCGGTATGTAAGAGTCGTAGCAATCATACCTTCCGAACAGGAAGACCTTGTCGTCCTTCTCGTATCCGAACAGATCCAGCAGGTCGTATCCCGCCTCAATTCCGGCGGCAAAGGCATTCTGTCCAACAGGGGTCTTCTTGTATGGGGCGTTGTTGGAGGTCAGGTTGCGCTTGACTGTGCTGATGACAGCGGCATCGCCGACATATCCATAATCGGCATTCCCCCTTACTATCAATGCCGGAGAAACGTAGGAAAAGTCGAAAGCGCCGATTGCAGTCGTGCCCTTGATGCTGCCGTACCTGGTTCCGCGCATGTCGTTGGGATAGGAATTGTGCATGCTGTTGCCGAAATAGCCGCTCAGGCTAAGGCGCAGGTTCCGTACCGATTCATTGTCGATCCTTGCCGCAAAACCATAGTTGTTCGCGACCTTGAACTCATAAGGGGATCCGGCCGCATAGTGGATGAAATTGTCCCGGTTGAACATGAACGCATCCAAGCCGGCCACGACCATGGCCTCGTACTTCCAAGCGCCCGCCCGGCCCCAGAGACTGATTCCCGTATCATGCCATGTGGACGGGAGAATGGTGTACTCCACTTCCGGACGGTAGACCGTGAAGAAATTCAGAGGTTCATGGGCATTGTTCAAACCTCCGACAGGGACGATGATATGGCCCATCCTCAGATTCAAAGCCTCCGCAAATGACTTCTGGATCCAGAACTGCTCGAGTTCGACCTCACCGCCTTTCTCGATTTCGGTTTCCCACTCACCGGCCTCCGTATATTCTTTCTCGACGGACGTTCCGGTACCGGTATGCTCGAACTCTATCTCAGTCTGCATCGACCATCCCTTTCCGAAGTCGTAGGCCAGATAGATGACGGCGTGGGGAATATCGAACCTCCCATGGCTCCCATCGTTGCGGTAATCCGAAGGATGTGAATACCTGTATACGTTGTCACTGTAGAAATTGCGGCTCATCGCCACTTCCCCGTAACCGCCCAGACTCAGGGCGCCTCGTCCTGAATACTGAGCCCCAGCCATGATGGGGAAAAGCAGGCTGGAGAGTGCTGCAAGAAGTCTAAGTCTCATAATTGGAAGACAAAGTTACCGCAGCAGATGTGGCCCGTCAATCCCAATTTATGGCTAATATCCGGCCAGAAATACTATATTTGTGATTATGCTGCTACAGGACTCACGCCCCCATTATCCGGTTCTTGACGGCCTCCGCGGAGTGGCTGCCCTGATTGTCATCGTCTACCACGTCTTCGAGCTGCTCTCCGGGACTCCGGTCCCGCACGGCTACCTCGCGGTGGATTTCTTCTTCATCCTCTCCGGCTTCGTAATAGGCTATGCCTACGACGGCCGTTGGGGTAAGATGACCGTCGGCGGCTTTTTCAAGCGTCGCCTCATCAGGCTCCATCCGATGGTGGTCATGGGCGCCTTGATCGGGGCATTGACCTTCCTGCTTCAGGGAAGTGTCAAATGGGACGGGACCCACGTCAGCACAAGCCTGGTGATGCTCTCGATGCTCTGCGCGATGTTCATGATTCCCGCCTTTCCGGGCGGAGCGACCGAAGTACGCGGCAACGGCGAGATGTTCCCCCTGAACGGCCCCTCTTGGTCCCTTTTCTTTGAATATATCGGGAATATACTCTATGCCCTCCTCCTCCGCAGGCTTCCCAAATGGGCCCTCGCCCTCGTGGGCGCGGTTTCGGGAGCCTTGCTTGTAGGAATATCCGTACTCGACGGATTCCTCGGCGTAGGCTGGAGTTTCATAGACGGTGGTTTCTGGGGAGGACTTATCAGGATGCTGTTCCCATATTCATTGGGCATGCTGATGGCAAGGGTGTTCGTACCTCTGAAGGCCCGGAAATCCTTCCTCCTGTGCAGTCTGATGCTGGTTCTGGTCGCTGTCCTGCCGTCCATAGGCGGAGCGGCGTGGCGGAACGGCCTATTCGAGGCATTCTGCGTAATCGTTGTGTTCCCCTGCCTGGTATGGCTGGGAGCATCGGATAACGCCCTCGGGGAAGGGACCGCCAAGGTCTGCTCCTTCCTGGGCGACCTCTCGTACCCGCTGTACATGGTCCACTACCCGTTGTTCTACCTCTATTATAATTATCTCGGGTTCGACGGCAACGGGGTTTCCAAATCTTTCCGGGAGGCCTGGCCGGTGGCGCTGCTTGTAGTGGCCGCCAGCCTCATCCTCGCCTTCGTCTGCATGAATTTTTACGACAAGCCTCTGCGTAAGAGGTTGTCGGCCAAATGATTATAACTGCAATGAAAAAATCCTTACTAACAACGATCCTGGTATCTGTCACCATCTGCCTTGTATCTTCCTGCGCTCAGCCTTACAAGGTCACACAGAAGCCGAAGAATTTCCTGCCTGAGGAAGAAATGCCCGACGCGTCGAAATTCCTTCCCAGCCCTCCGGGATTCCACGACATCGCCTTCCTTGCTGACAGCATCGTCTATGTGGAAGGGAAACAGCTCCGGGATACCGAGCGTGGCAAGTTAGCCGTCGAGGATGCCAGCACGACAGTGGAGTACATAATGAAGCGTTTCTCCCCTGCGATGGAGGTCAGGCTTACTCCCGAGGAGTATCCTGTATTGGCTTTATTCATCGGCAAGAACATAAGGGCCGCAAGGTCATCGATCAGGATTGCCAAGGACTATTTCCACAGGGAACGGCCGTATCAGTATTTCGAGGAACCCACTCCTATTCCTGAGGATGAGGCCAAGAATGATTTCACTTCATATCCGTCCGGTCATACAATCAGGTACTGGATGGCGGCACTGGTGCTTGCATCCATAGATCCGGAGCATCAAGAGGCAATATTCAAGACCGGTTATGATTGCGGACAGAGCCGTACGATAGTAGGATATCACTATCAGTCGGATGTGGATGCGGCCCGTCTGGCTGCCAGCGCATCCTTCGCCCGTCTCAGTGCCGATCCTGCCTGGTGCAAGGCTCTGAAAAAGGCTAGGAAAGAGTTCCAGCGGGGCCGGGACAGGGAGCGTAACCGATAATAAGGCCTGGACTTCGAGAAAGTGCGGAGGCACCGAGAGAGAGCTCTGAAACTCCTGGAGAACTCTGAGGCCCGGGGGTGAGCGTTTTTCATAACATCTTTATTAATAATAACTTACAGAAAATGCATGGTTTATTTAACTATGCATTATTCGCATTTATCTCATTATTAATCAGTTACGAAAAACACTTATTATTGTGGAATGGAGGGATTTGCTCAGTCGCGGCTCTCCTTCGCACATCCCTGGGCCTTCGCCAGCAATACAAAAGCAGGCGGGCGAAAGCCGCTTTGTTTTCGGCACCACGCCCTTATGAAAGCAAGCTTTCAACGGGCACGGTGCCAAAAACAAACGCCGCACTTTCGTGCGGCGCCTGCTTTTGTATTGCATTGTGCGGAGGCGGAGGGATTCGAACCCCCGGAACGTTGCCGTTCAACAGTTTTCAAGACTGCCGCCATCGACCACTCGGCCACACCTCCGGAATTGCGGATTGCAAAGATAAAGATAAAAAACTGTCCGGACAAAAATATTTGACTATTCCCCGCGGGCGAAGAACCTGTACTGGAAGAATACAAGATACAGCGCCCCGACCGTCACGCAGCTGTCGGCAAAATTGAATACCGGGGAGAAGAAGATGAAATGACGTCCTCCCACAATCGGCATCCAAGATGGCCAGTGACTGTCAATCAGGGGGAAGTAAAGCATATCCACCACCCGACCGAACATGAACGGGGCGTAATTGAATATCAATCCGTAGAACAGGCTGTCGATGATATTGCCGAAAGCTCCGGCAGTGATCAGGGTAAGGCCTACAAGTACTCCGGTCGGAACCTTGGGTGTTCCGTCCTCAAGCAGGACTGGGGAACCGTCGGAATCGACGGACTTGCGTGCAAGGGATGAAATCCACCAGCAGAGGGCTGCGAACAGGCCGATGCGGAACAGAGAGAGCAGGAACTTGCCTACGGTCCCTCCGAACTTCATTCCAAAAGCCATCCCCTCGTTCTCGATGAAGAGGATCTGGAACCAGTTGCCTATTACGTTGAAATGTTGTCCGAGCTCCATGTTGGTCTTGACCAGGACCTTGATCACCTGATCGATCACAACAAGGATGAACCCGAGGAGCAGGAGCCTATTGCCTTTGGAGAGCTTCACTAGTTCTGGCCTTTTTTCGCCAGCATTTCCTTGGCTTCCACGGTGAGGGTGGCGTGGGGAACGAGGCGGAGCCTTTCCTTGGGGATAAGCTTGCCCGTGACACGGCAGACGCCGTAGGTCTTGTTCTCGATGCGCACGAGGGCAGCCTCAAGGTTCTGGATGAACTTGTACTGCCTCTGGGCCAGCTGGCTAGCTTCTTCCTTGGAGAGCTGATATGCACCATCGTCCTCAACGGTCTTGAATGACGGTGTTGTATCTTCGATATCGTTGCTTCCGTTATGCATGATCACCTTGCGGAGGGTGTCATACTCCTTCCTGGCCTTTTCCAGCTTGTCCTTGATGATGACCTTGAACTCTGCAAGCTCCTCATCGCTGTATCGTGTCTTCTCCACTTCCGGTGACGGAGTGTTGGCTTTTACTTGTTCTGACATAGCCCGTAAATTATTAAGGTCATTTATTTTTTTCAAAACTATCTTGAGTTTGCCTTCATCCCACTCCACATCTGCCGCACCTGCAGGAGCATCTGCTATTGATTCGAGGCTTATTGATACTGCAAGTGTCTGAGCTGCAATATATTCCTTGAAGCCTTCCAATGAGCTTTCTATCTCCTTCCTGGCTGTTTCATCTGCAAATATAACAACTTCTATCTTATCTGTAACCTCAAAACCGCTGTCTTTTCTAAGATTCTGGATCCTGTTGATCAATTCGCGGGCGATTCCCTCCTTCCTGAGGGCATCGGAGATCTGGATATCGAGGGCGATAGTGAGCTGTCCTTCGGTTGCCACGAGCCATCCGGGCATGTCCTCGGACGATATCTCATAGTCACCGGGATTAAGGGAAACTTCTCCGGAAGGAAGCGAAAGGGAATATGCCACCCCGGCAGTCTCGGCGTTCTGTATGGCGGAAATCGTAGCCTGGTCGAGCTGAGCGAAAGCTCCGGCGATCTCCTTCATCTGCTTGCCATAGGTCTTGCCCAATGTCTTGAAATTGGGCTTGATCTTCTTGGTTATGATGCCGGTCGTGTCGGAGATGAACTCCGCTTCCTTGACATTGACTTCGCTCAGGATTATGCCCTTGACCTGCTCGAGCTGCTCCCTCACCCTGTCGGAGATGACCGGTATGACCAGCTTCGAAAGAGGCTGGCGTACCTTGATGGATACCTTGCGGCGCAGGGCCAGGACCATGGAAGTAGCCTTCTGGGCGAGGGCCATCCTCTCCTCGAGGTCCTTGTCGATCACCGCGGAATCATATTCAGGCATCAGGACATAGTGCACGGATTCCTCCCCTGCCGGGACGAGGTCCAGATAGAGCCTGTCCATGAAGAAGGGAGCGATGGGAGCCGCCATGACAGCCACGTCGACCAGCACCTCGTAGAGGGTCTGGTATGCTGCGAGTTTGTCCTCGTCCATCTTGCCTCCCCAGAAACGCTTCCTGTTCAGGCGGACATACCAGTTGCTGAGGTCGTCGCAGACGAAGTCCTGGATCATTCGGCCGGCGGTGGTGATGTCGTAATCCTCATAGGCAGCCCTGACCTTCTGCTCGAGGGTATTGAGCAGTGAGATTATCCAACGGTCTATCTCCGGGCGTTTCGAATAATCCACCTTCGGTGCGGCGGGATCGAAACCGTCCACGTTGGCGTAGAGGGCGAAGAACGAATATGTGTTATAGAGCGTTCCGAAGAATTTCCTGCGGACCTCGTCGACTCCGGCTTCGTCGAACTTGAGGTTGTCCCAGGGCTGCGCATTCGTGAGCATGTACCACCTGAGGGCGTCGGCGCCGTACTTGTCGAGTTCCTCGAAAGGATCGACGGCGTTGCCGAGACGCTTGCTCATCTTGTTGCCGTTCTTGTCGAGCACGAGGCCGTTGGAAATCACGGTCTTGAAGGCAGGGGTTCCGCTGACCATGGTATGGATAGCGTGCAGGGTGTAGAACCATCCTCGGGTCTGGTCCACTCCTTCGGCGATGAAGTCGGAAGTGCATCCGAACTTCCAGGAATCCTTGCCGCGAAGGCCTTCCTGAGCGTAAGGCATGGCTCCGGAGTCGAACCACACGTCGATGAGGTCGGACTCCCTCGTCATCTTCTTTCCGGAAGGGCTGACAAGGAATATGTTGTCGACATAAGGCCTGTGGAGGTCGATACGGTCGTAGTTCTCCTTGCTCATATCGGCAGGGTCAAAACCATTGTCCCTGAACGGGTTGGTAGGCATGATGCCAACTGCCACGGCCTTGTCGATCTCTTCGAACAGCTGTGCGGCGGTACCGATGCAGATCTCTTCCTTACCATCCTCGGTACGCCAGATCGGGAGCGGAGTGCCCCAGAAACGGCTGCGGCTGAGGTTCCAGTCCTGGATATTCTCGAGCCACTGTCCGAAACGGCCCGTTCCGGTGGACTCGGGCTTCCAGTTGATGGTCTTGTTCAAGGCCACCATCTCGTCCTTGACAGCGGTGGTCTTGATGAACCAGGCGTCGAGAGGATAATAGAGAACCGGCTTGTCCGTCCTCCAGGAGTGGGGACAGCTGTGGGTGTGCTTCTGGATCTTGAAACAACGGCCATCCTGCTTCATCATCATGCAGAGGTCGACGTCCAAGGTCGGGGCGTCTGCAGGAAGACTGTCGTCAAAGGCATTCTTCACGTAACGGCCCGAGAATTCCTTGTATGAAGGATCGACATATTTGGCGACATATTCAGGATCCAGGTTCTCGATAGGATAGAAACGTCCCTCGTGGTCGACCTGTGCCTGTCTCTTGCCGTCCTTGTCGATCATTATGATGCCGGGGACACCGAAATTGGCAGCCACCTTCTTGTCATCCGCACCGAAAGTCGGGGCGATGTGTACGATACCGGTACCGTCCTCCGTGGTCACATAGTCACCGGAGATGACCCTGAAGGGCTCGCCCTCGTCGATTGCCGAGAACCAGGGGATCAACTGTTTGTAGAGGATACCCACGAGTTCGGAACCCTTGTATGAGCCGTCAAGCACCTTGTAGGGAACCAGCTTGTCGCCGGGCTTGTAGTCTTCGAGTGCGATGTCGGCCGCCTTCGGATTGAACCAGGCGCCGAGGAGTTCCTTGGCCAGCACGTATACAGCCTTCCGGCCGGTATACGGGTTGAATGAAAGTACGCGGATGTAATCGATCTTCGGTCCGACGCAAAGGGCGACGTTGGAAGGCAGGGTCCAGGGAGTGGTGGTCCAGGCCAGGAAATAGACAGGGACATCGTCTCCGGCATAGAGAGGCTCCGACTTGGAGTCCCTTATGACCTCGAACTGGACGGTTGCCGTGGTGTCGGTGACATCCTTGTAGCAACCGGGCTGGTTGAGCTCATGGGAGCTCAGTCCGGTTCCGTCGGAAGGGGAATACGGCTGGATGGAATATCCCTTGTAAAGCAGTCCCTTGTCGTATATGTCCTTCAAGAGGTACCATAGGGTCTCGATATAGCGGTTGTCGTAGGTAATGTACGGATCGTTCATGTCCACCCAGTATCCGACGCGCTCGGTCATGCTCTCCCACTCGGCGGTGTACTTCATGACTTCCTCGCGGCAGGTGTGGTTGTACTCCTCGACGGAGATCTTGGTGCCGATGTCCTCCTTGTGGATCCCGAGCTTCTTCTCGACTCCGATCTCCACCGGAAGTCCATGGGTGTCCCATCCTGCACGGCGGTTTACCTTGTAACCGGTCTGGGTCTTGTAACGGCAGACTGCGTCCTTGATGGAACGGGCCATGACATGATGGATTCCGGGTTTGCCGTTGGCGGAAGGCGGTCCTTCGAAGAATACGAATTCAGGTGCTCCTTCCCTTAATTCGAGGGATTTCTCGAAAGCACCGTTCTTCTTCCATCTGTCCAGGATATCGTTACCTATCGATACCAGATCAAGTCCTTTGTACTCTTTGAATGTCATAATTTTCTTTCTAATTTTGCATTTGGAGAAGCCCTGTCGCATCAAATGCAATTTAAGTTTGCAAAGATAGGTAATTCCCATATTATTTTCAATAGGTTAACAGGTGAACGTCATAGACATAATAATCCTGGTCTGCTGCATTCCGGCACTCTTCCACGGATTCTCGAAAGGCTTCGTCTCGCAGGCTATCTCCCTGATAGCCCTCGTGCTGGGAGTCTGGCTGTCTTTCAAGTTCTCCGTGCCCTTCGGGGACTGGCTCAAGTCCTTCGCCGACCTTCCTGGAACGATCCTGCACATCATCGCCTTCGCTCTCATCCTGATCCTCGTCATGCTTGTCCTGACACTCATCGGAAAAGCCATCGAGAAGGTTCTGAAACTGGCGATGCTGGGCTGGCTCAACAAGCTTCTGGGAGTAGTGTTCGCCCTTCTGAAGGCAGTGCTGATTATAGGATTGGTCATCATCATTTTCGATGCGATATACAACCTGATTCCGTTCGTTTCCTCTGACACCCTCAACGAGTCGGTGCTATACAATCCGATAAAGAGTATCGCGAACACCGTGTTCCCATTCCTTAAAGAATTGATATTCAATAAATAATGGATAGAATTATCCTGATCGAGACTTCCACTTCCCTATGCTCCGCGGCCCTCGTGGAAGACGGGGTCGTGGTTAGCGAGAAACTCAGTACCGAACCGAGGGCCCACGCTTCGATGACCGCTCCCTTCATCAGCGATATGCTGAAAGAGAGAGGCCTCAGGGTCAAGGACTGCAGCGCTGTGGCCGTGAGCAAGGGTCCGGGATCATATACCGGCCTGCGGGTGGGAGTATCCACAGCCAAGGGACTCTGTTTCGGAGGAGGGATTCCCCTGATCGCCATCGGCACCCTGGACACCCTCGTATGGCAGGCAATCGACGAAGGGCTGGTACTGGAAGGGTGCAGGTACATCGTCCCGATGATAGATGCCAGGAGGATGGAGGTATATACCGGAATATTCACTCCTGACGGGAAGCAGATATCCCCGACGGTCGCCCAAATAGTCGAAGAGGATTCGTTCAGGGAGCAGCTGGCCGAAGGACCGGTGCTGTTCATTGGCGACGGGGCGGAAAAGTGCAGGGACGTCATCACCCTTCCACGGGCCAGTTTCGTGCAGTGCTGTCCCAAGGCGTCGGGAATGAGGAGGCCGGCAGTGGCGGCCTTCAAGGAAGGCAGGTTTGAGGATGTGGCTTATTTCGAGCCCTTCTACCTGAAGGAATTCATGACGACCGTAAGCAAGAAGAAATTATTCTAAACCACATATATCATGAAAATCGGTGTCGCCAGCGACCATGCTGGGTATGAGTACAAGAACAGGCTCGCGGAGCTGCTCACCAAGAAAGGATACGATGTAGCCGACTATGGAACATATTCTGACGTCAGCTGCGATTTTCCGGACTATGCACACGCCCTCGGGGATGCGGTGGAAAGGAAAGAGGTCGACCTCGGTGTCGCTCTGTGCGGGACGGGCAACGGTATGGCCATGAGCCTCAACAGGCACAAAGGCGTGCGCGCCGGACTGGCCTGGAACAGTGAGATCGGACGTCTCGTGAAGGCCCACAACAACGCCAACGTGCTGGTGATGCCTGCCCGTTTCATTTCCTACCAGATGGCGACCCGCATCCTGAATACATGGCTGACCACCACTTTCGAGGGCGGACGCCATCAGAGAAGGATTGACAAGATATGATAGCTGATTCCCGGCTCATCGGGACGGTCCTGTCCGGGAATATCGATGATTATCCCGACGGGATCATAATGCCTATTGACAAGCCATACCGCTGGACCTCCGCGGATGTGGTGAGGAAGATCAAATGGGCTGCCTGCCACCATTTCGGAAAGAAGAACCTGAAGGTCGGCCACGCGGGAACGCTGGATCCCCTGGCCACCGGAGTCCTCCTGGTCTGCATCGGGAAAGCCACGCGGCTAGCCGAGAGCCTCCAGAAAGAGGGCAAGGAATATGTGGCCGGAATCTCATTCGGGGCGACGACCCCTTCATATGACCTTGAAAAAGCGGTCGACAGGCTGTATCCGACCGACAACGTGAACGAAGGATCCATCCTAAAAGTGCTCCCGGGTTTCCTCGGGGAGCAGGACCAGGTGGCGCCTCTGTTCTCGGCAAAGTCGGTAGACGGGGTAAGGGCTTATGAGCTGGCGAGGAAGCAGTTCCGGGAGAGAGGGCTGGCCAAGACTGAGGTCATCGAGGATTTCGACCACACCGTCGCAGAGACGCTCAATGTACAGCGGATCAACATCTACGAACTGGAATCTCTCTCCCTTCGACAAGCTCAGGGCGACGCTCAGGGACCGGCCGGAGCACTGCAGAACCAGGGACCGGCCGGGAGCGCCGCAAATGCCGGCCGTACTCAGCCGCAGCGAAGCGAGGATGGACTCGGCCGGAATCTGACGGCATCCCGGCCAAGCATTGACGGCGAGAGGCCGAATCCACGGATCAACGTCGCGGACATCTCAGGCCTTGACCTGGTACAGGCGGAGATACGGATATCCTGCAGCAAAGGAACTTACATCCGCGCCCTCGCCCGGGACCTGGGCGAAGCCCTCGGCAGCGGAGCCTTCCTCCACTCCCTCCGCAGGACGAAATCGGGCGGCTTCGATGCCGAAACCGCCCTCAAGATCTCCGAAGCAATGGATTTGCTCGCTACCTGACGTACATCGCAGGACGTACAGGGTCATCCAGGTGATAAACCCTGTCCTTCGAAACCTGCAGCACGCCTTTAACTTTCTCGAAATATTTGATCGAATCGTCCAGTCCCTTCGACTCGGGGATACGAATCGCGATCGCATTGATGATCCGGTAGTCATAGATCACCTCGGCGTCATATTTCTTGATAGCTTTCTTCAAAGGATCCTTGCCTACCTCTTCGTCGTAGCTGACGATCAGGACATCCTTCGCATATTCCAGCCCTGACATATCGGGACGTGAAGGGGGAATCTGTCCCATTGCCGGAATATCGGGAGCTTCGAATGAATCAACCCTGGCGAGTTGTTTCTCTGTCCTGCTCATCGTACTGCAGCCGGTGAACACCAGCAACATGGCAGCGAACGAAGCAGAAAGATATGCAGACAGTCTATTCATCATTTCAAAATGATTTCCGATCAGTCTACTGCAAGATTGAAGCCAGAAGACGCCCACTCCGACATCGTACCGCCATCATCGTAAATCAGATAGCCTTCGATGTCATCCCTTCCGTTGACGAAGGCCTTGGCTTCCTCGAGACCTATCACCATGCAATATGTGGCATAGGCGTCCGCAGAAACGGCATCAGGGGCTATTATTGTGGCGCTCAGTAGGTTGTGCTGGACCGGCCAGCCGGTACGAGGGTCAATGGTGTGGGAATACTTACGGCCGCCCTGTTCATAGAATTTCCTGTAGTTGCCGGAGGTCACGACTCCCCTTCCGGTTCCGTCCCCCCTCCATATTCCATCAAGGTCAGCCCCGGGAGTCATATTGCCGTCAACCGGCCTGTCGATCCCTATCGACCAGCCTTTCCCTTTCGGGTTCAAGCCCTCGCAATAGATCTCACCCACATCCACCAGCATGTCCCTGACACCTATCGAATGAAGGTAAACGGCTATCCTGTCGCTGGTATATCCCTGCGCTATCGCATTGAAATTCAACTTCGGAGTCACACCCTCGACCAGGGGGGACATATCATCGCCCAGCTTGTCCATTCCGCAGACGGCCCGGACACTGTCGATCGTCTTCTGTGATGGCATGCTCTCGGACGTGAAGCCGAAACCCCAGATATCGAAAAGAGGGCCGGAAGCCACATCTAGCGCCCCTCCGGTCTCATCGTAAAACTTCCTGGAAAGGGCATACACATCCTTGAACAAGCCGTTCGGCTCAACGGGGACGCCCGCATTGAAACGGCTCAGCTGGGAGCCTTTGTTATAGCCGGAAAGGGTCGTGTCGATGAGGGTGAGGATCGAGTCGATGGATGTGCGGATCTCCGCCTCAGGGACCTTGACCCCCTTCATGTTGAACTTGACGGAATATGTTCCGCCCTGTGCATATCCGGTAATCTGGGTATACCTGTCCGCCTCCGTGCAGGAGAACGCCGCCAGGGCCAGGCAGGCAACCGAAAGGAAGTACTTCAAATCATTCTTCATCATTGCAATATTAAGAATTTCAAAGTAATTATCTGCACGATTGGACTGGTTTTTGCTGAAAGCATACCGTTTTTGGGTTTTTTATGCGATATTTGCATGTTCAAGACAAAATGATGAGAACAAGGACCATATTAACCATAGGAGCGATACTGGCACTGGCGGTCCTGCCGTCCTGCCACAAAGATAAATCGAGTTCTTCGACCCTTCCGTATCTCGACGGTGCACTCTCTTACAGCATTCCGTTGTATGTGCTGGGCGGAGAGACATATACCCTGACCCCAAAGGGGGTTTCAAATCCCAAGACCGGAAATGTAGGTTACTACTGGTACTCCTCATGGGAGAACAAGAAGGACACCACCAAGACGGAGACAGGCAAGGGCGACGGTTCCTGGAGCATCGTCACTCCCCAGAAAACGGGTAACTATTCTCTTACCTGCTACGCATACGCGACGGATTTCTCCCCGCTGTACACCATCAAGAATTTCAACGTCATCGACACTACCGTCAATACTTCCTTGACCGGGACATCATACCAGACCGATTCCCTGACCTTGCGTGACAGCAGGGACGGAGGCACCTACTATCTTGCCACCATCGGAGGCAAGGTGTGCATCCAGAACAACCTGTACTACAAGAAAGCGGGAGTATCTTACCAGAACAGCCCGGCCGTCGATCCACTGTTCGGAAGGCTGTATACCTGGGAGGAAGCCATGACCGCCTGCCCTTCAGGCTGGCACCTGCCTACCGATGCGGAATTCGCAGCTATCGCCACCGCCGCTTCCGGTACGGCTTGCAGCGCCGGACAGGAGTTTGATGGAGCCGCCGGCTCGCTGATGGCCGATGCGATCTTCCTCGGATCCAAGATGTGGACTTTCTGGCCCGAGGTGAAGATCACCAACAAGGCCAAGTTCTCCGCCATCCCGATCGGTTATGCGGTCGACCAGGAAGTCAGCCAGAAATTCTCCGGGCTGAACAGCTATGCCGCATTCTGGACCGCCGACCAGACAGGAAATACCGGAATATACCGGTACTTCTATGTGGACAAGCCGAATGTGTATGTAGCTACGGGTGACAAGAAGTCCTTCAGGGCATCCGTCAGGTGCATCAAGGACTGACCTACCTCAGATCGGTAATTACATAGGAATCATCGAGAGTCTTTTCGTCAAAGCGGAAAGACTCTTTCTTTTCCACCTGGGCGGAGAACGTCATCCCGGTGATGGAGAATTCCGAAACCGAACCGTCATTGAGCTTGACTTCAGCTCCGACCAGGTCGGAAGTACCGCTCTTGAAGAACAGTTTCAGTTCGGCGATATCCATCGAATACTTCCCCTTATGGACCGGGGAAAGCACGGAGGCATCCACTGCCTTGCCCTGGAACTTCGACGTCCCGAACGAAACCTCGTTGAAGGCATCGTCAACCGCGGTGATCATGAGGGCGGGATTGGTGGCATAGCTGTCATAAGACTCGCTTACTGATTCCACCAGGGCCTCTTCCGCGAACCTGTCGATGGTCCAGCGGGTAGACCCGTCGCACCAGACCTCCATCCCGTTGCCTTCCATGAAGAATGCATTGCCCTGGACCTTGACATTGCCGGAACCGGTCATCTTGGTCTTGGACTTGGTGGTCTGCATGGTGAACGAATAATCGAAGGTCACGAGCGATGACGAAACCCTGTCGACGAAACTGCCAAGCGTCTTGCTCTTCGCCCCGGAAGGGATGCTGAACAGGGCAAGCGCTGCGGCTGCGATTATGATGGCTGTCTTTTTCATGATACTTTTCGGGATTGCACAAGTTGTGCCAGAAACCTTACTGCTGGTTCCTGAAGGCCTCCAGGACCTTTTCGAGCTCTTCCAGGCTGGAGATAAGGACCTGCCTGGGCTTGGATCCTTCCTGGGGACCTACTACACCGGCAGCCTCCAGCTGGTCCATCACACGTCCGGCCTTGGCATATCCCATCCCTAGACGCCTCTGGAGGTCGGAAGTGGAACCTCTCTGGTTCATCACGATCATCTTGGCGGCCTCCTCGAAGCGCTCGTCAAGGTTCTTCATGTCGACCATTCCACCGGAACCGTCCTCCGTCGCTTCCTCGACGTCAGGCAGGTAATACGGAGTGTTATAGCTCTTCTTGTAGCCCTGCTGGTCCCCGATGAACTTGGTCAGTTCGGAAATCTCGTCACTGTCGATAAGGGCGCATTGGATCCTCTCCATCTCGACTCCGGCATAGTACAGCATGTCTCCCCTACCGATGAGCTTCTCAGCTCCCGGGGAATCGAGGATGGTGGAAGAATCAATCCTGGATATGACCCTGAATGCGATTCGGGTAGGGAAATTAGCCTTGATCAAACCGGTGATGACATCCACTGACGGCCTCTGGGTAGCCAGGACGATATGGATTCCGGCAGCCCTTCCTTTCTGGGCCAGACGGATGATCGAAGTGGAGATGCTCCTCGCCATGGCCTTCGAATCCCCGCCTCCGCCGACCGACATCGTGAGGTCTGCATATTCATCGACCACGGTGACTATGTATGGCAGGAAACGGTGACCTTCCGTAGGCAGGAGGTGACGGTCCTTGTACTTCTCGTTATAGAGCTTGATATTCGGTACCAGGGCCTTGCTGAGAAGTTCATAGCGCTGCTCCATTTCGGCGACCAGCGACTTGAGCACCTTCTCGGCCTTATCCGGTTTCTTGACGATCGCATTGTCCTTCTCCTCCCTTTCGTCATTGCACGGCAGGACCGCGAGATAATGATGCAGCAGACGTCCATATGACGAGAACTCTACCATCTTCGGATCGATGAAGACGAACTTGAGTTCGGACGGGTGCTTGGAATACAGCAGGGAGGCCACCATGGCGTTGAGTCCGACGGACTTACCCTGCTTGGTAGCACCAGCTACGAGCAGATGCGGTGCGTCGGCCAAATCGAATACCTTGACCTTCTGCTGTATGGTGTAACCTATGGCGATCGGAAGCTCAGCCTTGCTCTCTCGGAAAGCTTCGTCATTGAGGACGGCCCTCATCGGGACGATGGAAGGCTTGTCGTTGGCGACTTCGATTCCGACGGAGTCGGTCAGGGTCACGACGCGAACTCCCCTGGCATGGAGGTACATGCCGATGTCTTCCTGGAGCTTCTTGATCTCGGCTATCTTGACTCCGGGAGCCGGATAGACCTTGTACAGGGTAACGGTAGGGCCTACGATGGCCTTGACGTCGTTGATCTGGATGCGGTAGTTCTCGAGGGTCGCACGTATCTTGTTGTTGTTGCGGGCGAGTTCCTCGTCGGTGACTTCGTGATGGCCGGAGGAATATTCTTCCAGCAGGCTGAGGGAAGGGAACTTGTAGTTGGGAAGCTCGTCGCGGACGTTGATCCTCGGGAGTTCCTTCTTAACTTCTGTGGTGAGGCTGTCGTCCTTGATGACCTCCAACGGCTTATCGACGGCTGTCGCATCCTTGGGCGCAGTCAAAGGAGCCACAACGGGAGTGGGTTGTGGACGGGGAGGTATCGGCCGTTCGGGCGCCTCGCTTCGCTCGGCCCCACCGATGGTGCCGCGGGCGGCATTGTCCTCACCGGCCAATACCTTTCCATCAGTTTTACGGTCATGAAGGGGCTTGGGCTTGTCCGAACCTCCGTCTTCTATTGCGGTCTCAGGCTCATCGGCAGGTTCTGCAGCACCGATACCCGACATCCAGCGGTTGAACTTCTTGCTGGCGAAGAAAAGCCACATTGCCAGCAGTGCCAGCAGCAGGAGTCCGGTCAGGATCTTTCCGAACAGGTTGCACGACCATCCAACCACGGCCTCGCCGCACTCTCCGCCCAAGCCTCCGCCGAAGGCATTGCCAAGGCCGGTCCTGTCGGAGATGAACGCAAGAAGGAATGAAGCCACCAGGGCACCGGAAACCGTGAGGAGTATGGTCTTGACCATGGAGTAGTGCCACCTCCTGAGCAGGAGACGGACAGAAACTGCGAACAGGATTATGACCAGTGCCAGGCTGCCAAGACCGAACCACTTGCGTACCAGCAGGTTGGCCCACTTGTAGCCAAGCTTGCCGGCAATGTTGCGGACTTCGAGGGACGCATCTCTCACAGGGGCGGCCAGAATGCTCTGGTCGACCTTCCACGTAAAGAAATACGATACTGTGGCCAACAGGGTGAATACTGCGAAAAGCGCGACAAGAAGGCCGGTCGTCTTGACCAGGCGAGACTTGTCGTCATCATCCATGTTCTTCCACAACTTGAACATCACTTGCGGTTCTTGCGGTTATTCTTCTTTCCTCCCTTGCGGTTCTGGCCGTTCATGCCCAGGTTCATTCCGGGACGTGAGAAATTGGTGTCCTGGGAGATCTTGGTAAGCTCAAGACCCTCGGGAACCTTGATCCTGAAGTCGGAAAGCTTCTCGATGTCGGCGAATATGGTCTCGTCAGCCACGCTGTCCTTGTTCCATATCAGGTACTGCTGCCTCATGTAGATCGCCAGGGAACGGATCATTGCAGTCTTGACCTCCCCGTCCGGTTCGGAAGCGATGAGGTCGATTATGCTTTCGATGTTCCTGCCGTAATGGGTTGCACGGACGGGAGACTTGTCCAGGGGAATAACCATGGGCCTGATGGCTTTGGCCTCAGGCAGGGGTGCCGGATACGGTGAATCTATGTCCAGGTCGTAACCGGCAATCATATAGAGGTGGTCCCAGAGTTTCTGCTCGTAATTATCCTGCTGGTGGACCTGTGGATTGAGGGTCTCCATAACCTTCACGACAGCCTTTGCCTGTTCGCTCCGCTTGGCCCTGTCGGGTATTTCCTTGAGCTGCTCTACCATGATGAGGATATTCCTTCCATACTCAGGCATCTGCAGCTTTTCCCGCTCCGTGTTGTAGTACAGTTTTATGGTGTTGCCGTCAGCTTCCATCTTTAAATCGAATAATGGGTCTATCATGCAAATATACGAAAATAAAAATACAGAAAATGCTTCCCGGAACAGGATCCGTTCCGGGAAGCACGGGATTCCTCAGTCGGAAAAGGCTTACTTGGAGAAATAGCGCTTCAGGAGTCCGTAGAAACCGGCTCCATGACGGGCCTCGTCCTTCGCCATCTCGTGGACGGTGTCGTGGACGGCATCGTATCCAAGCTGCTTCGCCCTTGTGGCGATGGCCAACTTGCCCTCACAGGCACCGGCCTCGGCCTGGTAACGCTTCTCGAGGTTGGTCTTGGTGTCCCATACGACTTCTCCGAGAAGTTCGGCGAACTTGGAAGCGTGTTCGGCCTCCTCGAAAGCATAGCGCTTGAAAGCGTCAGCGATCTCGGGATAACCCTCACGCTCGGCCTGACGGCTCATCGCGAGGTACATTCCGACCTCGGAGCACTCACCGTTGAAGTGGTCTCTCAGGCCCTGGAGGATTTCCTCGTCCTCGACCTTGCCGTCACCGATATGATGCTCACAGGCCCACTGGGGACCGTCAGCCTCTTCCTTTATCTCCACAAATTTGCTTGCAGGAACTTTGCACTGGGGGCAGCGCTCCGGCGGGTTCTCGCCTTCATAGACGTAACCGCAGACAAGACATCTGAATTTCTTTTTCATGACAAATATGTATTTGTACAAATATAATAACTAAATTTGATATATGAATCCATTCCTGAAACAGGTTGCCGACCATTATATGAAGACCGGGGACATCTCCAGCCGCTGCTTCATATTCCCGAACAGGAGGAGTCAGGTTTTCTTCAAGAAATACCTTGGGGAAGCTGTCAAGGCATCGGGAGTCCCTGTCGTGGCTCCGCAGATGATGACCATCAATGATTTCTTCTACGGTATCGCAGGCACCAGGCCTACGGACAGGGTCAGCCTGCTCCTGGAACTCCATGATTGCTACAAAGCCCTCTATCCCAAGGCGGAATCCCTTGACGAGTTCATATTCTGGGGCGACGTGATCCTGGGAGATTTCGATGATGTGGACAAGTACCTCGCCGACCCGGGACAGCTCTACACCAACGTCAGGGAATTCAAGGAAATCCAGGACACGTATTCATATCTTACTGACAACCAGCGCAGGGCGATCGACAGTTTCGTCAGGCATTTCAGGGATTCCGGCCGGCTCACGGTCAATCTGGATTCGGAGAACCCCAATGTGAAAGAGCGGTTCCTGCAGGTGTGGAACATCCTTTATCCACTCTATAAGGACTTCAGGGAGGTGCTGTCCAGGAAAGGGATGTCATACGAAGGGATGACGTACAGGAGCCTGGCCGAAAGGCTGAAGAATGAGCCTGTGGCCGATGTGCTGCCTGCGGTGTTCGGGGATGTCAAGGAATATGTATTCACCGGCCTCAACGCCCTGAACGAATGCGAGAGGACGGTCATGCGCAGGATGAAGGACGCCGGTCTCGCATCTTTCTGCTGGGATTATTCCAGCAAGATGATCAGGGACAGGCGCAACAACGCTTCCCTGTTCATGTCCAGGAACCTGGACGAGTTCGGGCAGGCCTTCCCCATCGACCCCGACGGCACGGGGACCCCGGAGATTTCGGTCGTCAGCGTCCCGTCTTCAGTAGGACAGGCAAAACTCCTGCCCTCGATACTCAAGGATGAAGATTACGCCGTGGTCCTTCCGGACGAGAGCCTGCTGATTCCGGTACTGAATTCAATTCCTCCGGAAATCAAGGACATTAACGTGACGATGGGCTATCCTATGCGGAACAGTTCATTCTTCGATTTCATGACCCTCGCATCCGCCATGCAGATGCATCTGAGGCAGAAAGACGGGACCTGGTATTTCTATCACACCCAGGTCTGGGCGATCTTCTCTTCGGGTCTGTTCAGGAAGGTCACCGAAGGGGATGAAGAAGCCGCCGTCAAGGTCGATGCCATCAAGAAGGATGCGAAATACTATATCCCCCAGGATGAATTGACCGGTCACCCCGTCTTCGACCTGATATTCAAGGCGGTTGTCAAGGACCCAAAATCCGCGTCCAAGGAGCAGGCCAAGGCCTTCGGAGATTACCATAAGGACCTTGTGCTCGGTCTTTCCTCAATACTGGCGAAGGATCCCGAGATGGCCATCGAACTGGAATTCGCAAGGAAGGCGTTTTCAGCGATTACACTGCTGGGAAGCAAGGACCTGGAAATACTTCCCCTGACCTTCGCCCGGCTCCTGGACCAGCTTCTCGGGCCGGTGTCAGTCCCGTTCAACGGCGAGCCCCTCAAGGGCCTGCAGATAATGGGCCCTCTCGAAACGAGGGCGCTGGATTTCAGGAACCTTGTGATCCTCTCCTGCAACGAAGGCATATTCCCGCGCAGGAGTGTCAGTTCGTCTTTCATCCCTCCCGAGCTGAGGAAGGGCTTCGGACTCCCCACCTATGAGTTCCAGGACGCAATCTGGGCGTATTATTTCTACCGCATGATCCAAAGGGCGGAAACCGTGACCCTGGTATACGATTCCAGGACCGAAGGTCTCAAGAACGGAGAGGAAAGCCGGTTTATCAAGCAGCTTCAATATCACTACGACCTGGACCTGAAACGCAGCTTCGTGAAAGCTGAGGCAAGGATCAAGGATGACGGCACCGATATACCCAAGACGGACGGTGACATCGAAAAGTTGGACGAGGTCATCCTGTCGGCTTCTTCGCTGAAGAGCTACCTGGACTGCCCTGCCAAGTTCTACTTCTCCAAAATTGCCTGCCTCAAAGAGGAAAGCGAGGTTGCCGAAGACCTGGATTCAGGGATGCTGGGCGATGTCTACCATTCCACGATGCAGGCATTATACATGGGTGAGGCGGCGATGGACCCTTCCTATGACATGGGAGACAGGAAGAGGAATGCCTCTTTCCCCGGGGCTCTCAAGGAGATTACAGGTGAGTATATCCTTTCCTGGATGAAGCGGAAGGAAGATATCAAGAAAAGGGTCAGGAGCCTCATCCTGAGCCAGTTGCATACCCTTGAAGTCAGCGGAAGGAACCTGGTGCTCGAAAATGTCATTGTCCAGTATGTGCTGAAAACGCTCCAGAGGGACAAGGAACTCCTGGACAAGCTCGGCACAGGATCCTTCAGGATCATAGGTCTCGAGAACGAGTTCAAGATGACCTTCGACGGATTCAGGTTCGTAGGCTACATAGACAGGATGGACAGTTTCCTTCCCGGGGAGGTCCGGATCGTGGACTACAAGACCGGCAAGGTGGAGAACAACGATGTCAACATCACCGACGACAATGCCGTCAGGATTGCCGAAGCCTTGTTCGGCGACGACAACAAGAAGAGACCGAAGATCGCTTTCCAGCTGTTCCTATATGACTATCTCGCCGCCGGAAGTCCGATGACTGAGGACAAGGTCGTGGTCAACTCAATCTACCAGCCGGCCAGGCTGTTTACGGAGGGAATCAGGAACGTACCGATGAGCCGGGTGTTCAACCGGGAAGTCGAGGAGCGCCTGCACGGACTTCTTTCGGATATCAAGGACCCTTCCAAGCCATGGAAGAGGACGGATGACAAGGACACTTGTTCCTGGTGTGATTTCAAGATGATTTGCGGGAGGCAGTAGGATATGGTCAAGATACTGAAGGCATCAGCCGGTTCCGGCAAGACATTCAACCTGACAGAGACATATATCAGGCTGCTCCTCGGCAACGAGGACCCCACCGCATACAGGCATATCCTGGCGGTAACCTTTACCAACAAGGCCACCGACGAGATGAAAAGCCGTATCCTCAAGGAACTGCACAAACTCTCGAAGAATCCGGAGGAATCGGACTATACCAAGGACTTCGTCCCCAGCCTTTTCAGTTCCAACGAAGCACTCAGGAACAAGGCGGAAACGGTCCTGGTCAATATCCTCCACGATTACGGAGCATTCGCCGTCAGCACCATAGACCGCTTCTTCCAGCAGACCCTTAAGGCCTTCTCGAAGGAGATCGGGCAGTTCGCTTCATACCAGGTCGAACTGGACAAGGAATCGTTGGTAAGCGAGAGCGTGGACAGGATCCTCGACTCCCTGACCGAAGACAACAAGGCTCTCCTGGGCTGGCTGAGCGACAGCATGATGGAGCAGCTTGAACAAGGGCACAGGTTCAACCTCGACGGAAGTCTATCAGAGATGGCCAAACGGTTGAAGTCGGATGAACACCGCTCCGTCGTGGAAGAGAACGGGATCGATGAAGAGGCGGTATATTCCAAGAAGAACCTGACCAGGGTGAAAGCCAGGTTCAGGGAAGTCATAGCTGCCTATATCTCAGAGGTAAAGACTGCAGCCAAGGCCGTGGAGGATGCCTTCCTGCAGAACGGTGTCTCACCTTCCGACACTTCCCGGGGCTTCATGGCCGGGGTCCTTGGCAAATTCGAATCCCTGGATGCCCGTTCCCCGCTTCCCGACCTTACTGAAGCTTTCCGCAACAAGGCTGATGATTTCGGGGCGTGGTTCAAGAAAGCTGACCAGCCGAAGTATTCCCACCTTGAAAGCGTCCTGCTGCCTCCGGTAGCGAGGCTGGTGGCGGTATACGACCGTGGACTGAAGACATACAATACAGCAAAGATACTCCTGAAGCAGACCAGTGACCTGGGTATCGCTTCAGATCTCTCCAAGGAATTCAGGAACCTCCTGAAAGAGAAGAATGTACTCAGCCTGGATGATTCCAACCAGATACTCAAGGGGATCATTGACGGTTCGGACGCCCCATTCATCTACGAGAAACTGGGAGTCAGGTTCGAGCATTTCCTGCTTGACGAGTTCCAGGACACCTCCAGGGTGCAATGGGATAATTTCAAACCGCTTATCGCAAACAGCGATGCCGGCAATTTCGAGAACCTGCTGGTAGGCGACGTGAAGCAGAGCATATACCGCTGGAGGGGCTCAGACTGGAAACTGATGGCCAAGGAGGTCGGGGAACAGTTCCCCGATGCCGTCCACGACAGCCTGAAGGGCAATTGGAGAAGCCTTGGGAACATCGTCAGGTTCAACAATTCATTCTTCGGTTATGCCGCCTCGGAGCTCGACCGGCTTTACGGCCCCGGTGCCGAGATCACCGTTGCCTCGATATATGGCGGTAAGGATTCCGAGGGACAGGAGGTCATGACCGGCGATTCCGAGGAGGGACTTGTCGAAGCCGTATTCTGCGACCAGGATAAACAGACCGGACATATCCTGGAAACGATAAACAAGCTGACCGAAGCCGATGCCAAGCCCGGTGACATCACGGTACTGGTCAGGAACAACCAGGAGGGGTCGGAAATCGCGCGTTTCCTCATGGACAACGGAATCGATGTCATATCCGATGATTCCCTGCATCTTAAATCTTCCTATGTGGTCAGGAAACTGGTCTCGCTTCTCACTTCAGTCAAGAATCCGGGAGACACCATCGGGTCCTACCTCGCGGACCAGGCCGGCCTGGAGGCCGGGAAGGTCACCTGCCATTCCCTTCTCGACCTTTGCGAGCAGCTCCTGAGGCTGCTCCAGCAGAATGACGGGAAGGAGAGGCTCGACGACGAGAGCCTTTACATCCATTCATTCCTGGATTATGTCCAGGACCACGTGGCCGTGAACGGCAATTCACTCGACTCATTCCTGAAAGCATGGAAGGAGGCCGATCCGAAGGTGAGCTCGCCTTCCGATGTCAATGCCGTCCGTGTGATGACCATCCACAAGGCAAAGGGACTGGAGTTCCCGTATGTCATATTTCCGTATTCGGAAAAGGTCACGCTTTTCAGGGCGCATAACTCCTGGACCGTCCCGAAGGTGGAGGGCACCCCGCTGGAAGATATCGGCAAGGCTGCCTTCGACGTGCAGCTTTCTTCCGGAAGCACCAGGACCCTTTTCGAAGAAGATTACAGGCAGGAACTCCTGCTTCAGTATATCGACAATATCAACACCTATTACGTCGCTTTGACCAGGGCGTCGAAGGGGATGACGATAATATCCGACATATCAGTCGACCCAGGTTCATGCTTTGCAGGGATCCTGCTGCAATACCTCGTCCAGGAAGGAGCAGGAGCCGGATTCACCGAAGAAAGGGATGACGAGGAGAGGGTCGTGGTATTCCGCAAAGGAGAGATGTACCCCTTCGGCAAACTTGAGAGGAAAGGAAGCGGCATCTGCAGGCTGGAACCCGGATTCAATTCCTTCCCTCTCAATCCCGAAAGCGGCGATGACGGTACCGAAGGGCAGGAAAGAGGACGCCTGAGGGTCTCCGTCGATTCGGTCGATTTCTTCACCGAAGAAGGCAGGGCCAAGGCAGAGGCCAGGAATAACGGAACCGTCCTTCATGACATCCTGTCCAGGGTCAGGGTCCCTTCCGATCTCGGTCCTTCAGTCCTGCAGGCCGTCAGGGACGGTGACCTGGAGCCGGGGCGCAGGGAGGAAGTCCTGGATATGCTCTCAAGGAGGATAGCATCGAAGCCGGAATGGTTCCCGGCCGACGGAGTGCGAATCCTGAACGAGACTTCCCTTTTCGACACCGACGGAAGGGAGTGGCGTCCTGACAGGGTGATAATCAAGGGTGACTCCGTGACGGTCGTGGACTACAAGTTCGGAGAGCATAATCCAAGGTACAGGGCACAGGTGGCAAGGTATGCCGCCATATACCGGAGGCTTGGATACCGGGACGTCTCTACGGCCATCTGGTATGTTCCCTCGGATGACGTCGAATGACGGGACTAGTATGTTTTTTGCAAATAAAAAGGCTGATGGAAGATATCAACAAAAAACTATATCCCCTTGAATTCCTCGAGGACAAAGAGGAGACTCCTTGGGGGAATGTCAGTTACCATATCGCGGACTTGGGAGTCGTTGACTCGATGATTGCTTCCGGTTGGTTCGGGGGGAACACCCTGAACGAACTGATGGGCACCTATCTGGAGCGTGTGGTCGGAGACGATGTATTCGAATATTACGGCCTGCAGTTCCCGCTGCTGGTCAAGGTCATGACGACAACCGGGTGGCAGCCGCTCCAGGTGAACGTTCCGGACCAGGCGGCGGAAGAACGCTACGATTCCTTCGGGAAGAAAGCTCTGTGGTTCATCCGGAAAACCGATCCGGATGCGGTCCTGTTATTAGGGCTGGACAGGGATATGGATGCGGCGGAATTCTATGACCGCTGCCAGGACGGAACGGTGAAAGGGATGCTGCATACGATCCATCCTTCGGTCGGTGACACCTTCCTTATCGAACCCGGAACAGTATATGCGGCCGGACCCGGACTCGAGATCCTCGAAATCGGAGAGTGCTCCGAACTGGCCCTGAACCTCGAGACCGAGCTCGAAGAGGCCTTCGACCTCATCGATTTCCATCGTTATGTCCCCTCCGGGAGCGCAATGAACTGTGATGAATTCAAGGTGACGGAACTGCGGCTCGACAACCCGCTCCACATATTCAGCGAGCAACCCGGCAGCTTCGCCATCTACCACTGCCTTTCTGGAGAAGCCATCATCCAGGCTCCCAACGACTCTTCCGGCTTCGATTCGTATGACCTCAAGGTCGGAAAGACTATGCTCGTTCCTTCGGAAGTCAACGACTTCATCCTGTTCCCGGCCAGGGAAGGTACTGTGGTCCTTGAAGCACTCGTCGAACGCCGGAGCGTAAGGGACTCCTACACCGGCGGCACCCCTGCGGAAGATGCTCCAGATCCCCATGTAAGAAATTGGAACTGATCGCCATGGCTGAATCAGACAGAATAGACAAAGTCCTCTGGGCCCTCCGTATCTTCAAGACCAGGACCGAGGCCACCGAAGCCTGCAAGGGAGGCAAGGTGAAAGTAGGCGGCTCGAATGCAAAACCCTCCAGGGACATCAAACCCGGCGAGACCGTCAGCGTACACAAGGGTATAATCCAGTATACCTACAGGATCATCGCCATCCCTCCGCACAGGCTCGGAGCGAAACTGGTTCCCGACTTTGCCGAGAACCTGACGCCCCAGGAGGAACTTGACAAGCTAAGGGCTCCTGTCGAGACATTCTTCCTCAAGCGGGACCGCGGAACGGGCCGCCCCACGAAAAAGCAGCGCAGGGAAATGGAAGATGCCTGGGATAAGATGGACATCGCGATGCAGTATGGCATCGACGATGATGACGAGGATATCTAGTACTTACTTGATGACCTTCAGGAGGGCCTCCTCCATCAGCTTGTAACCGTCCATGTTAGGATGTACAGAATCACCTGAGAGGTCGGACCTGGTCTCACCCTTCTCATCGGCAAGGACCGTTGCATAGTCGACCACCTTGTAACGGTGTGCCTTTGCATATTCCTTGATCATGGCATTGAGGGCGGCCACCTGCTCCTTGGTGTCCTTGATGGCCGGACGCCAGCGGATATAGCCGGAAGGGACAAGGGTGCAGAGGACCGGCTTGATCTTGTTGGCCTTTGCGAGCTCGCACATCGAAACGATATTGGCGAAAGTGTTCTCAAGGGATATGTAGCCGTTATTCCTGGCAATGTCGTTGATACCGGCAAGGATGACCACATACTTCGGATGAAGGTCGATCACATCCCTGCGGAAACGTACCAGCATGTGGGATGTCACCTGACCGCTTATTCCACGTCCTGCAAGGTTGTTGGCCTTGAAGAACTCGGGATCCTGCCTGAGCCAGCCGTCGGTGATGGAATCACCCATCAGCACTGCGAGAGGCTTGACGGTAACCTCGGAATTGGCCTTTGAATAACGATTGAACTGTGCCCAGTCATTGTCCGGAAGATCCTGGTTCTGGGCTGAAAGCGTAACCGCGCAGAAAAGCGCTGAAAGCGCAAGGATGAAGACTTTTTTCATGGGATAATCACTTGTATCGTAAATATAGGAATTAATTCCCGGATTGTCTCAGAGACGCACCTTCTTTTTCCAAAGGTCGGCCATGCGGCGGAGTCCTGCCGGAGTCGGATGGACACCGTCCCAGATCCAGTAGGACGGTTCGGGTTCGGAGCCTACCAGTTTCTCGAACAGGGTGTCGAACGGGATGCAGACGGCCCCGCATTCCCTGGAAAGTTCCCTGACGATTGCGGCAAGATGCCTGACCATCGTTTCACGGGCCTCATAGTCGGGAAGATTACCGGTACTCCCCTCCCTGGCGAGGAAAGGAGTGCAGAGGACCAGCTTGACAGAGGGATTCTGCTTCCTAACACGGAGCAGCAGGTTCCTGTAGGTCTCCTTCCACCCATCGAAATCGAAAGACTCCGCTTCGCCTTTACTGAAAGCATTTCCCATGTCGTTCACACCGACCAGGACGGACAGGACATCCGGATGTAGGTCGAGTACATCTTCCTGCCATCTGGCAGCCAGGTCCGGGAGTTTATGCCCGCTGAATCCCCTGTTGTAGAATGAATATCCTGACTTGGGATGACGGCTCTGCCAGTCGGAAGCGATAAGCATCACATAACTGTGGCCATAGATGTGGTTCATGTCGGTATGGCTCCGCTCCGCAGAGGTAGGTTTGACGCTGTAGGGGCTGCCCCAGTTCCCGTCAGTTATAGAATCACCTATGAATACGACTCTCCGGCCCTGGGCACCTGCGATTCCGAAGGCCAGCATCAGGATCATAGCAAGAAGGATGCTTTTTTTCATGATGGGACTATGGTTATGCTATATCAAATATAGTCATTTTTCTTATTTTTGTGTCCGCTTATGGACAGTTTGACAGTTGTTTTCGATTTGGACGGTACGCTGATCGACACGATCGGCGACCTGGCTGCTGCAGTCGAGTATGCCCTTGGCCTCAAGGGTTTCCCCGGACATGGCATCGACGAATACAGGAAGATGGTCGGGCACGGCATCCGGAACCTGGTCACCAGGGCCCTTCCCGAAGGTGTATCCGAAGAGGTGATCGACTCAACGCTTTCGGATTTCGTTTCATATTACACAGCCCATATAGACGTTTTCTCACGGCCATATCCCGGTATCCATCAGCTTCTGAGGGACCTGGACAGGGCAGGAATCAAGATTGCCGTGGCATCCAACAAGTTCCAGGCAGGTACCGAGATGTTGATGGAACGGTTCTTTCCCGACATCCCCTTCGTCAAGATTCTCGGCAACGCTCCAGGACTCCCGCTGAAACCGGACCCTGAAGTCATCCGTCTGGCCATGGAAGCCGCCGGCTCGTCCAGGGCCGTAATGGCAGGCGACTCCGCCACGGACATCAAAACCGCCCACAACGCCGGTATCCCCGCCATCGCGGTCTCCTGGGGATTCCGTCCGAAAACGGATTTCGGCGCGGCGGAAGCCATAGCGGATTCCGTCGAGCAGCTTCACAACCTGATCCTTGAATATCTGTCCGCAGATTCCGGCCTCAACTCCTGCGGCCGGCAAGGATAACTCCTGCGAGGATCGCCGTACAACCGACGATGGACATCGGGCTCATCCGCTCGCCAAGGATTATGGCGGCGGTGATCAATGTGAATACCGGATTGAGGTAGACATAGTTGGTGGAAGTCACGTTCCCCAGCTTTGCCATGACCAGGTTCCAGACGATGAAACAGGCCAGCGAAGCGACCAGTCCCAGGAACAGCAGGTTGGCCCAAACGACAGGCTGGCCAAGCACGGCCGGGGAAAAGGAATCCATGCAGCTTCCAAGGAACGGGATAATGGTCAGAAGGCCGTAGAAGAAGACCTTCCTGGTGGCGAACACCGCACCGTAGTCCTTGGTCATCTGGCCCATGAACAGGCTGTACAGGGCCCAGCACAGGGCGGCTCCGATGGACAGGAGGTCTCCCTTGAGGGATATCTCAACCCTTGAGCCGTCGAAGATCACCAGCGCCATTCCGACGAGGGCCAGCAAGGTTCCCAGTACAAGGGTCCATCCGAGCCGGACGTCCTCAAACCCGTCAGCGAACCGTCCCTTGATGAACTTTCTGCCGATCAAGGTGAACAGCGCCGTGAATACCGGTGCGACGCACACCAGGAAAGCGACGTTTCCAGCCTGGGTGAAGGCGAGTGCCGTGTTCTCTGTCAGGAAATAGAACGACCCGCCGGTGACTCCGAGGAACAGGAACATCGCCTCGTCCTTCCAGCCGTTCCCGAAAAGGCGTACCTTACCACGGTTGCTGACAAGGTCAAGGATCCATATTCCAAGATAAGCCATGATGAACCGTACCACGAATATAGCGGCGGGATCCATCCCGGCCGTTATGAGGGTCTTGGTACAAACGAAAGTCACCCCCCAGACCGCGACGACGGCCAGGGCAAGCAGATGATAGAGGATCCTTTTCGTGGGCATGTCCCGATTATTACCAGTCGAGCTTGACATTGTTGCCGCGGAGGGTTTTCTGGAGGAGCCGGATGTCTATGTCACGGCAACTCTGGCGGTATGCCAGGGCCTGGGCCGCAGCCGTCCCGGCGGCCTGGCCGGTCAGCAGGCAGGTGCCGACCTCGCGGGCGTCGTACATGAGTTCTTCCTCAAAGCCGAAACAACGGCCCGCCACAAGCAGGTTGTGCACCTTATTGGGCAGGATCGAACGGTATGGTATCTGCCACATCTTCCGGTCCTTGCGGTGTATGCTTGCACCGTTCCATTTCAGTGTGGAGTCACCGCCTGTGAAGCCGATAACGTCGTCATAGCTCGTTCCTGTAGCTGCGCCTTCGGTAGTGACATTGAATACGGAGTTCAGGACCCTTGTGATGCGCACTCCGACCACGGAGGGAGTACTTAACAGGAAGGCTTTCCCGTCGCCGGGATTCTGACGCAGTTTCCAGGTCTTGTCCCACATGCGCTTCCTCAGTTCCAGCTGGGCGCTGGTCAAGGTATATATGTCGAGTCCATCGACTCCACGTATGCCATCTCCCAGATGGCCCGTGAATACACCTTCGTTGGATGTAATGCTTCCAGGTTTCCCGGTTCCGACATTACCTATGCGGTACATGGCACTAATGTCGTACTTGTACTCCTTGAAATCCTCTCCGGTCCACTCGAGCACATCCCCGTCACCGCTGCAGTCGATGACGAACCCTGCCTTGATCGCAACCCGGCCGCTCTTCGTCTCAAGGATGACATGGTCTATCCTGTCTCCGCTCATGGTAACTTCGGAGGCCTGGACTCCGTAAAGGATCCGGACTCCCGCCTCGGTACACATCTCTTCCATAAAGTATTTGGTGGCCTCGGTATCCACATTGGGAGGAGTATCCAGCCAGGCAAGCATATCGTGCTTCTCCAGCCTTTGGCACAGCTCGTCGCAGATTCCGAAAACCGCCTGCACCCTGCCGGAGTGGGTGGGAGTGTACATATCGTTAAGGATGGTCACGTCGCAGCCCGTGAAAAGACCTCCGAGGAAATAGCCGCGTTCAAGAAGGAGCACGTCGCATCCTTGTCTCGAGGCCGCAACCGCAGCCGCAAAACCCGCCGGACCTCCGCCGACGACGACCACGTCGGCACTGTCGATGACAGCGATCTTTCTGGCCGGCTCCTTGATGAAACCCTTGGCATCCAGCCTGGTCCTGACCGTTACCGTCTTTGCTTCAGCGCTTGGGGCAAGCACTCCCCCTGCAGCAACTCCTGCTGCAGACAGGGCGGTAGTCTTTAGAAATTTCCTTCTATCCATATTACAGTTTCTTCTCGTAATGATGCTTTCCGCCTGACACCACATCGGGAGTATCCTCTCCGGGGAGATAAACCTCCGTGCGTATGCCTTCGGGAACCAGGATGTCCCACTTGAAGGTTCCGTCCTCCACCTTCCAGGAGCTGGAAATCCAGCCCTGCACGGAATCATAGGAACAATCGACAAAATCCAATCCCTCGATCGGACAGGGACGAAGCTCGATTTCTGCGAAACCAGGCTTCAGCGGACGGATACCGGCAAGATATTCATATTCCCAGATGAGAAGGTCTCCGAGAAGCATCACGTGGTTGCCGGAATTCATCGCCGGATCGGCGGTATTGCCGTTCCACAGCTCCCAGATGGTAGTGGCACCGTTTGCGGCCATATATCCCCAGGAGGGATATGTGTCGTCTGATGCGATCTTCAATGCCAGGTCAGGACGGCCGTATTCGGTCAGCGTCCGCATCAGTACCTGCATGCCGATGACTCCGGAACTGACGTGGCCGCCGAACTCATTCTCTGTTTTGTCCACGATGGAAGCAAAGACCCTCTGCCGCTCTCCTTCCGGAACGAGGCCGAACCACAGGGAAATCAGGTTTGCCGTGACGGTGTTGTTGTCGTAATAACCTCCTTCTTCATTGTAGTACCTGCGGTTGAAGGCCTCCGTGCTGATCTTAACTTCCGTCTCGAAATAAGGGACATCTTCTGGATGGCCGGCAACGACGGCTAACTCCTCCATCATCTTGCAGTAATGCACGTAATAAGGCGTCGAGATGACCGCCGGCGCGGTAATGCGTGAAGAATCTTCGGAATGGATCAGTTCAAGGGATTCAGGAGGCATGCACCAGTCACCGTAATTGTCCTTCGTCATTATTCCGTCCACCATCCATTTGTCCTTCATGTAGGCCAGCCACTTCTTCATTGCCGGATAATGCTTCCTGACCGTTCCGTCATCTGCAAAGTGATGGTACAGCATCCCGGCAGCCTCGATGAACAGGCCGGGCCAGGTCATGTTGTCCTGCCGGATGGTCCAGAAATTCGGAGCCACGTTGGGAAGCTGTCCTTCCTCGTTCTGCTCGGTGGCGATGTCATCCAGCCATTTGGCATACAGGGCGCGGTTGTCGAACAGATAGCTTTCTCCGTAGCATCCCATCGCACGATCGCCAAGCCAGCCCATGCGCTCGTCACGCTGCGGGCAGTCGGTAGGCATTCCGCGGTAATTACCCCTGATTCCCCAGAAAGCATTCTTATAGACCTGGTTGATCACGGGATCGGAGCAGGTGAAATGCCCGGTAGTGGCCATCTTGTCATATATGACCTGCCCCTCGAAGTCATCCAGTGAAGGCTCATAGCCGAGGCCGCTCAGTTCCACGAAG
>JAEEGF010029228.1_pt1 | contig 44154 bp, 28 predicted proteins | sample 9134171 | NCBI WGS metagenome assembly JAEEGF01 (sample SAMN16246542, study PRJNA631951) | gut metagenome | biome: gut microbiome; feature: rumen; material: AP-attached | host: Bos | place: Iran: Karaj | collected 2018-10 | reverse complement strand
CATATCTTTTACAGCTAAAAGCTTATTTCCAAAATCTGCCGTTACTCCAGCTTCATCCTTTGCTTCTAGTTCTGTTAAATATCCATCCAGATAATAAATATAAAGGTAATATCCATCCTCTTCCTTCATCCTTATGGCATCTATTCCATCAATTGAAGAAAGTTCTATACTGCCTGCCTCGTCATACTGGCGTACCTTCTCTCTAATATAGGCTGTGGCAGCCCTTGTGCTTGCGTTGCTTTCATTAGCTACCACAACAGCTTTATAGGAATTTACAGCCATCAAAAGAACACTCACCGCAGAAAAGGTGAATATTATGAATAGAATCATAAGAAACATGATATCGATATTATGTTTTCTAACGCGATTCTTCTTCATTGCCAAAGCTTAATTTCCTCCAATATTTATGATTGTTACATCCGGTTTCATATTGGTTCCATATATTACATAATCTACTCTGAAAAGCTCATCATCATAAATGATTCCATAGTTTTTCTGTAGATAATCAAAGCTCTCAGGGTATCTTCCTTCTGTGACATAGCATTGCATAACTGCCCTGTCTACAGCCCCTTCCAGGTTCTTTCTTTGCTCATCAACTGACCCCTTAGAGGCCTTTGATACAGCAAACAAAAATCCTATGAATATGAGAATAAATAGCCCAGCTGATATAAGAGTAGTGCTGGCCACATTCTTTTTCCTGATTTGATGAATGCCATCAAGGCTTCCAAATCTTGTTTTAGCCATACTAAATCATCCCTGACATAATGTTTAACAGTGGTAACATAACTGAAAGCAGAATAATTCCAACGATTACTGATAGAATAATAACCAGTGTTGGCTCTACAACTGCTATAAGGTCGTTTATTTCCTCGTCTGCCTCCTCCTGATAGGTACTTGCTACCTTCTCAAGAACTGTCTCCATATTTCCGGTTTTAGCGCCTAAAATGGCCATTCTGCCATATAATCCACCAAAGATTCCGGAATTAGAAAAGGCTTTTCCGATATCCATTGTCTCTGCAAAAGAATCCTTACATTTTTCCACCTTATTTTCAAAATCAGGAGCCTCTACGATTCTTCCACTGACATCTAAGGATTGCATTACATCCATACCGCTAGATAAAGTCATAGCCATAGCTGATGCAAAGCGACTTGTGGCAATCTTTGAATGAATAGACTTGAATCTACGGCTCTTGTAAAGGATTCCATTTCGGTGCTCCTTGCCCCATGAAGTTTTATTTATAACAATGAGGTAAACAACAATGGCAATTAAAAGAATCAAAAATATCACGCCATTACTCTTTAAGAATTTTCCAATAGTAAGAAAGCCTGCTGAAAGGCCGTCCATAGTACCGCCCAGCTGCTTAAAGACCCTGTCAAAAACAGGCATAATTTCTGTTACTAATACAATAATAATAACAAGCATCATAGCTACCATCATCAGAGGATAGGTAACTGCGCTTCTAATGGCACTGCTAATTGCCATTTCTCTTGAATAATGAGCAGCAAGATTTACAAGAACAGAATCCATCTTACCGGTCTGCTCGCCCATCTTTGCCATCTCTACAAAATAATCAGGGAACACTTCTGCGTCCTCGATAGCCTTGGAAAGGGAACCTGTTTGTCCCACAATCTTTTCCATCTCTACAAGAAGCTCTTTTTCTTCCCCGCCTTCGGACTCATCTATCATCATAGCTAGTCCCTGTATTGCTGAAACACCACTGGAAATCATCATTCCCATTTCATCTGAAAATGCATATAACTCTTCTGACGTTAGTTTCTTTCTAGATTTCTCGCTCATAGCCCCACCTTTTAATATTTAAACTTTAATTGGTAATAGGTATCGTCTTCTCGATATCTTTTAACTATACTTGAGCTTGCATAGGATCCGAGGGTCGGGTCCATCAATGTCCATTTCTTACCGTCAAACTGTATCACCTTGTCAATCCAGCCCACATCTTTTATGTATACCGAAATCCATGCGTGATACTCTGTGCCTGCATAGCCAATCTCAAGTCTTGTTGGTATACCCTGTGATCTAAGCATAGCCCCCATTAAAGAGGCATAGTCAAAGCATATTCCCGTACAGGTAGACAACGTGCTATCTACATTTGGGATATAGCCCGACTGAACCGTAGCAGCCTTATCATAATCATAAGAAACGTTCTTTATTATGTAGTGGTAAACATTTTGAACCACTTCAAGGTCGCTGTTAGCTCCTGCTGCAAGCTCCTGGCCCTTCTTTACCGCATTGGAATTCGCATTAAAATCCACATAGGCATTAGGATACAAGAACATGCTAAATTCATCTTTCAGGGTTACATTCACTGACTGAGTAAATGCTGCTGCATACTTGTCGTCGTGTAAATTCTCGTAGACACCGATTTTATATGTCCCGCTACCCTCAGACAATGGATAAACATCATACTGCCCATCCAAAGCCATCAGATAATTGTATGTATTCCCTTTAGGCGTCTCTATTAGCATTCTCACCTTTGAAGCATTTCCCGTATACTTGACCATTACATAGCCTTCAGAGGCATTGCTGGCATCAATAGCAGCATCCGCATTGGAGAATTCGTAAACACCTGATGCAACAGGCTCCAATACTCTAATACGGTTATCTCTTACCCCTTTTGATCCCTTAGCCTGAGTTCCTCCTGGTAAGGAGGTAGCTGTCTCGCCCTCTGAGGATGTATTGGCAGGTATAGTTACGGTACCCTTAAGGGTACCGCAAGCCACAAAGCTGATACTCAGAACAATCAGTGAAAGCAAATACTTAGCTTTTCTCACTTGCTTCCTCCACTTGCTCCATTTATTTCAGCAATCTTATAAGTTCTACCTCGCTGTTGAAGTTGTATTCAACATCTTTCTTTTTGTCATATAGCTTTCCCTGCCAGGTGACGTTGTCTCGGCTTGTAACCATAATTACAAAGCCTGCATCCTCATCTGCAGGAATGAGTTCCTCTGTCTCTAAAACCTTATTTTCAACGTCAATTGGCTTTGGCTGAAAATCTGATTTGGTCTTTTTGAAAGATCTGTGCTTGGTTTTAATAGCAGGAAAGCTCAATGCATCCATAACACTATCAATTATATAGAATAATTCTGTAATATCCGTGAATGTTTGCGGTTCTTTTGAAAAACAATTAAAAATTCTACCCCTAAAGCCGGATTTAGCCTCATCAACGCATACTCCCACGCAATTTGGAGTTCTTTTCATTCTTCCTGAAATTGCCATTTACTCATCTCCCCTTACAATATCCTGAAGCTCGTCTGTATCATTGTCAGTACCTGCACTTGCAAGATTAACTGGAGCAAGATGATACTTGATATATCTCTTTCTAGATTCTTTACTAAGATTCTCGTTAATTCTGGCTTGTACAAGCACACAGTCCTCCTGAGTAATATCAAGAAGAAGTACTACATACTGATTATTGCTGTATCTTGCGTACATATCTCCGCCACGGGCTGATGTTCTGATAGCCTCAGAAAGCTCGTCTGAAAGAAGACTAAGTCTGTCTGAATCATTAAGGGCAAATCCCTTACCGTCTGTGATAGTGCAAAGCATAAGCCATGCTGACTGTCCAGAACGACGGATAACTCGCTTAATATATCTGTAGCTTTCTACAAAAATTGGATATGTACAATAGAAGGCACCTTCAATGTCTTCCTTTGTTGTATCAAGGTTTTTCTTAACCTCACTGATAACATCGGTATTGTTCTTAACCTGCTCTCCCAGCTTATCAAGCTGCTCAGTCATTGCTGATGATACTGATACACCTAATTCCTGGAACATAAGAGCTTCTGTATCTTCATAGAGCTTTAATGCTTCCTTTGACTTACCAAGTTCGATAAGAGCCTGCATCTCATATGTCTGCCAATTATCATAAGGATATAATGCATCAGCCTTGTGACTTACCTTATAGAGCTTGTCATACTTCTCCTGAAGTACATACATCTCCATAAGCTGCTTTAAGCATCTGTCAAAAAGCTTCTTCAGCTTAACCTGAACTGATACAACCCACTCTACACCGCTAAGGCCTGGCAAAAAGTCTCCATTATATACAGCGACAGCCTTCTCTAAAAGCTTCTGCTGCTCCTTAATATCCTCTGCAGCCAAAGCCTGCTTTGCGAGATTTTCGAACTCGATAGCATCGCATTCAACTGTCACATTTGGACTGATTCGATATGTTCCTCTCTTTACATGAACATAATCTTCATCAGGTAGACCCACCTTTGGAAGAGCCTTTCTAAGTCTGAACACTAACGCTCTCAAGCTGTTTGACTCATCTGCAATATCCTCGTTATGAAACAGATTGTACATAACCTGCTCACGAGCCAATCCGTTAGTGTAGTACAAAAGCATCTGGAAAAGCTGATTTACCTTAGTGGTATTGTTTCGCTCGATTGTGAAAGGTTTACCTTCATATGAAACCTCCACATTTCCTAACATTCTTGCTTTGATAATAATTGTTTGATTCACCATTACACTTCCCTTTTCTATTACAGATAATACTTTGTTGTTACAATTTTTAGTATAATTTTTTTAATTCTCATTGTAAATAATTATGTTACAAAAATGGGCACACTTTAAAGTGTGCCCGTAAGTTCTACCCTATTTCTCTTTAACATTATACTTATTCATTGCAGAATCTAAGTCCCCATCTAAAAACAGTTCCACTGCCCCGATTACCTTCTCCATGGATGCATCAACTCTCTCCCTGTCTTCCTTGTCATAGCGACCAAGAACATGGCTGACCATATCGCCATTTTCACACTCGCCTACCCCGACACGAATTCGAGGGAATTCGTTGCTACCTATAAGCGCGATGATGTTTTTCAAACCATTGTGGCCACCTGCACTTCCCTTCTTTCTAACACGAATATTTCCTGTTGAAAGTGATACATCATCTGAAATAACCACCATCTCTGTTGATGGATCGATTTCATAATAATCTGTAAGGGGAAGAACGCATTCTCCACTGAGGTTCATATAGGTTTGTGGCTTTGCTAGAATCACCTTTTTCCCATTGATAATTCCCTTTCCCACAAGTCCCTTGTGTTCCTTGTGGTTTACCTCGATTCCAAACTTCTTTGAGATGGCATCAATAGCCTCAAATCCTACATTATGTCTGGTTCCATCGTACTTTCTTTCTGGATTACCTAGACCTACAATTAAATACATAAATCTTACTCTGGGAACTCTTCCTTGTACTTATTAAGAATCATTGTCTGCATCTGCTCTCTTGTAGTAGATTTGATTGGATGAGCAATGTCCTTATAGCCACCTTCAGAACCACGTCTTGATGGCATTGCAATAAACAGTCCCTTATCTCCTTCAATAATCTTGATGTCGTGGATTACAAACTCCTCATCGATTGTTACTGAAACAACAGCCTTCATCTTACCTTCTTTTTCGATTTTACGAATTCTGATGTCTGTGATTTGCATTGTGTTATACCTCCCCAACTGGCATATCATATCTGTTCTTGTTACCGGTAACGATGCGGATTCCATTTTCCCCAATATATGTGGATCCGCTGAGCAACGTCTCATGGCTTTCTACAATGCAATTCTCCACATGCACGTTGTCTCCTATATATGCTCCGTTTAAAATGACGCAGTTCTTAACAACTGAATTGTTGCCCACAAACGCCTTTTTAAACAGTACAGAATTCTCTACAGTACTGTTAATGATACATCCTCCTGCAATCAGCGAATTCTTTACCTTCGAACCTGTATTGTATTTAGCAGGTGGAAGGTCGTGAGTCTTAGAAAAGACTCCTGGTTCGCTGTGGAAGAAATTATCTCTAACATCCTTGCGCAAGAAGTCCATGTTTGCCTTGAAGTAGCTTTCTACGTCTGCGATGTTTGACCAGTAGCCCTCCATCTTGTAGCCATAGATTTTCTTCATGCTCTTGTATCTTATGAGAATGTCTGTAACAAAGTTGTAACGGCCCTCTCGATTGCACTCCTCCAATAAATCGATAAGAGCTCTTCTTCTAATGATATAGACGCCAGCAGAAACCAAATCGGAAGTTGCCACCATAGGCTTCTCTTCAAACTCAGTGATTCTGCCATCTCTATCCATTGAAACCACACCGTATCTGTTGATGTCATCGCCCTCTGGAAGCTTAGCGCAAACCACTGTGATATCAGCCTGCTTCTCAATATGATAATCGAGAACCTTGTTGAAGTCCAGTTTATATACGCCGTCGCCACTGGCAATGATTACGTATGGCTCGTGTCTTTTCTTTAAAAAGTCTATGTTCTGCCAAATAGCATCAGCTGTTCCTCTGTACCACCAGCTATTGTTTGTAGTAACTGTTGGTGTGAACAGGAACAATCCGCCTTGCTTTCTACCAAAGTTCCACCACTTTGATGAGTTAAGATGCTCATTCAAAGAACGTGCATTGTACTGTGAAAGTACTGCTACAGTCTGGATGTGAGAATTTGTCATATTTGAAAGAACAAAATCAATACATCTGTAGCTACCGCCTATTGGCATTGCAGCAATGGCTCGCTTGTCCGTAAGCTGTTGCATTCTGCTTGAGTTTCCACCTGCTAGTATAATTCCTAATGCTTTCATAATCGATCACCTGCCTTGATAATGTAGCCGCCACTAGCTAACTGTCCGTCAGGATAATCACCTTCGCTAGTCTCGCCCTTGATAGCTGTATTCTTTCCAATAGTTACATTTGCTGGGATAGTAGAATTCTCACCGATTACCGCTAATCCAAATGCATATACGCTGGCATTCAGCTTGCTTTCTGCTTCCTCTCCCTGACCAATCTTGGCACCCTCACCAATGACTGTGTTCTCGGCAACAATCGATTTGTCTATAATACAGTTCTTTCCGATTTTGACTCCTTCCATAATGATGGAATCTCGGATAACTGTTCCTTCCTCAATAATTACGCCTGCACCCAATACAGAATTGTAAACCTCTCCGTATATCTGGGCACCCGCACCAACAATCGCCTTTTCCACAACCGCTGTGCTTGCAACAAACTGAGGCTCAATAATATTCTGGTTTGTATATATCTTCCAGAACTCCTCGTAAAGATTAAACTCTGGGATTAAATCTATAAGTTCCATATTGGCTTCCCAATATGAACCAAGTGTTCCAACGTCCTTCCAATAGCTGTTAAACTCGTATGCATACATTGGAGAACCCTTCTCGTGAAGGTATGGCAACACGTGCTTACCAAAATCGCAATTGCTTTGGTCCTTAAGTGCTAACAAAGACTCCTTTAATGCTTTCCAAGTAAAAATATAAATACCCATAGAAGCAAGGTTACTTCTAGGCTGAGGTGGCTTTTCCTCAAATTCTCTGATTCTCTTATCATCATCAGCAATAACAACGCCAAATCGCGATGCTTCTTCCCAAGGAACAGGTATTACAGCGATTGTAACATCTGCACCCTTTGCCTTATGAAAATCTAACATGGCTTCATAATCCATTTTGTAAATGTGATCTCCTGAAAGGATAAGCACATACTCAGGGTTATAGTTCTCCATGTACTTAAGGTTTTGGAAAATTGCGTTAGCAGTACCAGAATACCACTCACTTGTATCGCTCTTCTCGTATGGAGGAAGAACTGTTACGCCACCATTGTTTCGATCCAAATCCCATGGAATACCAATTCCAATGTGTGAATTCAAAACAAGTGGCTGATACTGAGTTAGTACGCCAACGGTATCAATTCCTGAATTGATACAATTTGATAGAGGAAAGTCGATAATACGATACTTACCCCCAAAAGAGACAGCTGGCTTTGCCACGTCAGACGTTAGCACGCCTAAGCGGCTTCCTTGCCCACCAGCCAAAAGCATTGCGATCATTTCTTTTCTAATCATCCCTTTTCATCTGCCTTTCTCATGGTGTCAGTCAAGGATGTGCCTAAAAAATATACCCATAGCACTCCCCTTAATAAGTTGTAAAATCTAACGAAATTCACAATCTTATGCATTTAGTATAACAAAGTGCTAATTTTCACGCAATATTATTCTAATTTTTTACTATTTTCTTGTTAATTTTTTGACAACTCACTGTCATTTTCACGAAAATATGTCACAATATTCACAAACTTGCCCCTTGAAACTCACGTCAATTGGGGGTATCTTTATCATTATGTAGTAAGAAAGGAATACTTATTAATGTATAAAATAGATTTCAACAATAAATGTCACGTCCACTTCATTGGCATCGGTGGCATCAGCATGAGCGGTCTTGCTGAGATTCTTTTAGGTGCCGGATTTACCATCTCCGGTTCAGACAGAGATTGCTCTGATCTTACAAAACACTTAGAGGCACTTGGTGCTAAGGTAAATTACCCTCAGGCTGCTTCTAATATTACAGATGATGTTGATTTGATTGTATATACTGCTGCAATCTCTGATGACAACCCAGAGCTTATGGCTGCAAAGGCATCTGGTAAGCCTATGCTTACTCGCGCAGAGCTTCTCGGTGAGATTATGGAAAACTATACAAACTCAATCACTGTTGCTGGTACTCACGGAAAGACTACCACCACTTCAATGGTTAGCCAGATTCTTCTTGAGACTTCAAAGGAGCCTACCATTACTGTTGGTGCTATCCTTGATGCCATCCACAGCAATGTTCACGTTGGAGACAGCGATATTTTTGTTGCAGAAGCTTGCGAGTACACAAACAGCTTCCATAGCTTCTTCCCAAAATACAATATTATTCTTAATGTAGAAGCAGACCATCTTGATTTCTTTAAGAATCTTGATAATGTCCGTGCTTCCTTCAGAAAATTTGCAGAGAACACTTCAGATGATGGTGCTCTCATTATCAATAACGAAATTGACAATGTTTCATACTTTACAGAAGGTCTTAAGTGCAAGGTAATCACTTATGCACTTCATGGCGATGCAGATATTGTTCCTACAGAAATTTCATATAATGAAAAGGGCTTTGCAAGCTTTGTTCCTGTTTACAATGGACAGGCTCTTGAAAGAATCACTCTTAATGTTCCTGGTGACCACAATATCAGTAACGCTCTTTCAGCTATCGTTCTTTGCCTTGAAATGGGCGTTGATTACAGCTGTATCAAGACAGGCCTTTCAAAATTCGGTGGTGCACATCGTCGCTTCGAGCTAAAGGGAACCTACAAGGGTGCCACTGTTATTGATGATTATGCTCATCATCCAACAGAGATTCGTGCCAGCCTCGCAGCTGCGGCAAACTACCCTCACAATCGTATTATAGTTTGCTTCCAGTCTCACACATACACACGTACACTTAGCTTATTAGATGATTTTGCCGAGGCACTTAGTGCCGCTGATATAGTTATCCTTCCAGATATCTATGCAGCCCGTGAACCAGACATTTATGGTGTCAGCTCAAAGGACATTGCAGACCGTCTTGAAAAGCTTGGAACAGAGGCACATTATTTAGGCACATTTGAGGCTTGTGAAAAATTTTTGAAAAAAAATGTTTTAAACAATGACCTGTTGATAACTATGGGTGCAGGAAATGTTTATTTAGTAGGCGAAAATCTACTTAACAAATAGTTATCCACATTATCCACATTTTTTTGAGGGTGTATCCCCAATAAAAAATGTGGATTTTTTTCGCCCTTTTTTGCTATATCTGTGACACTTTTCCACATTATCCACAATGCTCACAAACCCTTTATTTACAAGGGTTGCGGGACTTCATGCCCTTTTCTTTTTGGATTTACTTTGCTATAATTTGCCACATAGTCAAAAGGGAGATGAATAATTTATGGCAGACATCATGTTGCACACAACAACTAACACAGGATTCACCTGTGTTCCTAATACTTTTATAGATGATTTCATGAAAGAAGCCAATGGAGAATATGTTAAGGTTTACCTTTATCTGTTACGTAGTCTTAATAGAGATGGATACGAATTTTCCATCTCGCAGTTGGCGGACTGTTTAGACCACACAGAAAAAGATGTAATGCGAGCTTTTACTTATTGGGAGAAAGTTGGTTTGCTTCGCCTTGAGTACTCTCCAGATAATGAACTTTCTGGAATCTACTTGGTAGATGTGAATGGGAATGGATATGACAAGACCGAGAGTCCTGTCATATCCAACATTACATCTATGCACAGAGCTACCAAGCCTGTTACTACACAAACAGCTTCACAAAAGCCTACCTACACTCCAGACGAGTTAAAGGCATTCAGTGAAGACTCACAGGTTGAGGATCTTATCTTCGCTACTCAGACCTATCTTAAAAAGACACTTTCAGTCAGCGAGACTACTACCCTTCTTTATTGGTACGACAGCCTCCACTTCTCAGTGGACCTTATCCAGTACCTTGTAGAGACATGCATCGGTAGCGGTCACAGCAGCTTCCACTATATGGATGCTGTTGCCAGAAACTGGGCTGAGGATGGTATCACTACAGTAGACGAAGCTATCAGCACATCTAGTGCCCGCAATAACATGGTTTACTCAATCATGAAGGCTTTTGGTATTTCAGGACGTGTTTTAGTTGAGGCCGAGCTCAACTACGTAAATAAATGGTCATCAATCTACGGTATGGATTTAGAGATAATCTGCGAGGCTTGCAAAAGAACAATCCTCCAGACAAACAATGTATCTTTCCCATACGCAGATTCAATCATAAACAGCTGGCATAAGGCTGGTGTCAAGACAATGGATGACATAGAAAGACTTGACCAGGAACATAATTTAGCCAACGTAGCAAAGATTTCTTCTGCTAGTCGCACCAGAAATACTGCAGCTAATTCAAATACAGCTGCAAAGACAAAGGCTACAAGCAAGTTCCACAACTTCTCACAGAGAGATTATAATTTCGATGAATTAGAGAAAAAGATTCTTGGCAATTAAGGGGGAATTCTTATGGCATTAACCAACGAACAATACGATGCACTTATGCGAATTTACAACAACAAGCAGGCACGTAATAATCAGATCGTTGCTTATCGTACAGAGGAAGTTTACTCTGCTATTCCTACCCTCTCTCAGTTAGATGAAGAGGTTTCTAGAGTTTCTGTATCTTCTATCACAGCCATATTCAATGGCAGCGATATTAATGAGGCTGCAGCCCAGTCCAAGCGCAAGCTTTCTGAGCTTAAGGAGCGCCGTATAAAGCTTATGGAGTCTGCTGGTTTCCCAGCAGATTATCTTGAGCCACCTTACGACTGTCCTGATTGCAAGGATACTGGCTATATCAATGGTAAACGCTGCCACTGTTTCAAGCAGGCAGCCATTAATCTTGTTTACAAGCAGTCTAATATCAGCAATATCCTTTCAAAAGAAAATTTCGACTATTTTGATCTAAATGTATACGACGAAAATTACTATGAGGGTAATTCTGAGGTAAACGCTCGTGCCACTGCACAAATAGCCCTAGAAAGAGCGCAAAACTTTGTGCAGAATTTTAAAACAAAAGGTGGTAATTTAATGTTGCTTGGGCAGACTGGTTGTGGTAAAACCTTTCTTTCCAATTGCATAGCCAAGGCGCTTTTGGACGAAGGCATATCTGTTATTTACTTCACAGCATCAGAGCTATTCAAAGTATTTGAGGATCAGACATTCAAAAGAAACGTTAATGTTGAGGATTTGCACGATCAGATTTTTGATTGTGATTTACTTATCATCGACGATCTAGGCACTGAATTCCCTAATAATTTCACTATTACTAAGCTTTTCCAGTGTTTAAATGAAAGATTGCTCAGAAACAAATCAACAGTTATTTCCACAAATCTGTCTCTTGAAGAGATGAGAGACACTTATAGCGAACGTATTACTTCGCGAGTATTCTCATATTATGATGCCATCAGGCTCATTGGTGATGATATTCGTATTAAGAAAGTAATGTTGAATAAATAAATATTTTTCAAGGAGCAAACAATGCCAAATAATGAAATCGTGTTGGAAAACACACCACCTATGGCTGAGCTTGGGTTAATCCCACATAAGAGCTGTACAGCCATCGCGGAGCGAGTTAATGACTACCTTCTTCAGTGGAGACAAGAGCGTAAAAGCGATCAGTCTATCATCACTCTAGCAGGTTACCGTAGTGATTCCTACATTGTTGATGCCGATTGCCCACGTTTCGGTTCTGGCGAAGCAAAGGGTATTATTAAGCAGTCTGTACGTGGACTTGATTTATACATCCTTGTTGATGTTACAAATTACAGCCTTACTTACACTGTTTGTGGTCACGAGAATCACATGAGTCCAGATGACATTTATTGCGACCTTAAGCGTATCATTGCTGCTGCAATGGGCAAGGCTAAGCGCATCACTGTTATCATTCCATTCCTTTACGAAGGACGTCAGCACCGCAGAAGTGCTCGTGAGTCACTTGATTGTGCTATGGCTCTTCAGGAGCTTGTACACATGGGTGTAGATAACATCATCACATTTGATGCTCACGATCCTCGTGTTCAGAATGCGATTCCACTTCACAGCTTTGAGACTGTATCACCTACATACCAGTTCCTTAAGGGTATCTTTAAGAACTGCAAAGACTTAAAGCTTGATAATGACAATCTTATGATTATTTCACCTGATGAAGGTGGTACAAAGCGTGCCGTATATATGGCATCAGTTTTAGGCGTTAATGTTGGTATGTTCTACAAGCGTCGTGATTACAGCCGCATCGTTGATGGACGTAATCCTATCGTCGCTCACGAATTCCTTGGAAATGACGTTGCCGGTAAGGACGTTATCATCGTAGATGATATGATTTCTTCAGGCGAGTCTATGATAGACGTAGCTACAGAGCTTAAAAAGCGTAACGCTAAGCGTATCTTTGTTGTTGCCACATTTGGTCTTTTCACAAATGGTATGGCAAAGTTTGATGAGGCCGTTGAAAAGGGCATCATCTACAGAGTTGTTACAACAAACCTTACATATCTTCCAGAAGAGGTTCAGAACAAGGACTACTTCATCAAGTGTGATATGTCAAAATACATCGCTTACATCATCGATACACTTAATCACGAGTGCTCTATCTCAGAGCTTCTCAATCCTTATGGACGTATCGAAAAGCTTATCAACCGCTACAAAAACGGCGAATACTAAAACTATTAAAGGCCCCGCACAATTTGTGCGGAGCCTTTTTTTAATCAGCTGAATCTGCATCAGCTTCACTATCTTCTATTGATTCTTCTTCTGTTTCCTCAACATAATGTGGATCGTAAACCACATATTCATTTGATTCTCTGAAGATTGTATTTGAACTACCTACCTGGCAGACCTTAATCTTGTCCCCATTCTTTACATCACTGGCATTTACTGTAAGCACCTGTCCAGACTCATATTTTGTGGAAACCTGTTCGTCATTTATGAATACCTTGGACCACTTAGTAAATTCATCACCGTAAATATGAAGCTTACCATTGAAGAAGTATGCCCTGTCTATATTTACCTCATTTACGCCCATAACTATGTCTGTAGGCTTATATTCTTTTCCAGCCTTATATGTGTAGCGGTCTCCATACATAATGTCGTATTGGAGCATTTTCAGGTCATTCATATACTCGCTGGTGCCGTATTTCTTTCCAGCAGCCATTGCTGTCTGATGATATCCGTTTATATTACCATTATGGATATCAAGTCTGTTAAGGAACTCTGATACAAGCTGGTAGCTGGCAAGATCCATATCTACCTTTTCCATTCCGAAATTGTTCCAGGTGAAATACTTTGTCTTATATAAATCCCCTGCTGCAACCTCGTCATTTGTAAGACCCATTGTAGGAAGATGATCACCGAACATAATAACCAGTGTATCCTCGCCACGCTCATCAAATTCCTGTATATACTGCTTAATGAAATCGTCTACGTTGTGAATTCTATTAACATAATATTCCCAGGCATACTGCTGTCCCTGGGTCTTGCCATTGGCCTTTACAGTAATCTCAGGATTTGTCTCTACCTGATATTCTGGATAAGAACCGTGGCCCTCTACTGTGATAGTGTAAACAAAATCGCTACCCTCTGTAGAATCCATTGCATCTATAGTAGCTGGCAAAAGAATATCATCTGTAGGCCAGTTTCCAAGAGGTGTATACTCTGTAATATCTAACAATTCCTTAGATGTAAAGGTATCAAATCCCATCTGAGAAAAAGCGTTTTTTCTAGAATAGAAATTACCACCATTGTTGTGAACTACGTGAGTACCATAACCTAATTCAGAAAGAACATTTGCATAGCTTTCTACATCAACTTCCTTAAGAATAGTTTTCTGTGGATACTCTCCTGGTCCAAAGAAATTACAGCTAAGACCTGTAAGCACCTCGAACTCTGAGTTACAAGTACCTGCACCAACTACTGGCACGATACAGTGTCCTGTAGAGTAATTCTGCTCCAGAGAATGGATAAATGGAATTGGATCCTCGCTAGTCTCAAGGAACTTACACTCTGAAACATCATAGAATGACTCCAAAAGGATAACTACTATGTTAGGTCTTTTTCCATCGGATGTCTGTAATGTCTGTATATATGCACCGTCATTCTCTATAATGGTGTCGATTTTAGCTTCTGAATATCCAAAAGGTCTATTCATACCTCTATCTAAAACAGAGGTGGAAAAACCATATAAATAGCCGTAATCAAGGTATCCCTGCGCCAGGTTTCCGAAGTATGATGTCATAATTCCGGAATTTCTAAGAAGAATAGTAGATGGATAAAGTGATACAAAAAGTGCTACCACAAGAACTATTCGCTGCCATAAAGGCTTTATATCTTCCTTCTTAGGACCCTTAGCAAAGTAGACACTCATTATAATAATGTAAATAATAAGCGCTGCTACCGATAGCATAGCCTGCTGGGCTGAGAAGTAATTGGAATCCTGCATAGTAAGCAAGTCCCCAATCATATAAAGGTCTGTATAACCAAAAGGTGATACTCGATTAAGTAGTATTACACAATTTATTATTCCAAGAATGATAAATATCATACTGATAAATGTGCGCCACCATCCACGTCTTTTACTAAGAAATACTATGGAAAGAGCAACAAATACACAATATGAATTGAATAAATATGGACCAGTGTGGTCTACCACAAATGTCCAGGCTGCTGTAAATGAATGACGTGACAGCCACTCCATAATAAAGATAATGATCATTGACAGTGGAATCTGCATCCAAAATGCATATTTATCCCAGAGCATCATCCAGCCTTTATGAACCTTACTATTTAAAAATCCCTGGACAGCCTTTGAATTGGCAATGGCTGTGAATGGAACCTTGATAGCCTTTCCAATCCAACATAGCCCGGATTTTATTTTACTAAGTACTTTCTTCATGAATCCTCCGATATTAAAAAGCTCTTCTATCTTAATTTAGCAAGACAGTACTAAAAAAGAATGCTATTATATTTACGTGTTTTAATCTCACGGATTATATCACTTTATTTTTTATTAAGCAAGAAAGCGAGTTCTTAATGAAATTACAATTTTATAAAAAGGGAATACCCACCAAAATTCTTAAAAGAATAGCAGTTTTATTTGTAGTATTTATTATATCTCTTATCTTTTTTGAAATAATCACAAATGTTTCCGAGGTATTGGAGATTTCTAGCCAATCTTCTCCAACACTTCCTATTGTAAAGGTTGATTATCTAAGCGACGCCTCCACAGAGCTTCACGGATATGTTTCTGAGATGGACCCAGCCTATATGCGAGATGCAATCATCCCTCTCGATTCTGAAAGAAACATTTCCTTATCTATAGATTCAAAGGATTATCAGATTGACGGCCTTTCCTACGAGATTCGCTCTTTGGATACACAGCGTAATATTTCAAAGAACGAACTAAAATATAAGAAGAAAGACGGTATCCTTACCACTAGCTTCCAAGCTGAGAACCTTATCGATGCCAACGAGGAATACCTGCTGGTTATTACACTTACCAGCCAGTCTAATAAAATCTATTATTACACACGTATTATGCAGCCAGAAGGCTGTAACGAGGAAGAGATTCTGGACTTTGCCCAGTACTTCCATAATACTGCACTTTCAGAGGATGCCTCTGATTTGGCCACCTACATCGAGCCAAAATCATCTATGAATAATACTGATTTGAGCCATGTTACCATCAATTCAAATCTTTCACAGATTTCCTATGGCACCTTCAAGGGCACACAGGTAGGTAATACTAATGTTGCCCTTACCGACATCAGCAACAATTATATCAGCCTTACATTAGGCTACACCCTTAGCCTTGAAAACAAGGGCAAGACCGAGTACTACACCTGTTCCGAGGACTATCGTATCCGATACACCTCAGACAGAATTTATCTTTTAGCCTACGACCGTACAATGGAGCAGATTTTGGACGAAAACTCCATCTCCATTACAGATAATCTCGTGGATATCGGTATTACAGATGCTGATGTTCAGTATCTTTCAAACGAAACTGGCACCATCGTTTCCTTTGTACAAAACGGAAGCCTTTATCAGTACAATCAGACAGACCGACAGGCCAAGGAAATCTTTAGCTTCGTAGATGACCCTACAGACTCACGCTCTACCTATGGACAGCATCAGGTGCTCATCCTTAATATCGATGAGTCCGGTACTATGGACTACGTTGTTTACGGCTATATGAACTCAGGTAGTCACGAGGGCTTGTGTGGCATCAATCTTTACCATTACGATGCCATCAGCAATATCTCTTCCGAGCAGGTATTCATACCATCTACCAGCTCCTTCCAGATATTGAATGCCAACTTCTCTGATTTATTGTACGAGACTGCAGATAACGAGTTCTACATTATGGTTAACGGAACTCTTCTATATATGAACCTAAATGATTTATCTACAAAGGAGCTCCTTACAGGATTAGACGAAAGACAGTATGCCTCATCTGGTTCCCGTCGTTATCTTGCCTGGATGGATAGCGCCACAGTATCTGAAACCATCCACATTATGGATTTGGAGCGTGGTCAGTCCTTTGATATCAAAGCAGGTTCAGGACAGCTTTTACGTCCGCTGGCATTTATGGACGAGGATTTAATCTACGGTACCATCCACCAAAAGGATATTACCACTGACGGAGCCGGCACCAAGATTTATCCTATGTATTCACTTACTATCGCTGATATTACCAGCGGTTCAGAGCGCCAGCTTATGAATTATAAAAAGAGCGGCTACTATATCTCTGATGTAAGCCTTCAGTCCTACACCATCTATCTGGATCGTATTCAGATTGATGCAGATGGAAATATACTTGCTGCCGACCAGGATACAATCAAAAACAGTGCTGGTGAACAAAACAAAGCGGTTCCTATCACTACAGCAGAGGATGATGTTAAACAGCAGGTTGTTATACTTAATATGACTCCATTAGCCGAGGACGAAAAACTTGGCAAAATTAAATATCAGGTTACAAACCTTGTTTTAGCTGACGAAAGCCACAGTATTTCTGTAGCATCAGCTACAAGTTCTACACAGTACTTTGTATATGTAGGTAGCAAGGTCAAGCTTGCCACTGATAATCTAATCGATGCAATATCCTTGGCAGATGAGGAAATGGGTATCGTACTTGATAATGAACCAAAATACATATGGAAGCGCGGACGCAAGGCATACCAGACTTCCATCAGTCCTATCACGGTTGGTTCTAGTGATTTCGAGGCCAGCGGCTCTGCAAGAGCACTTTCAGCTATGCTGGTTCACGAAGGTGAAAATGTACAGGTTCACACGTTATTGGAAAGCGGTGAGACACCTATTTCCATCCTTACCAAAACCCTTAAGGGCTACAGCATCTTAGATTTAACAGGTGCAAATCTTTCCGAGGCCCTTTACTATGTAAGCAACGGAACTCCTGTATACGCTTATACTGGTGACGATACAGCAGTTCTTATCATAGGCTATGATGCTACATCTATTATCTATTTTGATCCTATAAAGGGTACAAACGCAAAAATGTCTATGACCGAAGCCACAGACTATTTTGCATCCTATGGAAATGTATTTGTAAGCTACATTAAATAATCACAGGCTCCTAGTTACACTCTCAATCCTAACTATCACTACACTTTGGCTTAAGAATGCCTCGCTTAAGTAATAGTTAGAGATTGATAGTTACTAGGAGCTTTTATATTCTTATAAACTATAAATAAATAATAATATTGCTACATAATATGTAGCCAGATTTACGTAGTGGACCATACGCTTGGTATTCTTGTCTGTAAAATGATAGAAGTACAAAAACAGAATGGTAAAGTCACTGAGCCAGAAAAGTATGCCTGCTGCTGCAAGCTCTGGCATATTGCTCAGTCCACATTCAATGGCTTTTAAGGTCATAGTGGTTACAAAGTAGCAATATATCAGACAAGGAACAAACAAACTTCCCATATGAAGATGCCACATTTTCTTAATCAATACCATCAATCCACATACCACTACAGGCAAAATATAAACCAGGCTGCTGGTATCATCGGTGATTCTGCACATATAGTTTAATAGTCCTAAATGGCCTAGCATAAAGGCTATTATTCCAAGGACCATAAACCGCTTTCCCATATATATATTGTAAAGCCCCATCAGCAAATCACCCACAAAGCAGGCAAGTAACGCCCAAAACATCATCCAGAGCTTATCTGAAAAGAACTGCTCTATCCAAAGAATCACTAAAAAGGAGGCACTACATACCACCTTTAAAGGGACATAGTACCTCCTTGATAAACTATTATCACATACTCTAAACAATGCAATTAAGAGTGCTAAATAAACAATAGTTTCAACAATCATTTTTCTCCACCTTAATAGTCTTCTTGCTGTTCTGCAAGCAGAGCCTCAAAGCCTCTGTTTCTTCCCATAAGGAATGCTCCTGCTCCCAGTAGGAATATAGCCATACATAACAGGTATCTTGCATCAAATCCATCTGCAGTCTTTGGAGTGGTATCCTTTGTATGGCCAGATGAAATTGAACCATCTGAGCTAACTTTGTAAGATACAGTTGTCGTTGTCTTAGAAGTTGTAATCTTAAGGCCTGTCATGGCATAACCATCATTATACTGGAACTGTACTACATGGTCTCCAGGTTTGAGACTTGCAATATATTCCTTTGTGAGGGTAAGAATTGTAGAGCCTGATGCCACTGAATAGTTGGCTTTATCTAATACGTTTCCATCTACAAGAATATATAACAATTTATTTAATTCGCCGTTGCAGACGATTGTGACAGGGCCACCACTCTGGCTTACTACCTGTCCACCGCCCTTGGTGATTAAGTACTTATTTGTCTGCTGTGCTACAGCGCTTGCTGTAATTCCTTCACCAGACTTATTTGTTGTTCCACCATTTGTTCCTGCTGTAGTCTCAGCGGTTGATTTTCCATCCGTAGGCTTGTAGAAGAAGTAAACCTTGATGTTGCCGTGAACTACACCTGACTCATTTCTTCCACCCCAGTTTGAATATCCGGTGTAGGATGTAGGGCTGAATGAATATGAGGATCCATCAACATACTTGTTTGTTGAACGTGTAATTGTCTTTGTCATTGTAGACAAATCTGATTTATAAAACTCGTCCACTACCGTAACCGTGTACACCTTACCTGTTGAAGGTGGTGGAGTAGGAGTTGGTGTTGGTGTAGGTGTTGGAATTACAGGATTATCTGTTGTGGCTGTATATACAAACGTAATTGTGGCTGCTGCAGATACCGTTTTTGCTGTCTCTGTAGTAGCAAATCCCTGGCTTGTGTAATCCTCAGGACTAATTGTATTTGTTGTTCCTACTGTAAATGTCTTTGTGCTTGTATTAGTGTTTAATAAAGTGGTTCCGTCTTTTGAATAGAACTCCTCTTTTACTGTAACTACATATGTGTCTTCTGAAGGAGTTGGTGTAGGTGTTGTCCCACCTGAACCACTATCATATATAATCTCGTAATTACTTGTTCCTTTAAGCTCAATTTTCTTATCAAAGAAAGTCTGAATAGGTGTATTTGCTCCACCTATTGCAGAAACCTTAAGCTTTGGTTCAAAATATGGCCAACTTCCCTGATCCAAATCAAAAGATGTAATATCCTTTGCATCTTCAAATGTAATATCAAATACATTTCCATCACTAAAAGCCCCAGATGCGATTGCTGTGGTTCCGTCTTTGATTTGAAGGCTCTTCTTTCCTGCAGGAACATAAATCAATGTAGTGTCCTGATAAAGTGCACCATCATAAGTCTGAAATGTTCCTGGATTATCTATTAATATAGTCGACAATTCTCGACAATCTGAAAATGCATTTTTATTGAGAGACGTCAGTGTGCCTACTGAAAAAGTTCCAAGATTCGTACATCCCTGAAAAGCATATTCAGCAATGCTTGCACTTCCGTTAACTTCAAAATGTGTAAGTGATGAATCATTTAAGAATGCTCGACTGCCAACATTCGCATTTCCCTGAATAGTCACTGCACTCAGCATGGTGCATGATTCAAATGCATTGCTTGCTATCGATGCTGTAATTCCAGCTTCACCCTCAATCATCATAATACTGGCATCATTTCTATATTGAGAAGCTGAAACGCTGGTCGTCTCCGAATCAAAAGTAAAAACTCCTGCATTTAGACCTGCATCAGATGTTGAACTGCACATAAATGTCCAACCTGCAAGAATAATAGATGCGCTAATTAGAATACATCCTGTCTTTTTTAAAAATCCTTTTTTCACCATAGCATCCCCACCCTAACTCGAGGTCAATTTTAAGTGTCAACTACTTGACTCTCTTTGCTACGATGAACATTCTACCGTCTTCCTTATAAGTATTACACGTGCTGAGAGTCAATATTTTATCAGTACTTGAAATATCGATAGTCTCATCAAATGCAGATAAACGCTGGATGTTATCTAAAAACTCCTGGAGCTCGGCGCCTGTTACCGCGTGAATGAAGTTATAGTATTTGTAGTTATCATCATCATCGTAACCGACTTCTGATAAACCTACTCCTACAACCTCATATTCCTGCTCCTCGTAAAGAGTTTTGAATATTATCTTCTTGTGTGCCTGATAATAATCGTGATTCAGGTATCTTTTTAATCCACCAAACATGGTTCCAGAACGCATATTATGTCCATATATAATGGTATTGGTGGTTGGATTTACTATGTCGCATCGATAGTCCACAAATAAAGTACCCGCCGTGCTATCCTTGCCATAGAAATCTCTGCGAAGATAATATTCTGGGTCATTTGGTGTCTGAACAACCGGATAGTTGATATCAGTATCTACTACCTCTAAAACACCTACTAAATCAGGATTTGTCGAATATAGTTCTGTAAGCTCTGGAAGGATTTCCCTGTCATCTGCACTATAATCAGTGTCCCAAGGACTGACAATTAAGTCGTCCTCTATCACTTTGGCAGGTGTGTTATTATCCTCACCTTGACCCGCATTTGAATCCTCTACAGTACCTATATCGTCAATTTCATTATTAATATTAACTTTATTTTGTGAATTATTAGTGTTCGTTGCTTTTTGGACACTTTCCTGTAACTTAGCTATTTTTCTGGTCTCAGCAATCTCCTTGATTTCGATTCCAGCAAAGATAACCACAAGCACTGCTGCAATAGACACAAAAATAAGGCCAAAGAGCCTAGAACTCTTAGCCTTTCCTGCTGCTTCTTCTATGATTTCCCTGTCATCAAGCATACCTGCAGACTTGTTTGCCACAATATCAGCTATGTGATCTGCATACTGCTTTCCTATAGGGCTGTTGAACGTAATAATACCGTCTCGAATGTCGTTATAAAGGCGCAAAGCAACCTCAGGATCTTGGATATCAAGCTCCTCATTGATGCATTCTATTTTCTTTACATCTTCCTGTGCTGCTCTGTACTCATAGTAGGTCTCAAACTCGAAGCCACCTATGATGAACCTTTTGTTTTCCGCCATACTTTCCCCATTACATTTTGTCCAATTATAATGCTTTTTCTTTATTCTATCAGTTATTTTAAAGAATTACACATTTTTACAGAAAATTCGCATTTTCAAAGTACGCAAAAAGGGCGGCCATAAGACCGCCCTTCACTAACTTCAATTATTCAACATCTACTGGTACTCGTTCAGATGTATTTGCACATGTAAGTTTTGAATTCAATACACAGTAACCCTCTACATAATAGTAATATTTACCTCTAGCCAATCCTGTGTTTGTAAATGAGTTTACAGAAGCTGGATAACAAGCTACCAATGTTCCTGGCACTGAAGTGTCTGCGGTATCAGCTCTATAAATCTTATAGATAATTACCGCTCCATCCTTTGGCCAGTCTGAAATTGTTACTGTTCCTGGTGCATTGCTTACAACGTTAACGCTTGATGTCTGTATGCCAGTAATAGCTTCAGCTGATCTAACCTCACTTAGGAATTCGTCATTACTTGTCTTTACATAGCTTTGAACGTATGCCTTATAATCTGCCACACTATCCAAGCCTGTAAATGTGCACTCACCGGTGTGATCAGTAATATTCTTTTCGCCTACATAAGTCTCGTTTTTATCACTATCAACCTTATAGAGCTTAACAATATCGCCAGTTGAATAAACATCTGGAGTCCATGTTACAGTTACACTTGAGCTAGTAATCTTATCCTTTGGAATCTGGACATTTACAGGGAATCCTACATCAATATTAAAGTGCTCCATTCTCACACTTTCAATATTAGTTCCCATACCTCTGATGGTAATTGATCCTTCTTCTTTATTTTCCAGATATCCACCTGTATTCTTACCGTACTCAAGCTTGTAGTCTGTACCTTCTACAAGGGTGTGTACCGATGACTCGTTCTGTATGAATACTACTACAGGAGGCTTGATTTGACTTCCAGTATATCTGTAATTCTTTGTGTAAATTACACGTACATTACTATCATTAAGATTTCTCTTAGTAATTGTATAGGTATCGTAGAACTCTCTATCTTGCTCTCCAACCTTTGCCGTTACGATTACATCGATGCTTCCTGCGTTTACAAAATCAGTTGCATCTGTACCATTTCTAAGGTACTGAATATTCTTGATTTCATAAACCTTTTCGCTCAATGGTAACTTGAAGGCTGGCTTAATCTCTTTTCCTGTATAAGGATAAGACTGATTCTTATTTGTCAAATCAAGATTTGCTTCATCAAAGGCAATATTAAAGTTAATTTCCTTTGTACCCTTCCAATACCTCGCACCATTACCAGCGTATACTACTGTTCCTGAACTAACAAATCCATTAGTAGAGGTTGGCTCTCCAACAAGTGTATAATCGTCAGTCTGAGCGTTTCCTCCGTTACCAGAATATGTCAGAACACGATCAACCTCTGGGATTCCTGCAGCAATCATTGCTGATGTTTCTGGTATCATGAGTAAGATATTTGGTTCAAAGGCACCACCGATATAATCCTGCGTAAGCTTACCTTCTACGTAATTTCCATTAATATCCTGGTATGCCTCAACAGTATCAGTGCCTAAGTTTCCGGAAATTGTAAAGGTATTTGAAGTCTGTCCCTTATAATTACCCATACCAGTTACAACAACCTCAGCCACACCTGGAAGGATGTTATTCCTGTATTCCTTAGTGTAATCCTGATTCTCAACCAGCTCCTTACTTCCGTTTGTAACGACAATATCTGGAGTCTTTTCTGTTCCATCAAAGTCTGTATTTGCTCCTGCTGTTCCATTTACAAAGTCAACTGTAAAGCCGCTGCTCAAGTCGCCCTGAACTACAATATAGTGGATTACGAATGTTGCAGAACCTGTTGATGTAGCGTAGTAATTTAATCCTGCACTAGATTCTGCTGCATTGGCCTTAAAGCTTATCTGAATCTCACTAAAGTTGTTTTGACCAGGATCAAAGGATTCATCAGCCTTCTTGTAGTCAATCACAAGATCATCTTCGCTGATGACTACACTCTTATTTTTCAATGGTCCAAGCTTATTATCCTTTACCTGTACCTTAGGTTCGATAGGTTCCTTATTGAATACAGCATAGTAATATCCAATATAGTCCCTATATTTTGTAGGATTAGCCTCATCATACAGATATTTCTTTGCAGTGTCCTCATTTAATCTGGTTACTGTATTACCAAGTACTACAAAGGTGTATCCGCCATCAACTGTCTGCATTGTCTTTGTGGCATCTTTATCAAAGCCAGTCTCTGTAGTTTCATCAACCAGCTTCTTCGTAATTACGTATTTCTGCTTTATAGTTCCGCAATACTTTCCTTTTCCTTTGATTACAATATATTTCTCTCCTGCATTTACAGAGCTATCCTCTTCACCCTTGGCATCTTCAACTGATACAGTGTACTCTGTACCCTTTGTTAGCGTAATAGTTCTCGAACTGGTTGCTCCAGTTGGTGTATATGTGTAATCAAGCTTCGGTTCAGGTATCTGAGTATTAGAATTATAAATATAGCTTATTGATGTTGCGCCATAATCATACTTATTAGTCTGTGATCCAGACGATGTATAGTATGAATTTGTTACTGTAAACTCAACATGTAAGCTGCTTTCTTCTATAAGTGTATTCAGGTTCTTACCAATATTAAATGGTAATGTGATGCTACCGGTATAATTACCTATACCTTTGATTTCTACTGCTGGAGAATCCGCTGTAGGTAACGCATGAGTACCATCTGTCTTTAATATTCTAGACCACTCTCCTGTACCTGCCTTATCTCCATTTATTACCTTTGTAATCTCAAAATCGTCTTTAGTAAGTACTTTGTTCTTACTTACTGTTGTGGTCGTACCATCTTCATTTGTGGTAGTTGTAGAAATCTGAATACCCTTATCCTCGATAGTAATTCGAGGTGTAACCTCAGTACCTTCTGTAAATTCTTCAACGTCATATACAGTTATGATAAGGTTGTCCTTGCTTCCTGCTACTGGCTGGCTGACGAAAGCTTTTTTGCTTGGCACATATGACCATGTACTTGTGCTTGATGAGAAGTCATTGCCATCAAAGTAATAATGCCAGTTATTAGGAAGTGAACGGTCAGTAATCTCTATATGAAGCTCCTTGGTTCCCGTTGTATTAACCTCAAGACCAACTATATCAATTGTATACTGTCCCTTATCTAACAATTTTGCTGGCTGACCTGATGCATTATAGATATCAATTCTATAATCCTCGGCACCACTAGTTTTTCCTGTAGGATCAAGTTCCTTGGTACCAACAAATACTTTAATAATATCGTATTCTTTCAGCTCCTGACCTGTATACTCTGTTGTTTCAATATCAACATTTACATCTGTACTACTTAAGTCAAGCTTCTCAATAGTAAATGCTTTTTCAATATTTGTACCAGTATAATTACTATTTGGCTTTGCTGTTACGTATACTGCAGGTGGCAATGGAGTTGTAGAACTCTTATCCCTTGCACCAGAAGAATTGCGTTCATATCTAACCTCATACTCAATATTTGGAGATAAGGTCATTCCACTCTTATTCTTTACTGTAACAGTAGGCTTAACTTCTATTCCATATCCAGCATAGAAGGCATCTCCCACCTCAATCATGTCAGCTGTAATGGCAACCTTGTTTATTGTAAAGGTTACCGGTGCTGTTCCAGAGTATGCGCCTGTACCATTTACAATAATTGTAGCTGTTCCTGCATTCTTATTATCTTTGTAAGAAACGGTATAGTCTCTTGTAAGTTCAAGCGTTTCTGTACCAAGTTCTACTGATACAGTAGGTGTGATGTAGTCGCCAGTATAATCGTATTCGTAAGGTGCTGTCTTTCCTACAATCTTTATTGTGGCTGAATCAATGCTTATTCCACCGACTGACATATCATAACCAGTGCAGGTTCCATAAACAAGATCATTGTTTGAAGTAACCGTAACTGGTTGATTTTTACCTACCTTAATAAGCTTTGATGGTGTAAATGTAACCCAACCAGTTGTATCTCCATTTCCTCCAGTAGGATATATTTCTTTATTGTTAATAAACAATTTGGCGTTTGATGCCAAATCATATCCTCCAGATGTATATGGAACCTGTTCTATTTCAACTGTATTGTTGCCAGGATCATAGAACTTAATCACTGCATTTGCAAGATTATATTTAATCTTATACTCATAAGCCTGCGATGTGCCTGGAACAAAGTAACTACTCTTCTCGGTAGCAGTAATTCTTGCTCTGTATGTACCTACATTTACAGTTGTCGCATAGATATTAGCTGGAGACGCTGTGTCCTCGTAAGTAAGAACATAATCACCAAGAAGACGTACATCATTTACCTTTACAGCTTCTTCATCTATACCTATAAATGAAACTTCTACTGCACTTCCGGTGTATGGATATACTTCACCTGTAGACTTAATCTTGGTGTAGTTACCTAATCTTGCAAGGAATTTTACAGGAACCTTGGTCGAAGTTGTTGTATCGTAATACTTAAGGTTACTAACAGTTCCCTTACATCCCTTAATACCACTAACAGTAATACTACCATCAGGACCAGGATAACCTTCCTTAGTTCTAGTGATATTCAGATACTTCTTTGTGTCATTTGCTGGTAATGTTTCACCGTATGTTCCTGTTGCTCCATCTATAGCTCTAAATGTAACTTCTGGGGTAATCTTACTTGTGCCGTCTTCATTAGTACATGAACCATCATTATTAAGCTCATAACTTGCATCCTTAATTGTAATGGCAGTCAAACTATCTTCTGCCAGATTAAGAATGATGTTGAATGGAACTTTTATAAATCCACTGTAATCATTTATACCTTCAACCCAGAAGTAGTTGAGACTTGTTCCACCAACGTCCGCATAGGATGGAAGAGTATTTCTTCCTATTACATCAGAATTATCATTTTTCGTTTCTTTCCATTTGTTAAAGTCGCTAACAGCAGATGTGTCTTCTGGTACCAGAATCTTATAATCTGATCCATACTTAAGTGTTTGAGAACCAAATTTCACTGTTAATATACTTGGATCTCTATCTACAGCTGTTTTAATTTCAGATGCATCATATTTCTTTGCTGTGTATGGCACACTTCCTGTACCACCTATGCTTAATACACCGGTTCCGTCATCGATATCATTTGTTAAAATGGTGTAGGTTACAGTAATAGTTCTAGGCTTATAATTTCCGCCATTTTTTACTGTAAATACTGCTGTTGCCTTTACTCCATTTTTACTTGGAACATTATAATTTGTGTATACAGGACCTTCGCACTCGTCTGCTGTAAGTGGGTTAGTTCCACTTGCATCCTTCAGATACAGATTAGGCTTAAATTCCTGGCCCTTCTGATAATGGTAGCTTTCCTGATCTGTTATTTCAAAGGTCTGATTATCACTAGTAGAGTCTGGTTTTACTAGTGGTGTAAGCGCTATTGGGTTTCCACCAGCCTTTGGCTGCAGCCACAGTGTTACATCGCCTTTGGAAATCTCAAATACGACAGTTGTTTCACCTCTGAAATTTCCATGTCCTTGTATCTTTCTTTGAATTGTACTTTCTGTAGATGCAGGACCAATTGTATCAATATTTAATTTGAAATCAGCTGTAGTAGCAACTTCCTGGCCGCCCTCAATCTTTGTATTAAGATTATAGGTGTTGGCAGAATCTGTTCCATACTTGTACTGTAACTTTACTATAGGTGTAATAAGCGCACCTGTATAAGGATATTCACGAATTGTGCCTGCTCTGGTAATAATGTCACCAGACGCACCAATATCCATAGGCTGAATTTCATATGTAATTGTTCTTGTTCCATAGAATTGTGTGTTTGCCTTTGGGGTTACCGTTACAGTAATGGTATTGTATGTGTTTGCTTCATTTCCAGCTGGTCTGGAATCGTACTTATTAGGAAGTGTTGTCATACTTTGGGCGTCTACAAAATCTACCTCACTTCCAGATTTTGTCTCATTTGCAGAGCCGTTAAACCACTCCTCTACAGCGGTAGTATTATCTGCTTTTTTCCATACCAAATGAACTATAGGTGAATAGCCATTTATCCATCTTACCCTATAGCCTGTTCCTGTTGTTTCATAGAAGCCTTCCTCAGTTCCTGCTGCTGTATAGAAAGGATTTGTAAATGATATCTGAGTCTGAGCATCATCAATATTTATACCTACTGTATAATCCAGTGGATATCCATCTGTATTAGCAGAATCCTTGTAGGCATAACTGCCAGTAAACTTAATCTTGGCAGTCTTTTTACCTGCAGATGCCTTATCATCTGGATACTCGATGGTATAATCCGCTGGAGTAGTCAAAGGATTTCCTTTGTAGGTTATGGTACTAATAGTAAGTGCTACGTCGCTTCCTGTGTAATCGTATTTCTTAGTCCATTCCACATTCAAATCAGGGTCGTTCTCTGCGATTACAACTGGGGAAATGTGATAGAGGACTATAGCATTTGTTCCGGCATAATTTCCACGACCTGCAATCTTAATGTATGGAGATGCAGTAGGATTACTTGTGTTGTACTTACGTACACTAGGGTCTGGAGAGTAGCTTACATAGTAATTAGCGCTATCTATCTTTCCATCTGCTGTATATACAGCTGGGTTACCCTTATATACATTTCCTGTATATGAAACATTCAAACCATCGCATGTCCAGATTTGTGGATTTGCTGCACTGTTAACAAGTGTAGCTGGTACACCATTATCTCCACCTATCTTAATACCTGTTATCTGGGCATTTCGTGGACTTATTGTAAATGTCTTTACTATACTATTTACAAGGTTTTTGCCATCATTTCCATTTGTTCCAGCAGTAATAGTTACTGTTGCAGGGTTTGTGCTTGTTGTGGCATTTACATTGTTGCTATAGCTGACAGTATAGTTTCTAATAGTCTTTGCTTCATCAGCAAACTCGCCTATAGTATTACCATCAATCTTTACTGTCATTACAGGTTCTTTTGCTGTTCCATCATATGTATATGGCATATCACTAGGCCACTCAATAGTCACATTAGAATCCTGTAGGGATGCTTTTCCTATAGTAAATGTGTAGGCAGTGCCACTTACTGTACCTGTAAAATTACCTTTACCCGTTATAGTAAGCTTAGCTGTTCCAGCATTTATATTTGTATCGTTATAAGTAACATCATAATCATCTGGACCAAGGGTGTATCCCTTAGCTGTATAGTAAAGCTCCAGGTTTGCAGATTCACCATGGCTAGATGCACGTGTAATTACTATAGGTTTACCAGTATATTTTTTGCCAGTTGGCCTAGTAAAGTTCTTACTAATTGCACTGTTAGCAATAGTTCTAGGACTAATATCAAACGAAGCAATTACTTCACCAGAATCTGTTATTCCAAATTCTGTCTTAATCTCTGCGCTAGGTGTAATCTTTACTATCTTTTTTGTTTTAACATCTGCTGTTAATGTTGTACTGCCTTCATCGTAAACCTGTATTGTGTAATCTGTGCCTTGTGATAATGTACTTCCTGCTGCTCTATTTCCAGGTATCTGCACACTAAATAGACTGTATACATTAGCCAGGTTTTCACCAAATGTTGGATCATATAATCTTGTATATCCTGCTGTTGTAAAGTTAAAATCATTGGCCGCTGTTGCTCGGTATTCTGTTCCATCATTGATAATGACTACTACATCATTGGCAAAGTTTGCAACTATATTAAAGGTATCTGTTTTTTCACCAGTAAAGTTGCCATTACCTGTTAATATAACCCTGGCATTAGAGGTTATTGCTGTATTATTGCTGTAGCTAACAGTAAAGTTTCTTATTGTCTTATCATCATCAGCAAATTCATGTACTACGTTTCCACCAAACTTAACTTCAAAGTCAGTATCTGGTTGTGGCTGTACTTCTGCATCCCCCTCTTTATGTTTAAAGTTTCTTGATGTGTCTTTCCATTCTATTGTGGCAGCAGATATGTTGGCTGGATAAATTCTAAAGTTCACACTAAGGGAGCCTTCATAACCACTATTTTGCTTCATTGTAAATGTTATTTTCTTTAGTCCAGCTGATGCTGCATCACTGGCACCTGTTGTAAGATCGGTTATGGTTACATCTGCAGTTTCTTTAGTTACTATTTCATCTACAGCGACTTCATCGTTGCCCACAAATTCTACTTCGTTCCATCCTAGTAATGTGGTGCTGTCATATCTGTCTGTAAGGGCAAAATCATTTCCTGTATAAAATTTATCACTTAGTCCATTTCCTCTTGCCTGAGCCTTTAATATAGAGTCAATTTTAGTTAAACCTGTTCCATTTGTTAATGTAACCTCAAAATCTCCTGTAAAATTGCCAATACCAGAAATTGCGATAGTATATTTCAGTCCTCCTGAACTTGGGGCTGTGTTTGTGATAATTGCAGAGAAATCCTGATTATTCTGATTATAAACAAGATCTACCTGTGTAGCATTTGGTTTACCTGTATTGGCTGAGATTTTTCCCATACCAGTCATAGACTGTATCTCACCTGCAGCTACTGTAAATTCTACATTTCTGTCGTTCTTTCCATCACTGTTTGTATCTATGTAAAATACGTCTGCTGTGATTTCAAGAGGTGTTATCTTAAATGATTTTGTCCAAGTCTTCTTATATGAAGAATCTCCTGGTGAGGTATAAGTAAGATATACCTTCGCATCATCATTTACATTGCTATACAGTTCATTATCGTCATCATAGGTTACTGCCAGATTGCTTTCTGCTGCACCGGTAATATATCCCTTTACATCAGGATGAATTACAGTACCTGTATACTGTACCGAATAATCATCAAAGCTGTCCGTTCCAACCTTAAATTCCAATACATTAATGTTAATAGTCTTGGTGCTGCCTCCATATGTTGCAGTAATTTGTGCACTACCAGCTCCCACCGCCTTGATAGATGCCGTGGTTGAAGTAGTAGATACGATTTGAACTACGCTGGAGCTTGTTGTGGTTCCATAGGCCCAGGTTATTGTTCTATCTACATTTGCCTCATTAAATGTAGCTGTGAATGTATCTGTATCGTTCTTTCCATAGTAATAAATGTAGCTTTCGTTTGCCTTTAATAGCTCGTTTCCATCCTGATCCTTTATAGAAGCTATTGTGAGGCTACTATCTGTAGGTGCTGTATTGTTGCTTTCAATCTGGAATATTCCCTCGTAATTGCCATTATCTACCCATTCATCACTGGTGGTATAGATGTATGACTTAATTTGTCCTTGTCCAACTACTACGTTGCAGGTTTCATTTGCTGATACAACTACAGAATAATATTTATTTGCTGTAATATAAGAGCTTGCTGTAGGTGTAAAATTAACTCCTACTTCTTTGTACTCGCCTTTGGCACCAGTTACAGTCACTGTTTCACTTGCATACAGTGGGGTATTACTTATAGGATTAGTTGCTGATGTTAAGTTCTTATAGGTATCTATTGTAAAGTTAATTGTTCCTGCTGTAGGGAAGTATACATAGAAATATGCCTTCGTAAGGGTTGTATACTCGTTACTTCCCGTAGACCCTATCATGGCAAAATGCTCGTAAGACTCTAAAATTTGTGTTGATGGATTTGTAAGATTAGTTGCAGCCGCTGCATAAATAGTAAAGTGATCTGCCTTAAATGAAACGTTTTCACCATCAACCTGACAGTCAATCTTTGTTACTGTGTCGTTATCTTCTATTCTATATACACTAACTTCCTCAGGAGCCAGCTCTTCTACCTCGTCTACTCCTGCAAAACGTACATTAACAGAACCGCCATCCTCCTGTGGTTGATACTTCTCTCCACCACGACGGTATATATTAATATCAAATGCTACCAGGGCAGTAACATTCTTTTCTTCTGTATTCTCATTGATTATATCTTCTACTGGTTTTGTTCCAGTATAGTAAATCTCTACATAAGAGCCTCTAGGCATCTTACCTGATACAGTTACAACTGTTCCAAATATCTTCTTAGTGGTGCTCTGGTAAACCAGGCGCTCATCCTCATATCCACAAAGATGACATACACCATTATCATCAAGGAGACATTCCTCCTCTACTTCCTCATCACAAAGCTTGCACTTCTTAATATGTGTGCCATTGTTATTTGATGTGTAAGACCATTCGTGCTCACACTCTTCTTCCTCTTCCTCCTCTAGCTCCTCTTCTTCTGCTAGTTCTTCATCTGTTAGTTCATCTTCGTCTAATTCTTCTTCAGGGGTTGTCTCTATATCTGTTTCATCTGTAGGGGTTTTATCAGAATTATCAGGATTATCAATTTCGTTTTCTGCCGCAGTATCTCCTGTAGCTCCGCCTTCTGGCTCCTCTGCTGCAGGATCTGGATTTGCTACCTCTGGATTAGTAGCTTCTGGATTTTGTACTTCACCTTCTGCTTCTGTTTCAGGCGCAGCTTCATCCACAGCTGCCGTTTCCTCTGCTGGTTCTGATGCAGGTTCTTCGTGAACGTGTGCCTGCACTACCTGTCCGCAGTGGTCACAGTAGCCATCTCCTTCTCCCACTGGCTGAAGTACGTTTGCCGCATAGGTTTGCTCATCTACATACTCACTGCAGTGATTTTCTTCTGTGGCAATTACGAATACGTCATTCCATACAGTTGTTGCAAATAAGAACACTGTAAGGAAGAACGCCACTAATCTTTTGATTGCATTCAAGTTCTCTCTCATAAGTCTTTACCCCTTTTCTGATAACCCTATTTTGCTTATTTTTGCACGCAAAAATAAACGCAGATATAGTACTACAATTTCAATATCGGCTTAAAATGTTATTAATTTTATAACGGGAAGTGGCCAGAACTATGAAATTACTGTGAATTAATTATTATGGATTCTCAGGCTAAGACGTATATTTCAATTTGTGTTATAATGTATAACATCAAGGTGGTTTTTACATTGTAATCGGGGAGCAGAGTTCAGAATTATGATATTTTCGACGATAACTAAGGAGAGACTAATGTCTACAGACGAGAAGATAGCTAGTGTTCAGGCATCATTTGCCATGGAAGACATGATTCTCACTGCCGAAGAACTAGAGCGTGGGAGAATGATAATTGAAAATAAAATCGATGTAGAAGATGTAGTTCGAGAGATTACATCCAGATATGTTTCTGTAGGATAAGCCTATGATGGATGAATATTACCGTTATGAGTACGAGGATAACGGCCAGTACTGTTATCCACATACCCATATTCTCAAGAACAAACTTGATATTCACGACAAGGACGAGCTCTTCAAGGTGGAGCAGGAGCTTAGCTCTGCCAGATATTTTGAACTGGTCAAACGTCCTATTCCAGGAGATTTTTCTTTAGACCATCTTTGTGCAATTCACTGGTATCTGTTCCAGGATATATACGAATGGGCGGGCAAGATTCGCACCGTAGATATTTCAAAGGGCACCATATTCTGCCTTACTCAGTTTATAGAAATAGAATTTAAAAGAGTTCAGGATTGGCTGGTTGCCAATAATTACCTGATAGATGTTACAGACAAAAACGAAATGGCTAAAAAGCTTGCCTTTCTCATAGGTGAAATCAATATGATTCATCCTTTCCGCGAAGGAAACGGCAGAGCACAGCGAGTTTACATTGAATATGTATGTAAAAACAGCAAGACCTTCGATATTGATTTTTCTAAGACTACTAAAAACGATATGATACTAGCCAGCAAGGAATCCTCAGTTCTAAACTATGAACCTTTCGAAGAACTGCTTTTCAAATGTCTGGTTGATATCTAATAATATGACGCACTTTAAAAGGAGCACCCTCATATGAGAGATGCTCCTTTTTATATCTTTAAGCGTTTTGAATTTTTCCTGTGTAAAGCTGGTAGTATTTACCACCTTCACCAATAAGCTCCTCGTGGCTTCCTCGCTCTATTATACGTCCCTGATCAAGTACCATGATACAATCAGAGTTTCTGATAGTAGAAAGTCTGTGTGCGATTACAAATGTAGTACGTCCATGCATCAGCTTATCCATACCGTCCTGAACAATCTTTTCTGTACGTGTATCGATAGATGATGTAGCCTCATCCAGGATAAGTACTGGTGGATCTGCAATAGCTGCTCTGGCAATAGCAAGAAGCTGTCGCTGTCCCTGTGAAAGGTTGCCACCGTCACCAGTGATAACTGTATCGTATCCCTGTGGAAGTCTATGAATGAAGCTATCTGCATTGGCAAGCTTTGCTGCTGCAACTACTTCTTCATCAGTAGCATCCAGCTTTCCGTAGCGAATATTATCTGCAATAGTTCCTGTGAAAAGGTGTGTATCCTGAAGAACGATACCAAGGGACTTTCTCAAATCATCCTTCTTAATCTTATTAATATTGATTCCATCATAACGAATCTTACCATCAGCAATATCATAGAATCTGTTGATAAGATTTGTGATTGTAGTCTTACCTGCACCAGTAGCGCCTACAAAGGCTATCTTCTGGCCTGGAGTAGCAAAAAGCTTGATGTTGTGAAGTACTGGCTTGTCTGGGTTGTAACTAAAGTCAACATCATCAAACACTATATCTCCAGTAAGCTTCACATATGTTGTTGTGCCCTCTGCCTTGTGATAATGCTTCCAAGCCCACATTCCTGTACGCTCTTCACACTCTACGATTTCTCCATTTACTTCCTTTGCATTAACAAGCATTACATAGCCATCGTCCACTTCTGGCTCTTCATCAATAAGATCAAATACTCGCTCTGCACCAGCCATAGCAAGTACGATAGACTGGAACTGCTGCGAAATCTGGTTTACTGGCATATTAAATGCACGGTTGAACTGAAGGAAAGCTGCAAGTCCACCAAGAGTAAGACCTGTCCATCCGTTTATAGCAAGGACACCACCTACAACTGCACAGACAAGGTAACTGATATTACCCATCTGCATATTTATAGGTCCGATACAGTTTGCAAGGCGATTAGCCTTATATGCATTGTTGTAAAGCTCTTCATTAAGCTCATTGAACTTCTCCATTACTTCTTCTTCATGGCAGAACACCTTTACAACCTTCTGGCCCTTCATAATCTCTTCGATATTACCATTTACTGCACCAAGAGCCTTCTGCTGCTTTCTGAAATAGCTGCCTGAACGTCCTGCAACTGCTGCAGTTGTAAATGTAATAAGCACAATCATAAGGATAGTTACGATTGTAAGTGGCCAAGAAGTAAGAACCATGTAGGTAAATACTGTTACAATAGTGATTGCACTGTTGAGAATCTGTGGGAAACTCTGTGAAATCATCTGACGCATAGTGTCAATATCGTTTGTGTAGATAGACATCACATCACCGTGAGCATGTGTATCAAAGTAGCGGATTGGCAAATCCTCCATCTTCTCAAACATATCGTCTCTCAGGTTGCGAAGTGTACCCTGACCTACGAAAATCATAGTGTAGTTGTAGACAAATGTAGCAATAGCGCCAAGTGCATAGTAAACAATAAGCTCTTTAATGGCTGCTGCAAGTGGTCCAAAATCAGTGCTGCCGCTCTTTAGCATTGGCACAATATAGGAATCGATAAGGGTCTGCATAAAAGCTGTTCCCTTTGCATTACAGATAACTGCTGTAAATATACCTATAACTACAACGATAAGGTGAAGCCAGTAATTAGCTCCGATGTATTTGAACAGGCGGCCAAGGACTCCGCGTCTTTTTGCCTTCTGCTCTGCTGTCAATTTAGGAACTGATCCAGGTTGTGGTCCTCTAGGCATTGTCCTTACCTCCTTCCTCATCTGCTTTATCAAAATCGCCGCTTCCGGCACCTGTCTGCTGCTCGAAAATCTCGCGATAAATCTGATTTCTAGCTAACAATTCATCGTGTGTACCGAAATCGTCAATCTTTCCATCATCCATAACGATAATTCTGTCTGCATCCATAACAGATGAAATACGCTGAGCAATAATAAGCTTTGTAGTGTTTGGAATCTCCTCTCGGAAAGCCTTTCTAATCTTTGCATCTGTAGCTGTATCAACTGCTGATGTGGAATCATCAAGAATAAGAATCTTTGGCTTCTTAAGAAGGGCTCTTGCGATACAAAGTCTCTGGCGCTGACCACCTGAAACATTGGTTCCGCCCTGCTCGATGTATGTGTTATAGCCTTCTGGGAAACGCTCAATAAACTCATCTGCACAGGCAAGATGTGCTGCGTGTCTCACCTCTTCGTCTGTAGCATTCTTATCGCCCCAACGAAGGTTTTCTGCAATAGTTCCCGAGAAAAGGACATTATTCTGAAGCACTACAGAAACCTGATTTCTAATAGTATCTACATCATAATTTTTAACGTTTTCTCCACCAACTAAAACCTCGCCTTCATTTACATCATAAAGACGTGAAATCATTGATACCAATGTAGACTTAGCTGAACCTGTTCCACCAAGCACACCGATTGTCTCACCTGAATTAATTTCCAGGTTGATATGATCAAGTACTGGGCGGTCTGCTGTCTTATTGTAGCCAAATACTACATCCTTAAACTGGATTGAGCCATCCTTTACCTCATAGATTGGATTCTTAGGATTTGTAATAGTACTCTTCTCCTCTAGAACCTCATAAATACGCTGCATGCTGGCGATTGACATTGTAATCATAATGAAAATCATAGCAAAGAACATAAGTGAGAAAAGAATGTTCATACAATAGCTGAATAATGAAAGTAACTCACCTGTAGTAAGTGTTCCATCTAATACGATGAACTTTGCTCCAAACCAGCTGATAAGAATGATACAAGAATATACAACCACATTCATAAATGGCATTGTAAATGCTACCATCTTTTCTGCTGCTGTTGCTGCCTTGTAGATACCGTGGCTACCATCTGTAAATTTCTTCTTCTCAAACTGCTCACGTACATATGCCTTAACAACACGCATTCCAGTGATGTTTTCCTGAACTGATGCATTTAAGGCATCATACTTTTTGAATAATGAATCAAAGAGTGGACGTGCCTTTACCATTACAAAGCCCATAACTGTAAGCAATATAATCATAGCTACAAGATATATAGAAGCCAGACGAGCATTGATTCTGAATGAAAGAATCATAGCAACTGCTACTGTAACAGGCGCTCTAAATCCCATTCGAAGCACCATAATAAAGGCGTTCTGTACGTTTGTTACATCTGTTGTAAGTCTTGTAACAAGACCTGCTGTAGAAAACTTATCTATATTCTCGAATGAGAATGTCTGAATGTTTTCAAACATCTTCTTACGAAGATTCTTTGCCAAACCTGCGGAAGATTTACTTCCTAGTATTGCTCCCATAATACCGCCAAAAAGACCGATAACTGCACAAATGAGCATCTGGCCACCTATACGGTAAATAGCTGTAAGGTCTCCATTTTCAACTCCCTTATCCACAAGATCTGCTATGAGAAGTGGTATAAGCATTTCCATGGCTACCTCAAGAATCATAAATACAGGAGTCATAATCGCTGCAAGCTTGTATTCTTTAATTTCCTGCAATATTCTCTTGACCAAAATCTAATCCTCCTTACAAATTTCTACATAGGATTTATATCCTTCTGCGTTTTTTCTAAGTTTTTCAAGAATTTCTACTACCTTGTCGATTTCCTCTGTAGAAATTTCCTTTACTATATAATCATCTACTGCCAGAATCTGAGCCTCAGTCATTTTGACGTATTTCTCACCTTCTTCAGTAACGACTATCTGTTTTTTTCTTCCATCTCCATCTACTGGGGCCTTTGCTATGTACCCGGATTTTTCCAACATTTGAATCATATCTGCAAGTGTTGATTTAGGAAGATGAAATATCTTTTCCAGGTCTTTTTGGAAAACTGGCTCTGTCTGACGTACCAAAAAACCTAACAACCAACCGTTCTTGACGTTGCAAGTATCTGCATTTATCTCACAAACTCCACGGCCGACAGCCTTTTTTATTTCTCTGGATACGCAATCACACAAAAATCCTAAGTGTATTCTGCTATCAAAATCTTCTAACATTTATTCACTCCTTTCTTCCAAAAATTTAGTTCGCTTCCGTATTGTTCGATTCCGGACTAAATCGTATTATACACTCTAAAATGTGTTCATTCAACAAACAAATTATAAAAAATCTATTAAAATTTCCCGTGGAACCTTTTTCCGTGGTATAGTAGACAATGAACTAAGGAATATTAAGAAGTAAATAGTTCATTTATTATGGGTTTTAGACGACATCATGTGCATACTTCAAATATAAATGTTAGAGGGGAAAAATATTAGAAGGAGTACAAATATGAGAGAAAGAAGTAAGGATTTAAGAGTTAGAAGAACCATTAATTCTATCAGAAGGGCATTCTTCGAACTCGTACTAGAAAAGAATTATAATGAGATTTCTATTACTGAACTTACTGAAAGAGCTGGCATCAATAGAAAGACTTTCTATTTACATTTTTCATCATTAGACGATTTTGTAGCAGAAATAGAAGAAGAAATTGTTGCTGATATTCTCGATCACATTGGCGAAAATGCTGAAGCATTTGATTTAGCTGGATGTATCACAAACTTCTACCTATATCTTGAGTCTTGTAATGAGGTTCAGCAGAAGCTTCTTTGTGACGAGCATTATTCATTCTTCTATGAGTCAGTTACTGAAGGTGTTTTACGTAGCGTTCCATTCTCTAAATTCTTTGAGCGTACAGAATATCCTTCAATTGTTCGTTCTTACACAATTTCTATTACATTTATTTATAGAGATTGGCTTAAGAGCGGCAAGCAGATTCCATTTGATGTTCTCACAGCCCAGGCTAGTAAGATTGTAGAAAATGGATATGCTGGAATAATCAAAAAGAAATAGCCTAACAAGCATAAAAAAATGGTCCCGATTTGGGACCATTTTTTATTAGGCTATATATTAAAGAATCAATTTCATTGCTCCAAAGATTCCTGCATCATTTCCAAGTGTTGCAAGTGTAATCTTTGTGTTCTTGCATCCGTGGAATGCAATCTCGTTGAATCTATACTCAACTTCATCGATAAGATACTGTCCAGCCTTAGAAACTCCGCCACCGATAACAAATGCTTCTGGGTTTACAACACAAGAAATAACCTGTAAGCCCTGTGCAAGATACTCGCATGCACGCTTTACGATTTCCTTAGCTACTACATCACCCTTCTTAGCCTCATCGAATACCGCCTTAGCATCAAGAGACTCAACCTCTCTAAGTGTGCTGGCATCATCATTTTCTGCAAGACGAATTCTTGCAAGACGAGCTATACCTGTAGCTGAACAATACTGCTCAAGACATCCACGATTTCCGCAACCGCAAGTATTCTCCTCAGTGTAGTTTACTCTAATGTGGCCAATCTCGCCTGCTGCACCTGCTGCACCACTAACGATATCATCATTGATGATTACACCACCACCAACGCCTGTACCAAGTGTTACCATAACTGAGCTGGAATATTCCTTAGCTGCACCCATCCAAGCCTCACCAAGAGCTGCAACATTAGCATCATTACCAGCCTTTACCTTGAGACCACCAAGGCACTCTGAAAACTCTTTTTCTACATTAAATACGCCCCAACCAAGGTTTACACAACGGTTTACAACACCATCCTTTGAAATAGGACCAGGAATTCCGATACCTACACCTGAAACATCATCAGTACTAATTCCTTTTTCTTCCATCTTCTTAATAACTGCCTGTGCAAGGTTCTTTAAGATGTTTACACCGCCATTAGATGTATCTGTAGGAACTTCCCACTTCTCAACTAATTCTCCCGCTGTTGTAAACAAACCGCACTTACATGTTGTACCGCCCAAATCAAGGCCAAATCCATACTTTGCCATTTTAAAAATATCTCCCTTTCAATAAATATCTTTACTCGACTACAGTCGTAATCTCAATATCAGTAGCACCCTCAGGTATTGCTCCTGCTGGAATGTCCGTTCCTTCAAAAGTCTGTGTGACAATCCTGTAAGTCTGCTTTGGTTCTTCCTGCACTTCTCCCTCAGGATTCTCCTCATCAAAGACACCAAATGGCTCCTCGCCATCTTCGCCTTCTATGTAATCCTCTGGGAATTCGATCTCATCCGTCTGCTCATCTGTGCCAATATACTCCACAGGTTTCTTAAATGGAACAGGCGTAAGCCCCTCATGTAATTGAGCCATAAACTCGTTCCATATCTTAGCCGGATATGTAGAACCCTTTAAACCAGGAACTTCTTTAGGTATATCGTATCCCACCCAAACACTGGTTGTATAGTAGCTGGTATATCCAACAAACCAACCGTCTCTATTGCTATTTGTGGTACCGGTTTTACCTGCAACTGGTATCTCCCCTAGGTCAATACCCTTCGCCGTTCCGTCAGTCACTACAGATTGTAGCATATCTGTCATTGTTCGTGCAGCATTTTCTTTATAAACTTCAATTTCTTCCTCATCTGATTCATATATTATGTTTCCCTTGGCATCAGTTATCTTACTAATGCAGGTTGGGTTTCGCATATAGCCATCATTGCAGATTGTTCCATATGCCTTCGCCATCTCCAGTGGGCTTACACCTACTGTCAATCCACCAAGGCATGCAGCCATTCCATAATCATCCTTTTCTATATGGCTAAATCCTAACTTCTTGAGGTATGCAATACCATTTTGTGGCGTTAATTCCTCATATAGCTTCCAGGCTATAGTGTTCTTTGACCAGGCCACAGCCTCCCTCAATGTAATCTCACCTGCATAGCTATTTCCTGCGTTCTTAGGACCATCCTCTATCTCTTCGTCTACAACTAATGTATCTGCCCTATAGCCTCTTTCCAGGGCTGGAGTGTACACAATTATAGGCTTTATTGCACTGCCTGGCTGTCTAAAGCTCTGATAGGCTCTATTTAATGTGTATCCGCTAACCTCCTGGCTTCTTCCTCCTACAATGGCCTTTGTTCTACCAGTCTTGTTGTCTATACATACTGCTGCACCCTGTAGGGCATAGATACCCTCATCATTTAAATCTGTGAATTCCTTTAGATTTTCATCTATAACCTGCTGCAGCTGCTCCTGAATATTTAAATCTATTGTGGTATAAATCCTATAGCCTGATGTAAATAAACTCTTATTCCACTGATTATAGGCCTCCTCATAGGTCTTATCATATGCCTGTTGGCCTTCCTTTGTAGTGAAATCAGTTTTAAATTCAAAGCCATTCTTTTCCATCAATGCCCTTGTAGCGCAGTAATAGATATATGTTTCTACAAAATTATTCTTTGTGCTGATTGTCCTGTTTAGTATAATCTCCTCTGCTACTGCACTATCATAGGTATTCTGGCCAATTACCCCATCATTTAGCATAGCTTTTAGTATCAGGTTTCTTCTGGTTAATGTATTCTCCGGGTTCACTACCGGGTCATAATATGTTGGGCTGTTTGGTATAGCTAACAAATAGCAAATCTCAGATAATGTCAGCTCACTTATATCCTTGCTAAAATAGCCTTTTGAAGCCGCCTGGATTCCATAATATCCATTTGCGAAATATACGTTATTTAAATAGAATTCCAAAATCTGATCCTTGGAATACTTTTTCTCCATTTCAGAGGCAATATAAATCTCTTCAACCTTTCTCTGCCAGGTTTTTTCGCTAGTCAGGAAGATTGTCCTAGCCAGCTGTTGAGTAATAGTACTTCCACCCTGAGTAATCTCCTTGTCTCGCATTACAGCAATAAGGGCTCTGGCAATAGCCTTATAATCAACGCCATCGTGCTGATAGAACTTTTTATCCTCTATTGAAATTATGGCCTGTGTGACATAAGTTGGAATTTGGCTAAAGGTAATGTAATAAACATCCTTTTCGCCCTTTAGAACTGATATTGTGGCTCCATTATCTGCATACACCTCGCTGGTCTCCGTCTGCCTAAAGGTTTCTGGACTAGAATGCCGCACGACAGCTACAGCCTCCTTTTTTAGATTGGAGACTATAGATGCATAGCCACTCACATAGTAGAATGTAACCCCCGCTACAACTATGAGTAGTAATACGATTTGAAATTTCAGCAACCGTATAATCTTTCGATCAACAGTCTTTATTTTCTGCGCAGTTCCACTCATACCTTTATTTTATGCATTTGTCATTTTTCCTACAATACACCTCACTTATTCCTCACAAAAAATTCAAATGTCCTTTGTTTTTAATTCGCTTCTTGAAATCATACAAGAAGTCAAATCTTTTACTTCTTTGATAATAAAGATTGCTTAAATCTTCCTTAAACCTTGTTTTCGTAGGGCTAGACCATTATCATATTTATTGTCTAATATTGCCCATTATATCTATATGGGTATAAATCATTTCATATATTCTAGGGAGGTTTATCGTGGAAAAGGAAAAAATTGGCGTAACCAAAAATAATGAAGACATTATTGCCTACACTCTCGTTAATAAAAACGGTATGCAGGCTAAAATTATGAATTTTGGATGTAATCTTTTAGAGCTTTGGGTTCCTGATAAGGAAGGAATTCTTTCAGACGTTGTTCTTGGATATGAAAATATCGAGGATTACTTTGTAAATGGCCCTGGTTTCGGTTGCTGCATCTGCCCTAACGGAAACCGTATTGGTGATTCTAAATTCACATTAAACGGAGTTGAATACAAGCTTGATGCAAATGATGGCAAGAACAATCTTCACTCAGGCTTCAATCCAATGCACAAGCGTATTTGGGATGTTGAATCTGTTGATGATGGACATATCACATTTACTTGTTATAAGGCTGATATGGAATGTGGTTTCCCAGGAGAAATGGATATCACTATCACATATACTCTTTCAGATGACAATGCCTTAAAACTTGAGTATTCAGGTATTTCAGATGTTGATACTATTTTCAACCCAACTAACCATAGCTATTTTAATTTGAATGGACACGACTCTGGCAGCGTTATGAATCACATTGTTTGGATTGATGCTGATCGCTATACTCACACAGATTCAGAATCTATTCCTCACGGAGAATGCCGTGAAGTAAAGGGCACACCTATGGATTTCACTACTCCAAAGGCACTTATTAAGGATACTGATGCTGATTATGATCAGCTTAACTGGGCAGGTGGTTTTGACCACAATTACTGCTTAAATAACCCATCTTTAACTAAGCCAAGTTGTACACTTGAAGATCCTGAGAGCGGCAGAAAGATGGAAGTTTACACTGATTTACCTGGCGTTCAGCTATATGCTGGTAACTATCTTGATAACTCACACCTTGGTAAGGGAGAATTCCCATATGACAAGAGATACGGAGTATGCTTCGAGTCTCAGTACTTCCCAAATGCTATCAACGTACCTTCATTTGCTCAGCCAATCGCAAAAGCAGGCGTAAAAGCTCACTCAACTACAATTTACAAGTTTATATAAAAAAGGCTTCCCCCTTTGGGGGAAGCTGGCACCGAAGGTGACTGATGAGGGCATTGCTACAATTGACCCTCATCCGGCTGCTTCGCATCCACCTTCCCCCAGAGGGGGAAGGCTTTTTTTTATATAAATGCTTTAATCTGCTTGTAGATACCTTCTGCATCAAGCTCATACTTTGCAAGAAGCTTTACAGCTGGGCCTGACTCTCCGAATGTATCCTTTACACCGATGCGAAGCATCTTTGTAGGGCACTTCTCTGAAAGAACTTCTGCTACTGCTCCACCAAGACCACCGATAACTGAATGCTCCTCAACAGTAACAACCTTGCCTGTCTTTGATGCGCTCTTTACGATAAGGTCTGCATCGATAGGCTTGATTGTATGGATGTTGATAACCTCTGCATCAATTCCATCCTCAGCAAGCTTCTTAGCAGCCTCAAGAGACTCGTTAACCTCAAGACCTGTAGCGATGATTGTAAGGTCCTTGCCTTCCTTAAGAACAACACCCTTACCAATCTCAAACTTGTAATCTGGATTGTCATTGATTACAGGTACTGCAAGACGTCCAAAACGAAGGTAAACTGGTCCATCCATCTTGTAAGCAGCCTCTACAGCAGCCTTTGCTTCTACATCATCAGAAGGGTTGATAATTGTCATTCCTGGGATTGTACGCATAAGAGCGATATCCTCGTTACACTGATGTGAAGCACCATCCTCACCTACTGAAATACCAGCGTGAGTAGCACCAATCTTTACATTAAGGTGTGGGTAACCAACTGAGTTACGCACCTGCTCAAAAGCACGTCCTGCTGCAAACATAGCAAATGAAGAGCAGAATGGAACCTTTCCTGTAGATGCGATACCAGCAGCGATACCAACCATGTTTGACTCAGCAATACCACAGTCAATGTGACGCTCTGGGAAAGCCTTCTTAAAAATACCTGTCTTAGTAGCTTCTGCAAG
>JAEEGF010026606.1_pt1 | contig 44160 bp, 30 predicted proteins | sample 9134171 | NCBI WGS metagenome assembly JAEEGF01 (sample SAMN16246542, study PRJNA631951) | gut metagenome | biome: gut microbiome; feature: rumen; material: AP-attached | host: Bos | place: Iran: Karaj | collected 2018-10 | reverse complement strand
CTGGGGACCGCAAAATCCCGACCACATTCTAACAAGGCGTTACGGAAACTACAAGGAACTGCCGCCAGAAGAAGCGCGCATTCCACACTACAATACGGTTATTTTCAAATAGGACTTGTCTCGATGACTGAACCAGAGCGCATTATTTCCCAAGGCATACTTCCCTCTCATTTTTTGGAAGAGGAAGTCCGTTGCGAGTTCACCGTAACACCTACTATCAAGAAAATTTGGGCAATAGAACTCGAAATGATGCTTGAATTCGACCGAATCTGCCAAAAGCACCATCTTAAGTATTTCCTGATGTACGGCACCCTGCTCGGTGCAATCCGTCACAAGGGTTTTATTCCTTGGGACGACGATGTCGATGTCGGCATGCCCCGTGAAGACTACGAGAAACTCTTGACGCTTAAAGATGAATTCAAGCAGCCTCTGTTCCTGCAGAACCACATTACCGACCCGGAATACTGTTCGTCTTACACTCGAATCAGAAACACCAATACGACAGCCATCAGCAAGATGCTGAAGTACCAGAAAATGAATCATGGCATTTTCCTTGACGTGTTTCCGTTCGACAACACCCCCGGCATCGAAAAAGAAGACCGTCACGAGCCCATCGACATTCTGAATCGCGAAAACGGAACTTTCATGAAGCTGAAAAATCCGGAACTTGACGAGAAGAACCGTCTCCGCGTACAGAACTATTCCGGAAGGAATCCGACGGACACGCTTAAGGAAATCGACGAAATCGCCACCCGTTACAACGGGACCGAAACGGAATACGTCTGTTCCATTGTCAACACGATGGGAAAATTCGATTTCTTCAAACGAAGCGACGCCTACAACACCATTCTCTGGGATTACGAAGGATTCAAGTTTCCCATCCCGGCAGGTTACGACGCCGTGCTCAAGGAAGTTTTCGGAGACTACATGCAAATGCCTCCCGTCGAAAAAAGAGGCATTCAGCACAGTCACTACATCTTTGATCCAGATAAACCCTATCAGGAATACCTTTAAAGGAGTCCAAAAATGTACTACGTGAACCCGATCATCAAGAGTTTCCTCCGCACCAACCAGCCGGAAGGCCGCGGCAAATACGTTCGCCTGGACCAGAACGAAAACCCCGACGGAATCCCTCAGTGGCTCTTTGACAAGGCCATGGCAAAGGTGACGCCGGAATACCTGTCCATCTACCCGGAAGAATCCAAGCTTACCTCCGAATACGCCAAGGTCATCGGTCTTAAGGAAGAAAACATTGCTCTCACGGACGGCAGCGTCGTTGCCATGGGTTACGTCATCAAGGTATTTGGCGAACCGGGCAAAGACCTCATCTGCGTTACCCCGACGTTTGGCATGTACAAGGTCTACGCCGACATGCAGGGGATGAACACTAAATTCGTCCACTACGAAAAGGACTACACGTTCGACATCAACAAGCTGATCGCCGAAATCAACGAAAGCACCAGCCTCGTCTCGCTGGTGAACCCGAACATGCCTATCGGAAACGCCTACACCATGGACGAGATCCGCAAGGTTCTTGACAAGGCCAAGGCGATGAACGCCCTCGTTATCGTCGACGAAGCTTACTACCTGTTCCACAAGGAGACTGCCCTCCCGCTGCTCAAGGAATACGACAACCTCGTTATCCTCCGCACATTCTCCAAGATGCTTTCCATGCCGGGACTGCGCATAGGCGTCGTTATTTCCAGCGCCGAAAACGCCCAGTACATCCGCAACTACAAGCCGCACTACACGGTGAATGCGATGGCACTCGCCGTCGCCGAAGAAATGGTCGCCAACTACGACCGCGTCGTGAAGGAACTCACCGACAAGTTCGAAGCCGGCAAGAAGAACCTGCTCGAAGCACTCGACAAGACCGGCTATTCTTACATTCCCACCGAAGGCTGCTTTATCTGCATCACGCCGAAGCACAGAACGGCCGAGTATATTACAGACGAACTCAAGAACCGCGGCATCCTGATTTTCTGCGGCAAGGGCGATTCTGCAGGATTCCTCCGCGTCACCATCTGGGACAAGAAGTACATGGAAATGTTCATGAAGGAACTTGTTCAGATTGACATCCCTGAAGGAGCTTAATATGAAACACGTAGCCATCATTCTCGCCGGCGGAGTCGGAAAGCGTATGGGCGGAGCCATGCCCAAGCAGTTTCTCTCCTTAAACGACAAGCCGGTTATCGTCTATACGCTTGAAAACTTCCAGCGCAACGAAAACATCGACAGCATCCTTATCGTATGCGTAGAAGACTGGATCGACCACCTGAAGGAAATCCTGGACGAATACAAGATTACGAAGGTGAAATGGGTCGTGGCCGGTGGCGAAACATCTCACGATTCCACCAGGAACGGTATTTTCTTCCTTAAGGACAAGCTCGAAGACGGCGACCAGGTCATCATCCACGATGCAGCACGTCCCATTCTTCCACAAGCAGCCATCAACGAGATGCTCAAGGTCTCGCACGAGAAGGGCAACGCCTCGCTCGCCATCCCCTGCCACGAGACGGTGCTGTTCACCGAGGACGGCAAGAGCGGCGACAAGGAGCTTGACCGCAGCGCCATCATGCGCGTGCAGACCCCGCAGGCGTACAACTACCAGTTCATCCGCGAACTCTACGAGCAGGCGGAAAGGGACGACAAGCACGACTTCATCTACGCGGACCTCGTCGCCATCTACTACGGCAAGCGCATTTACTTCTCGAAGGGCTTCACGAACAACATCAAGATCACGCGCAAGGAGGACATACCCCTGTGCAAGTCACTGATGAAGTTCAGCGAAGAGGACCTGTTCAACTCGTAACACCAGGAGCCACGAAATGTTCAAGACCATCGCCATCGGCTGCGATCACGCCGCCGTCGAATACAAGGACAAGCTCAAGGACTACCTCCAGAAGCAGGGCTACACCGTGCTCAACATGGGAACGGACACCTCCGACGCCTGCGACTACCCTGTTTACGCAAACAAAGTCTGCGACAAAGTGGTCGCTAAGGAAGCCGACTGCGGCATTCTCATTTGCGGAACGGGCATCGGAATGAGCATGGCCGCAAACAAGCGCAAAGGCATTCGCGCAGCCGTTTGCGGCGACCTGAAGTCCAGCGAGTTCACACGCCTCCACAACGACGCTAACGTGCTCTGCATGGGCGCGCGCATCATCTCTTACGAGCTCTGCGAGCAGATCGCCAAGAAGTTCCTCGAAACTGATTTCATGGGCGGCAAGCATAAGGTTCGCATCGACATGTTCGAACCTGCTTAAGGCAACAAGAAACCATTCTGCATTATGAAAGACTTAAGTGTTAGAACATCCCGGTTTAGCGATTCGATGATTCGCCAAATGACCCGCATTTCTCTGGACTGCGGAGCAATCAACCTTTCCCAAGGGTTTCCGGACTTTGACCCTCCAAAAGAAATTACAGACCGTTTGAAAACGGTCGCCGACGAGGGTCCCCATCAGTATGCCGTCACCTGGGGCGCTCCGAACTTCAGAGAAGCTTTGGCCAAAAAACAAAGTCACTTTACCGGCCAACATATCGACCCCATGAAAAACGTCGTGGTCACCTGCGGCAGCACAGAAGCCATGGTGGCAGCCATGATGGCCGTGACAAACCCTGGCGACAAGGTCGTACTGTTCTCACCCTTCTTTGAAAACTACATTGCAGACACTATTCTTTGTGGCACGGAACCTATCTACGTTCCACTCATTCCGCCTGACTTCAAGTTCAACGTGGATGCACTTGAAAAAGCCATCAGCACCGAAGGCGTAAAGGCGCTGCTTGTCTGCAACCCCTCAAACCCGAGCGGCAAGGTTTTCACGGAGCAGGAACTTCAAGTCATCGCAGACCTCGCCATCAAATATGACATCTATGTCATTACCGACGAAGTCTACGAGCATATCATTTACGCCCCGCACAAGCATAAACATATCTCCACCCTCAAGGGCATGGAAGATCGGACCCTAGTCTGCTCTTCCCTTTCAAAGACTTTCTCCATTACGGGTTGGCGTCTTGGCTATGTCATTTCGAGCGAACGCATCATCGACCGGGTCAAGAAAGTCCATGACTTCTTGACAGTAGGCGCCGCTGCTCCCCTGATGGAAGCCACCGTTATCGGTCTTAACTTTGGCGACGACTACTATATCGGCCTGCAACAGCACTACACCCACATGAAAAACCTTTTCACGCAGGGTCTCAAGGATTTGGGAATCCAATTCACCGATCCCCAAGGAGCCTACTTTGTATTGGCAGATATCAGCAAGTTCGGCTACAAGAGCGATGTCGACTTCTGCGTGGACCTTGCACAAAAAATCGGTGTCGGCGCCGTTCCTGCTTCCTGTTTCTTCAAGGAAGACGTTCACCATCTTATCAGGCTCCACTTTGCAAAAAAAGACGAAACATTGAACGAAGCATTAAACAGGCTCGAAAAAGTCAATATCCTAATTAAATAGCGTTTTCTACAAGCATGCTGAATAAAACACAAGAAGAAATAATGGCGAAATGGGACCCTAACGCGAGGCCCCTTGTAAGCATTCGCTGCACAGCCTTTAAACAAGAGAAATATATCGCCGAGTGCATCGAAGGTTTCCTCATTCAGGAAACGGATTTTCCCTTCGAAGTCTGCATCCATGATGACGCGAGCCCCGACCGAACAGCCGACATCATCCGTGAATACGAAGCAAAATATCCGCGTATCATCAAGGCGCTTTACGAAACAGAAAACCAATGGTCCAAACAAGACGGGTCGTTTACGCGCGTCGTCACCTCCATGTTGACCGGAAAATACATCGCCATGTGCGAAGGGGACGATTATTGGACCGACCCGCACAAGTTACAAACGCAAATCGACTTTCTTGAAAGCCACCCTGATTATTCCCTGACATTCCACGATGCAGAAATCAGAAACGAGCCCGGAGTGGAAACCTCCGATTCTGTATACCCCCCAATGGAAGACCGCGATTACTCAGCAACTGAACTTTTTGAAAAATGGACAGTGCCCACAGCATCCATGGTATACCTCCGCAAAATATTGGATTACCCCATCAAGAATCCATTCAACATATTAAATGGCGATATTTTTCTCATCGAAAAAGGAGCCCATTCAGGTAAAATCCGTTGTTTCAACAAGAAAATGTCCGTCTATCGCAGGCAACCAAGTGGCGTCACGTGGGACCAGTCCAAGAAAATTCAGAGACTGAAGGAATATCCCGCGCATCTCATGGAACTCAAGCGGAACTTCCCGAAAATTAACCGGCGAGTCATCAACAGGCATATTTGCGTGACATTTGTAAACGCCTGGGATTACATTGACACAAGAACCAAGCTCTATTATTTTTTCAAGGGAATTTCACTCGCTCCCAAAACATTCCTGAGAAGACTATATCGAAAAAAATTTTCAAGCAAAACATAACATGGCCAATCTCGATTATCTCATTGTCGGCTCCGGACTTTTCGGAGCAACATTCGCGCGCCAGGCCACAAAGGCCGGCAAGCGTTGTCTCGTTATCGACAAGCGAGCTCATCTTGGCGGAAACGTCTACTGCGAAAAAATCGAAGGGATAAACGTCCACAAATATGGGGCACACATATTCCACACGTCTAACAAAAAAGTATGGGATTTCGTAAATTCCATCGTCGAATTCAACCGCTACACCAATAGCCCTGTCGCCAACTACAAGGGAAAGCTTTACAATCTGCCTTTCAACATGAACACATTCTACCAAATGTGGGGCGTTACGACGCCGGCAGAGGCTCAAGCGAAAATCGAAGAACAAAAGCAAGAAGCTGTTGCTGCGATGGAGGCCGCGGGCGCCAAGGAACCCCGCAACCTCGAAGAACAGGCCCTTCTCCTTATAGGCAAAGACATCTACGAAGCCCTCATCAAAGGCTACACCGAAAAGCAATGGGGCCGCAGCTGCAAGGACCTTCCAGCATTCATCATCAAGCGCCTTCCCGTGCGCTTCGTCTACGACAACAACTACTTCAACGACAAGTACCAGGGCATTCCCGAAGGCGGCTACAACAAGCTTATTGAAGGCTTATTGAAGGGCGTGGAGACCCGCACAGGCGTTGACTTTTTTGCAGAATACAAAAACAGCTGGCACGAAGTCGCAAACACGCTCGTCTATACGGGAGCCCTGGACGAATACTTCGGCTACAAGCTCGGCAAGCTGGACTGGCGCACCGTGAGCTTCAAGACGCGCATCGAAGACTTTCCAAATTACCAGGGAAACGCCGTCGTCAACTACACTTCGCATGACCAGCCCTACACGCGTATCATCGAGCACAAGCATTTCGAGATGTTCGGCTCCGATGTCTATAACATCCCCAAAACCGTCGTATCGGAAGAATACTCCGCCGAATACGAAGAGGGCATGGAGCCCTACTACCCCGTCAATAACGATAGGAACAACCTCCTGGCCCAAAGATACCGCGAACTCGCCCAGAACGAGGCAAACGTCATATTCGGTGGTAGGCTTGCGGAATACAAGTACTACGACATGGCGCCAATCATTGAACAGGTTTTGAACCGTACGGACTTTTAAATGCTAGACTCATCCAAGATAAAGATTCTCGTTTGCTGTCACAAGCCGAGCCCAGTCCCTTCCCAGGACTGGTTTTTGCCCATTCAGGTCGGAGCAGCGCTGTCCAAACAGGATCTTGGTTTTCAAAAAGACAACCTTGCCAATGGAGAACCATGCGAAAGCATCAGCGAAAAGAATCCTAATTACTGCGAGCTGACGGCCCTGTACTGGGCATGGAAAAACATTCGCAAGATTTATCCTGAAATTGAGTATATAGGCTTAAACCATTACCGCCGCTACTTCGCCTTCGACGAGCACCGCGCTACCGGCTGCGGCATCGTCAAGGACATAAACGAGCTCGGCAATTACAACCTCGACAAAAAAAAGATTGAAAGATGGCTCGCCCAGGGAAAAATAATCATCCCTCCAAAGGCATCCCTCAAGACATCGTTGGCGTCCGCTTATGAACACGCCCACGTCAGCGTGGACCTCAGGCACCTCCACGAGGTAATAAAGGAGCTGTCCCCGGAATTTCTGGACGATTTCAACAATCTTTTCATTTGCACCAATTTCTTTTACGACTGCAACATGTTTATCATGCCCATCGGTGAATTCGAGAAATACTGCGAATGGCTTTTCAAGATTCTCTTCGAAGTTGAAAAAAAAGTTAGCATCGAGAATTACGATTCCTACCAGAAGCGCATTTTCGGGTTCATGTCCGAGCGCCTGTTCACTTTGTGGATTTTGCACAACCGTTATAAAACCGAAAGTCTAAATTACTTCGTCTATACGGAAAATCCCGCCCCGCAAAAAAAGGGCCTTGTCGCCCTACTCCGCTACTACAGAAGAAAATTCAAGCATGAGCTCGGCTTTTACATATCCAAGCCCCACAACAAGCGGACTTTAGAAAGATACTGGATTGTTCCATAAAGGGAAAATATGATAGAAATTGTACTCTGCACCGACGACAATTACGTCATGCCCACCGCCGTGTTGATGACGTCAATTGCGGCGTCCAATCCTGACGAGCAGATTCATTACAACATCATTTCTGCAGGACTAAGCCAGGCAGCACAAGATACGCTTTCGAGAAACCTTGTAAACCCTTCTTTCGGCATTTCCTTTTACACCATAGATGAATCCTATCTAAAAGATTGCCCCATTCGCCGTGGCGAGCATGTCTCCATTGCAACGTATTTCCGCCTGCTGCTCCCGACAATCCTGCCCAAAGAAATCGGCAAGGTTCTTTACATAGACGGCGATGTCATTTGTCTAGACACACTCAGAGAACTATGGGACACTCCTCTGGAAAATTTTTCCTCGGCTGCGGCTCCGGACATGCGTTGCAATGACATTCGGGTCATGAACAGACTTTCTTTCAAGCGAACGGACGATTACTTTAACGCGGGAGTCATGCTCATTAACCTTGACTGGTGGCGCAAAAATGACATCCAGAACAAGTCAATCAGATTCATTTCCGAAAACCGCGACATATGCCAGTTCCACGATCAAGACGCCCTAAATGTTGTCTTGCACGGGACCATCCGGACATTGTCCATCCGTTTCAACCTCCAGGAACATTTTTTCGAGCCGTTCGAGAACCAGTTCATAGACAAAGTCTACCTCAAGGACATGGAAGAAGCGAAGGTAAACGCGGCCCTAATTCACTACACGGGCTACAAAAAGCCCTGGCATAAGGAATGCGTCAACCCCCTAAAATCCATTTGGCGCCACTTCTACAACAAGACTGAATGGAAAAACAAGAAACTGGGTAACCGTTATACAGGATTCCGCCACATCAAATACGAAGTCCGCACCCTTTTCGACAAATACGGGTTAATAAAATCAAGAAATCTTTATAAAGGACTTGACCTTTCTCATGTCGAGCAGGCATTGTTTAAGAAAATTCATGGCTAAGCCCCTTACAATTCTTGTTGCCCTGTTGTTTTGCCTCCAAGTCCCTTCCATCGGTAGGGAACTTAGCTATGCATCCTGGAACATCCGCTGGGAAAGCCAGCAAGATATCGATGAAGGCAACGGATGGAGCAAGCGCAAAGAACCGATCGCCAACATTATCAAGTTTCATGATTTCGACATCATCGGGCTCCAGGAAGGCAGCCCTCCGCGCCTAAGAGACCTGATGGAGCTCCTTCCCGATTACGAATTCATCCTTTCCGACACCATGGAATACAACCCCATTGTCATACGGAAAGGAATGTTCACCGTCAGAGACCACGGAAGGTTCTACCTTTCCAAAACTCCCGAAAAGAAAAGCAAGAGCTGGGATTCCAAGCACGCCCGCTACTGTACTTGGGCAAAGCTCATATTCAACCAGGATACGCTCTACATATTCAACGTCCACTTCGATTACCACGGCAAGGAAGCCCAGTTCGAAAGCGCAAAGTTAATGAACCGTAAAATCTTCACCATGGCAAACAAGGCGCCCTTCATCTTTGCCGGCGATTTGAATTTCACTCCAGATTCCAAGTCATACCAGAATTTAGACACCCGTGTCATGAGCGACGCAAAAAAGATTGCTGAATTTTCAATTGCCCCCAACGGCAGCTACAATTATTTCGACCCATCAAAATCCAGCGTTTGGCAATTCGACCATATATTTGTCGCCCCCGGTACAAAAGTGAAGCGGTTCGGTATTCTCAACGAGACCTATTACGACGGCGAAAAGTTCCGCTATCCCTCCGATCACTCGCCCTTGATGATTCGCTTTTTCATCGGTAGCGACAATTAACGACTCCGTCATTTAGTATATTTAAGAAATGAGCTTCGTTGTTCTACTCTTTTTCTTTGGACTTCTGGCCTACATGTTCCTGACGGACTCCCAGGGAAGATTTATAGCCCTGGTTATGGGAACAGTCCTATTCCCGACAACGGCTCTCATTATCAAGAATCCTTCCATTTCTCCACAGCACATTTTCCTTTACGCATTTTTCTTCATAGAATTTTTCAAGGACAGGGAAAACTTCAACAGAAGCATTAGCAACAACCTTCTGATAGTTCCCATTGCAATCAGCGTTTTAAGTTACCTGTTCACGGCCATCTACAATTCCGGCATAGCATCGAAAGACATGTATTACGGTTTACGCGATATCGTCGACTGTTTCGGCTATATATACGCGGCGTTCATTTGCGGCCAAAAAGAAGACGTTTACAAGCTCGCTGAAAAATTAATGCCCTTCGTCATTGCAGTCTGCCTGTTTGGCATTGCCGAAATTCTCCTGGGAGACAACCATCCCTATAAACTAATCCATTCAGCGTTCCCCTACTACGAAGGAGACTTCGACCTAAATTCCACCGTTAGCTTCACAGAACATTGGCGATTCAGGACCAGCTTTACAACAAAGCACCCCACCGCTTTCGGGACTCTACTCATGAGCCTGTTTTTGTTCTATGTCCCCTACTTCAAAAAAGCTGGAGCCAAGCACCAAAAAATCATCTTGACGTTAGCCCTGATAGCCTTAAACCTGTTCCTATGTGGTTCAAGAACGGCAATGTTGTGTGCGGCCTTTGGCGTTGGACTCCTTATCTACATGAAGCTCAAGCCATTCATGAAGATTCTTATTGCGGGCGTCGTCATTTTCTCGTCATCCGTCCTGCTCGCCGTATTATTGCAAAACTTCAAAACCAACACGGAGCACGGCGGTTCTTCGCTAGACTTCAGGACATCCCAGCTCCTTTTCTCTGTGGCAACCATTTACAACTCTCCCATTTTAGGCAACGGAAACAAATACACGTCCCATGTCATTTTTGCAGAAGACGCTAGAGCATCAGACAGCAGCGGAAACGATCTTGGCGGACTGGAGTCCATCGTCTTTTCCCTTCTCATTGACAGGGGTTTCTTCGGGCTGTTTTCCTACTATCTACTCTTGATATGGATGTTCGTGCTACTCTTCCACTATAGAGAAAAGTTGCAGCAGATCCACGGCGGATACGCTCTCATCGCAAGCGGTTCCCTGTTCCTGACGCTATCCGGCACCATCGGAAACAGTTCTTCGTTCCTATTCCTATTTACAGGCTTGCAGCTTGGCTACATTTCCCAGTACAAGCGTATCGCCTACGACAACAACACCGAAGTCAGCGACGCTGAAACAAGCGATAAACCTAGCGACGGCGAATCCTAGCGCGCAGTTCGTATAGAAGGGCCGTCAGCAAAAACAAGCCGTGCCCCGTCAATTTAGCATAGCTCTTTTCGTTACCGCAAAGCTTCAACTTTGCGGCACTTTTTACAGCCGAACGGTAGGGTTCTGCCATGAAAATGCTCTTGAAAGTCTTGTAGCGGCTAAAGAACGACCCCTGGGCTCCCCTGCAAAAGAAACTGCGCAAGGCCATTTTCTTCGTCAAGAAAAGTACGCGCGCCAAGAAGGCTTCGCGCAGGGAATCTTCGCATCCGCTAGCCTGAATAAAGCCGTCTACCTCGAAGACGATGTTGGCGCAGTCCGCCACCAGCTTCTGTTCGTTAATATGGCAAAGGGAATTGTTCAGCACACGGTAATGGTAAACCGGCACACGCCTATAGCAAGCCGATTTCGCATGCTGAAACACCTGCAGGGCAACCAGGCCGTCCTCGTACAGCTTCAACGAGCCCGAAAAACGGATTCCGTTATCGACAAGCAATGTGCGGCGGATCAGCTTGGTCCAAAGCGCCGAAAACATGTAGCTGCAATTCGGCGAAGGATAAGGCGAATAACCCTTATACAGCACCATCCGCTGCACATCTCGAATCACGTCCGCAGAATCTGTCGAAAATTCCTTCGCAAAAAAATGGTGCAAGCTTTCGCTACCGTTTTCTTTCCAAAGCCAGTGATCGGCTATGGCGACATCTACCGTGCAGTCCGAAGTCGCTTCATACAACACCTGCAGCGCATTATCGCTCAGCCAGTCATCCGAATCCACGAACAGCACGTATTCGCCACTTGCAACATCGAGGCCGTCGTTTCTTGCCGCAGAAACGCCGCCATTCACTTTGTGAATCACCTTGAAACGAGCGTCACGCGCCGCATAGTCATCAAGAATCGCAGGCGATTCGTCGGAGCTTCCATCATCGACCGCCACAACTTCCCAATCTGAAAACGACTGAGAAACAATGCTGTCCAGGCATTCACGCAAATACTTCGCGGAATTATAGACCGGAATGACTATGCTGATCTTAGGCGTCATCGCTTACCGTTTCAAGAGCATGATGATTGCGGTCGTCAGCCTTGGGCGGCGTCATGTAGTCACCGTAAAGCTGTGTACAGACAAAGTCATAATCTTCGGGACCGCAAATTTCGGTATCTTCAAACGGGTACATACGTCCCTTGCCGTAATACTTCTTATGGAACATCTCGCGGAACTTGTAGGCGCCCATGGCGTTCACCAGGTAGTCCGACTTTTCGTACGGCGTAGATGTCAATGCGCGTTCCATACGGGCAAGGCATTTCTTAGTATCGAACAATTTCTGAATCGGGGTGTGGAGACCAATCCACACAAGGATGCGTTCATGCAGCGGACGCCCTTTCTTGTTCACATCGACAAGGCGGTCAAAACAAGAAAACCTATACAGGGCTCGAAGCAGCAACACTTCAAAGACTTTCAGCTTGCGAAGCAGGGCGTTGTTCGGCATGGCATCGAGCGGGAACAAGTCGATCCAGGCAAAAGTTTCTTCCGCCTTCAACTTATCATGGCGCACAACCTTGAAAGTCGTGTCTTCAATATGCCCAAAGTAACGGATACAGTCTTTAGTGTTTTTATAGGAGCGGAACTTTATTTTTCCTGTACCGGATTTTTCTTCCAAGATCTTGCAAAGACGCTCATAATCCGGACGCGGAATTCCGACGTCGATATCGTCATCCCAAGGAATAAAGCCCTTGTGGCGAACTGCACCCAGCAGTGTTCCGCCCAAGGCATAGTATTCAATATGATTGTCTTTACAGACTTGCTGGAAATATTTCAGCAAGTCAAGTTCCTTCAGTTGCAATGCGCGCAGGGATTGGTCCATCAATACGCCTGTTGCTCAACAAGTTGAGCGTCATGCACGTTCTTATCGCAGTCCTCCGGTTCCTTCATGTAGTCACCATACATTTGCGTAAGAACCTTGTCTGCATCTTCGGGGCCCATCAATTGCATGTCTTCGAACTGATAAAGTTTGCCCTTGCCGTAGTAGGACTTCGGGAACATCTCCTTGAACTTGTACTGTCCCATAAAGTTCACAATCCAGTTCGAATCCTGCACCTTATAGCGGCGAAGCACTAAATCCAGCTTGATTAACCACTTCTTGTAGTTCTTATGACCGCTAACGCCCAAATCCTTAACAAGCGCAATCACGATTCGTTCAGACAACGGTCGATTCGGGCGGTTCAGGTTGACCTTGTCAAAGCAGGCGACATGGTAACGCAGGCGCAACCACAAAAGTTCCAGCATGTGAATCTTACGCAAGAACCAGTTGTTCGGCATGCCGTCTAGCGGGAAAATGTCAACCCAGAGATTTTCCTTTCTAGAGACCAGGCTTCCGTTACGGTTCATCTCGTAACGGGTATCCACAATTCTTGAAAAGTAATAATGGTGATCCGACTTGTCGCGATAAGAGCGCAATTCAAGATGTTCCGGGAGAATTTTAGGAACAAGCCTCAAGAACCGTTCGTAATCCTCACGAACAATTCCGATATCAATATCGTCATCCCAAGGAATGAAGCCCTTATGCCGGACGGCCCCCAGTAAGGTGCCGCCCAACAGGTAATAGGGTATTGAATTCGCCTCGAGAGCCGGCTTGATTTCCTTAAAGATCTTCAAAATAGGTACCTGCGCCTTAGACAGCGGCACAGGTTGTCCCGTTTTTGAATCAAGTCCCATTTTTTACTCCGCTTTCCCCTTACCAATGCTTGACACTTCGAAACCGATCTTCTTCAGAGCGTCTGCATCCAGGATATTGCGGCCGTCGAATACGAAGGCAGGCTTGGCCATGCCCTTGTAAATGCGGTTCCAATCCAATTCTGCAAAGCACTTCCATTCGGTACAAACCACCACGGCATGAGCGCCTTCGGCAGCCTTGTACGGATCCTCCTCGAACTGAACCTGGTCAAGCACGTCCTTCAAATCGCGCTTGGCATCAGGAATAGCCTTCGGATCGGTAACGACCGGCAGTGCATGTTCGGCGAGCAAGTCACGCACAACAAGATTTGCAGGGCTTTCGCGAGTGTCGCCGGTATTTGCCTTGAAGGCGAAACCGAACACGGCAATCTTCTTGCTTGCAATTGTGTTGAACATGGTTTCGAGCATGCGATCCACCACACGGTGAGTCTGCCATTCATTGATTTTCACCACCGATTCCCAGTAAGCGGCCACTTCAGGCAGTCCATAGTAGCCACACAGGTACACGAGGTTCAAAATATCTTTCTTGAAGCAAGAGCCGCCAAAGCCGATAGAGGCCTTGAGGAACTTGGGACCGATACGACGGTCCTTGCCCATGACGTAGGCAACTTCGTCTACATCGGCGCCAGTCTTTTCACAAAGGGCGCTAATCGAGTTAATAGAGCTGATTCGCTGAGCCAAGAAGGCATTCGCAGTAAGCTTGGTGAGTTCGGAACTCCAAAGATTCGTCGTCAAAATGCGGTCGCGGGGCACCCAGTGGGCATACACGTCCACCAGCTTCTGACAGGCTGCAAGGCCTGATTCCGTCTGGTGGCTACCAATGAGCACTCGGTCCGGTTCAAAAAGGTCGTTAATGGCGGTACCTTCGGCCAGGAATTCCGGGTTGGAAAGCACCTCGAAGTGCAGGCCCTTGTCGTTAGAGTTCAAGATTCGTTCCATGGCGGCGGCGGTACGCACCGGAAGCGTGGACTTTTCCACGATAATCTTGCCTTCGTCGGCAATTTCCAAGATGTTGCGGGCCGTCTTTTCCCAGTACTGCAGGTCAGAAGCCTTGCCGGCACCGTGGCCAAACGTCTTGGTCGGGGTATTCACAGAAACAAAGATAATGTCCGCTTCTTTAATGGCTGCCGGAATATCAGTGCTGAAGAAGAGGTTACGGCCACGGGCACGCTTTACCACGTCGTCGAGGCCGGGTTCAAAAATCGGGAGATTGTCGCTGTTCCAAGCGTCAATACGGGCCTGGTTGATATCGACCACGGTCACTTTCACATCGGGGCACTTATCGGCAATAACGGTCATAGTGGGGCCACCGACATAGCCCGCGCCAATGCAAAGAATCTTGGTATTGTAACTCATAGTGTGCCCAAATTTAGAAAAATACCGAATTTCTGACCTAGATTATAACTAAAGAAAACCCAGAAGTGCACTTTCGTAAGATATATGTCACTACTTTCCGTTCACGGGATGTTCGCTATACAGACCGCAAAGCCTCAATGTAAATTAAAATTGTGATTAGGCTTTGCTCTCGCAACCACACCTCGTTAATACGAGGTGTTTGTTGCTCACACAGACCGCAAAACTTAACGTAAATTTGAATTAAAGAAACTCACTTAAAAACTGCGGTCAGGGTTTCCACTTCCCCCGGGGACACATAACGCGTCTGTTCCATCACGCCGTCGCTCCAGCCCGCCCAAATGCCACCGGCAGTCGGTTCTGCCGAAATCTGCACCGGGGTGCCTTCAAAGAAATTCACCGTCAGCGGGTACGAATCTATTTTCAGTCCGTGAACATTTATTACACCCGGTCCGCTTACCGAAAGTGACAACGCAATCGGGCTCCCCAGCTCAAAATACTCTCGCAGTTCATCGTATACAACTCCCGGGCGTTCCTGCGCAAAAACCTTAATTTCCTCAAGCTGCCGATTCATCTTCGAAGAACTCAACTTCCACCGCTTTTGATCCCGCGGAATTTCCGAATTGATTTCAGACATCATGCGTTCAATGCGGGCAAGCACGCGCGCACTCGAAAAATTCATTTGCAACAGTACCGCCATACGGTTCACAAAAGCCGTGCGGAATCCCGAATTTTCGAGCAAACGCCTAAAAAGCAACGTGTATTCAGGGCCATTCGGCCAGGATTCACCATCTTCTGCCGCAGCGAATTCAAAGATATTGTTCTTGTATGCACTGTAGCCATTCCCCATTCCAAAATCCATATCGTACAGGAACCATTTCCACTTCGTTTTCGGATTGGAAGAGCGCCACTTTTTCAGGTTATTGCCCGGCCAGTCGCGGTTATTCGCATAGATTTCAGTCTGCATGTAATTGATAAAATTGTCAATATCAATCTGCGATTCAACATAGGCATAATTTTCTCCAATATCCAAGTGGTTCGATTCCAACCAATCCATCAGCGCCACGTAATCAACGGCAGTCCCCGCCGACACAGAATTATCCGCCTTGAGCAAGTCAATGTCATCGGGATTTAGCCCATAATGCGTTTCAAAATAATATTCGGTCGAGCGTTCACGAATGCTATGGATGCCATAATATTCGCCGTTATAATACACCACCGCAAATCGCCCACGCTGGTAATCTACCCCCAAGCCTTCGCTAATGGAACTTGCAAGGCGATCACGAATGTAGTCGTTTCCGAAATTGCTTCCGTTATTGCGCAAAATAAAGACCTTGAACTTGTTCAGTTCCGGGAATTCAGGGAATAGACTGTAATTCAATCGTTTGTCGCCATACTTTTCGCGGAAAGTAATCGCCACCGATTTCTTCGCGTTCTGGCGGCTGTAATTGCCAAAAATCTTGAGACCCGCACTTTTCGCAAACGCAGGCGCATTCATCCCCAGCTCCATCAGTTCTACCTTTACCGGAATTTCTTTATCGAGCCAGTAATTCGCGCCGTAATGAGGTTCCTTGCTCTGTGCAAAATCACCTTCCATATAGATGCCGGAATCTGGATGAAAAAGCGAATTCGGATCCGCAGTCAAGAACACCGCCGGAACAGTCGGTGCCGATTCAAAAACGTATGTACGCACCAGTTCTTCGCCCGGGAGCATTCCCGCATCGAAAGCGGCGCAACGAATCGTCGTTGTCGATTTAATCGTCAACGCTGTTGCGGTCGCAGACTCCGCCGTAGGCACCAAGCCTCCTTTTTCGCAACGCACATTCGCATCTTCAGAAAAAGCAATCACAAAAGGAGCCGCATAAAAACCGGATGGAGGAATTTCAGCCAAAGTATCTACCGCCGGCGAACGCGACTTCACCACCGTCTGTACCGGTGAACCATAAGGAGAAGCATCTCCAAAGCCAAAGCCCGTCGTGCCATCGGCAAGGGTCCCGAAATTCCAGGTCTTTCCGACAGGGATTTCGGGGTACGCGACGGAATCCACAATCGCCGTGTCTGCATTCACCAGATACAGGCGCCCGCCCGACTGCGGAATCTTGAAACCTGCATGGGGTTCATGGCCTCGGTTACGGGCAATGTAGCTGAATACCTTCACCGAGACTTCTTGGGATTCATTTGCCTCGGGGCTCATGCGCGTACCATAAATATTCTTAAGATCCGGGAACGTTTTTCCGGTTGGAATCGCCGTACGATACACCGTGGAGGAATCCCCTGTCCCCGTGAAGACGATTTCGTAGCCTTTCCAGTCATCCATATCCGGCTGCGTGAGTCTGAAAGACACCTTGCGATCCTTGGTAATGTATGCCCGCATCAAGATTTCATTCGCCGCTGAAATATCAAGCACATCACTCGGGTCGCTACTTCCGGTTCCCACAAAAACGGCAATTGAAGACCAGCCCAGATCTTCATTTTCAGCCAAACGCATCACGGCGCCAAAACGTTTTTCGTTATTTTCCTTAAAACAATTTTTCTTTTGCCCCTCCAAGGGGTCAGCATAGCTATAACCTGGCGGATCACTTTGGGAATCGGTCCATGTCCAGCAACCAGGTCCAATCATGTCAAGAGAATCGTGCGGCAACACGTAATCAGGGTAATTCTTGCCCGACATGAACACCAGCAGGAACGCATTCGGTGCAAGTTTCACGCTTCCGAATTTCCACTTGAACGGTTCCGTCTTTGAATCCGTCAAATACATTCCCGACAAATCTACCGTATCGGCCGAGGTATTGAAAAGCTCCACCCAGCCCGCATCGCCACCCTCGTGGTCTTCGTAAACGATATTGATCGGATCGACCTCGGTAAACATGACCGAGCCACCCACAAAAGGAAGTTTCGTTACATCAGAAGAGCCCTCCAAAGAGCTATCTATGGGCGCCAAATTATCTTCAGAAATCTCTTCTATCTTCGTAGAATGGCTATTGGAATCGGAGCATGCAGAAAAAGCCAATGCCAGCAGCATCAAAAGACAAGAAATCGCAAAACGCCAAAACACCATGTATTGAATATATACTAAAAGGCCGGCAATCGGCGAATAGTAAGATTTTCTTAAACCGGCTTCTTATGCTTTCTTCTGGGACGGCGCACAATAAAGAGGCAGGCACCAATCAACACCAGCGCCACCGATATGGCCTTGCCCACAGGGAACGCCTCGGAAAACACCAAGGCTCCGGCAAGAGTCGGCACCGCAGCGCCAACCGCCGCACTGAACGGGATAATGAACAGGGCTCGGCCACGGGAGAACGATACCTGGGAATACAGGAATGCGATGCTGTAAGTAGCGATATAACCGAGGGTTCTGAAATCCATCAAAAGGTTCGCCACCGAAGAAATTTCAATGTGGTCCAAGTCAAAATCCATGGCAAGGCTCTTGTAGAACGCCGCAGAAAGTCCAAAGCCCACGCCCATAATCAGGGAATCCACCATTTCACGGTCCTTGACCCACAAGTGGGCAATCAGCGTCACCGCCGAAAGTCCGCCCGCATAGGCCCAAAGCATGCCAATATTCTGCACCGCGGTAGATTCACCCAAGTTTTCGACGGAGTACAAAAGGCCCGCCACCACAAAGCAAATGGCAATCACGATACGCTTGGTCAAAGCCTCTTTCAAAATGCAAAAACCCATCAGGGCCGTCAGTACCGGATTCAAAACCATCATGGGCTGCACCTGGCTCAAATCGTAACGGGCCATGGCAATGTAGTAACCGAGAGTCGCAAGGCCAGAACAGCAAATTCCCAGCCACCAGAACTTATTGGTAATAACGCCCTTAAAGAATTCCCAGGGTTTCGAAGTTCCGCCCGTACGCTTGCCAACAGTAGACACCCCCGATTTCTCGAGAATGTTTCCGCAGGCAAAAAGGAACGCCGGACCGATTGTAAGCAGCAAGAAAAGCATTCGCTAAATACCGTCGTAAATTTCCTGGTAAATCCAATAATTTCCCATGACGCGCTTCACGTAGTCGCGGGTTTCCCAGTAGCTGATATCTTCGGCGCGAATGTCCCAAGACTTGCCTTCGCCAGCGGCCTGCCAGCGTTTTGTGGGCTTGGGGCCAGCATTGTAATTGCCCAGCACATACATGTAGTCATCGTTGTATTCAGCCTTCAAGTCCACCAGGTAACGAATGCCCAGGCGAATGTTCATGTAGGCGTTGAACAACTGACGGGGTTCGAAATTCGGAATGCTTTCCTTTTCGGCAAGCATCTTGCCCGTAGCAGGCATAACCTGCAACAAGCCGCAAGCACCTGCCGGCGACATGATTTCAAAGTTAAAGATGGATTCCTGACGCATCACGCTGTACACAAAGAACGGATCGATGCGCTCGCCAGAATGATACTTCACCTGATTCATGTACGGAATCGGGAACAGGTAATGCAACACGTCGATGGGCGGCGCCATCAGGCGGCGTCGATCGATGTTGTTCTGGAACTGACGGGCCAGGCGATACCCGGCAGCGGTTTCGCCCATCTCGTAAAAAAGCTTGCCGTATTCATACAAGAAATCCAGACGCTTCGCATTCTTCTTGCGGGCTTCGTCATAAAGGGCAAAAGCCTGATCACTAAAGCCGTACTGGAACAGCGTGCGGATGCGGTTATAACGTTCCGGATTGTAAGTTGTGTCGGGTTTGCCCACCTTCTGCGAGGCACGCACCCAGGCAAGGGTCTGCTCCGGAGCCATGCGCACGCCATGAGCATAAGGCACATCCTTCTCGTCCATCAACTTGTAGTCCACCAGTTTCATGCGGCTACGGTGGGCGTAATAAGCCAGCGGAAAATCGCGAATGCAATCAAGGTACGCTTCACGAGCCAAGGAATCCTTCCCGACTTTCATGTAAGCATCGCCCAAGAACATACGGGCACCGCTGCCGCTCCACAAGAAGGGTTCCTTGGTAGCCTCGATCAACGCCGGAATGGCTTCGTTCCACTTTTCCTGTTTGAAGTACACAAAGCCGATACGGAACTTGGCCCACTGACGTTTCACGTTGTTTTTAAAGCGCTTGTGCGAAAGGGTCTTGTAGCAGACAATGGCACTATCGTACTGTTCCTTCTGTTCGTACTCAAAGCCCTTCACCCACAAATTGTTGGCATTTTCCTTGCTGAACTGGCTCGCATCCTGCAAGGCGGCATCCATCTTGCGGATTTCCTTTTCGTAACGGCCTGCATTGTTGCGATACAGGCGCAGAATCGACTGCATCCACAAGGGGCGGGCTTCTACGGAATCCAGCAAGAACTTGAACTGCTTAATAGATTCTTCATCGCGCTTGAGCGTACGCAAAGTCACGGCTCGCTTTTCCCACAAGGCAATACGAGTCGCCATATCCAGGGAACTGGGCGCAAGCTTTTTCTGCAGGGAATCTTCTGGCGGCGGGAGCGCAGCTTCCGGCGAAAGAGACACCAGCATCGAATCCAGAATCCTGATAGAATCAAGCAGCGTCAGGCATTCGCTGGCGTTGTCCTTGGCGCAAGCCATCTTGGCGTAGGCCACCTTTTCTTCTAGGGTTTCAGGGGCGCCACGGACCTTGCGGAGCCTGCGAATGGCGGCAAAGGCAGAATCCTTATATACCGAAGCACTGGTCAGCAGCTTCAGGTATATGCGCTTGGCATCCTTCATCTGCTTGAACTGTTCCAAATACTGGGCGTAGCGATAACGCAACGCCGCCGCATCGTCAGACTTCGGGTACTTTTCTACAAAGACTTTCAAGGAATCCGCATGGGCACGGTCACTCAAGGTAGAGTCGGCCATGGCCGCTTCAATACGCAACCTGGATGCAGCGCGGTCAAAAGAAGCATCCTGATCCAAATTCTTGTACAGTCCAAGCACCACGCGCATGTTCTTGTAGTCGCGCAACTTGAACAGGCACTTGGCCATTCGCAAAATGACAGAGCCGTCTAATTGGGCGTCGCGTCCACGCAGGGAATCGTAGGCGAAGTAAGCGCTATCCCACTGTTCCTTGTAAAAGAACTGGGCCGCACGGGCAAAGTCCCGTACATTTTTCGGTTGCAGGGAATCTTCACTCAAAGCCTTCAGGCGGTCGTAACGCACTACCACATCCTGGAACTGCGAAGGCGGAACCTGTTCCAAAGCCTCGTAGGGATTCGGAGGTGTATAAGGCATCGAAGCAATCAAGCTGTCCGTTGCCAACATCGGAAGAGGCCCGGGCTGAGCAGAATCCTTCAACTGCGCAAAAACCCCTGCGCAGAACACAACCACCAATACTATTAATTTTCTCATTTCTTATTCTTGATCTTTATTTCTTGCTGCTATCGACCTGGCCAACAAAGCTCGATATGCCCAAGTCACGAATCGTCTGGGCATACTTGTTGTGCATATAGGTATTAACGCTTTCGGCATCATCCATCTGCAACACCGTCAGTGCCGATTCACGAACATCTTCGAAGTTGATGGAACGGATGATTTTCTTGGTAGACATCACGCTCCAAGGCGTCATGGAAAGTTCGTCGACGCCAAGGCCAACCAGCAACAATACGCTCAAGGGGTCCGCACTCATTTCGCCGCAAACCGCAACAGGAATTCCTTCGCGGTGCGCCGCCTGAACCGTCTGGTAAATCATGCTGAGCACAGCGGGATGGTGAGGCTGGAACATATCCGTAATCAATTCGTTGGTACGGTCCACAGCAAGGGTAAATTGCACCAAGTCGTTCGTACCAATGCTAAAGAAATCCACTTCCTTCGCAAGCTTATCCACGATCATCACTGCAGCAGGGACTTCGATCATCACGCCAATCTTGACTTTCGGAACTTTCTTGCCTGCCGCTTCAAGCTCCCTGCGGCAACTGACAATGCAATCCTTGGCGCGGCGCAGTTCTGTCATGCCCGAAATCATGGGCAACAAAAGGCGCAGGTTTTCTTTGGTATTGGCCAGCAGCAAGGCCTTCAGCTGCGTACAGAAAATATCTTCGCGATCCAGACAAACGCGAATGGAACGCCACCCCATGAACGGGTTGGATTCGTTCACCGCCGTAATGCCGCTCACCAGCTTGTCGCCGCCGGCATCCAGGGTACGGATTGTCACCGGACAAGGATACATGGTCTCAAGAATGTAGCGGTATGCGTCACGCTGTTCGTCCTGGGTCGGCGCTTCATTACGCAGGAACAAAAATTCTGAACGGTAAAGACCGATACCCGTCGCACCAAAGTCGGTCACCTTTTCCGATTCCGAAGGCAATTCGATGTTGGCATGCAAGGTAATGTACTTGCCGTCTCGGGTCATGGGTTCCAGCTGGCGCATGGTGAACAGCTCGCGACGTTGCCGTTCAAAGACTTCCTGACGCCTGTAAAATTCCTTGACGTCGTCCTGGTTCGGATTGATAACAACCTGGCCGCTGGAGCCATCGATAATAACCGTATCGCCCACTTTGACGAGAGCTGCGAAATTCCTCAAGCCAGACACCAAGGGTATCTGGAGCGAACGGGCCAAAATAGCCACGTGGCTCGTACGGCCACCCGTATCCATGGCAAGCCCCGCCACCTGGCCGGGCTTGATAGACATCAGCAAACTCGGCAAAAGCTCATGGCCAACCAGGACCACGCCCTCTTCAGAAGCCACATCCTCCAGCACCGGTCCGGAATCTTCCATGGCCGCCATCAAGCGGTTATAAACATCCCTCAGGTCGGCCGCCTTGTCACGCATGGCAGGCGAATCAATCTGTTCGAACTTGTCAATGTAAGCCCCAAGAACCACATGCACCGCCCAGCGGGCATTCTTGCGTTCCTTGCGGATCTTATCAAGGGTCCCGTTTATCAAAGAGGGATCCTGCAAAATCATCAAATGCGTCGCAAAGATGAGGCTGTCCTTCATCCCCGTGCGACCTTCGGAAATTTCCTTGATCTGCGAAACTTCCTTTACCGTCTTGTGGACTGCCTTCAAGAAAAGCTGTTCCTCATCCGCAAGACGACTCTCGGGGAGAGTTTCCTCCACCACCGAAATTTTCCGGTTAGTAACCGGGAAAACGCTCCCCATGGCAAAGCCCGGGGAGGCGGGAACACCCTTTAAAACAGTTCGGGTAAGTTCCGGCTTTTTCTTAGCAGGGTTCTTCGTTGAAGTGGTCATTGAATAGACTTTCCAACTGCGAAGCGACCTGTTCCTCGTCTTCGCCATCAATTTCGAACGTGACCTGGGAGCCAGCCGGAATGGCAAGCATCATCACATTCAAGATACTCTTGGCATTAGCCTTGGAGCCCTCGAACACAATGGATATATCGCTCTTGGCTTGACCGGTGATATCTACAATCATGCCGGCGGGTCTCGCGTGTATCCCCAACTTGTTTGTTACCACCAATGTTTTTTCGATCATTGTTTTCCTCAGAAAAAATCCACGTTGATGTCTAGACCATCTTGCAGGATAATGCGAACCAGACTATCCGCAGAATGAACCGTCTTGACCAGGTCGTCATGCAAAGTGCGATCGTTCAGCAAAATACCCACCGTATTGTCTTTGGATTCGATCTTTTTCTGGACCTTCACCACAAGCTCATCCAAATGGCTGGTAACTTCTTCCAGTTCGCCCAGCAATTTGTCGGCGTTGCCCATTACCTTTTCGGTATTCGCAAACATGTTGTCGATAGGCGGTTTTACCCCATCAATCAGGTTGTTGACCTTTACCGTCACCTGGTTCAGGCCTTCCAAGCTCTTCCTAAGTTGCGGGTCAGCCGTATTCAGCATTACGAGAATGCGGTCTTCCAGCTTTTCGGCCTTCACGAGCAATGTCTTGAAGCGATCCTGGAATTCCGGATTCACAATAGTCTGGTTCAAGGCCTGCTTCACCGATTCCAAGAGCACCTTCGTCGAGTCGCAAACCTCACCTACAAGCCCAAGTGCTTCGGCAATACCGGCGTCGAACTGGCCCGTAATGGTGTCACCCGGAGTAAAATAACTCGTGGCATCCCCTAGAATCACGCCAATCTGACGTTCGCCCATGATACCGATGTTCTGCACGCGAATTTCGGAATCCTTCGGAATTTTCACATCGGTGCGGAGCCTGATGGTCACTACCACGCGGTGGCCGGCCAAATCGATGGATTCGACCTTACCGAGCTTCACGCCATTCACCTTCACGGGGTCATCGAGCACCAAGGTGCTCACCTGGGTGAAGCGCAGGTAGTAAGTATTGAAGGTTTCACGGGGGTCCTTCTCATTTAAGAAGAATATTCCAAAAACAAGAATAATCAGGGCAAGGATGACCACCAAGCCAACTGAAAAATAAAGAGCCGAATACTTTTTCATTTGACTCCCAATCTAGCATTATTTAAAGGCTACTAAGGCCCCCAAATACAGAAAATGGACGAAAAACGCCCTATTTCTTAAAACAATAGCTACTCGTCCACGCGGGTAATCGGGCTGTTGTTCTCGATGCCATTCACGTGGCGATCCAGCCAGTCCAAAAGCAAGGCGTCCCGTTCTGCTTTAGGGAGCAAGAACTTTTCGCGTCCTTCCTTTTGCATATACACATCCAAGTAGGTCATGAGCACGCCACCGGCCACCGACACATTCATGGATTCGGTTATGCCATACTGGGGCAGCTTGAATTCATAGTCGGCATGGGCAAGGGTATCGGGGTGGTTCCCGTGGAATTCGCTACCCAGGTAAAAGGCAGTGGGCTGGCTCAAATCCAGATCCAGAACAGAATTGGTAGTATTCGTGCTGGCCACGGCAATCTTGTAACCCTTGGCACGGAGCTTTTCCATGCAAAGCATGCGCTTTTTATAAAGGTACAGGCTCATCCACTTGTAGGAACCCTTCAAAATGGACTTGTTCACGCTGTAAGCGTTGTCTTCTTCGATAATGTGAACGTCCTGAAGCCCGAACACTTCGGCTGTACGAATCACGGCAGAAATATTGTGGGGGTCAAACAAATCTTCCAGCACCATGCAGAAATGCCTTGTGCGGCGATCCACCACAGAGGTCAAAAGTTCACGACGGCGTTCCGTCACACGTTCCAACAGGGATTCCAGAGTTTCGTTCGTCATTTCTTTTCCTTGATTTTCTGAATATCTTTGACCATAATGGGTACCGCCTGCATATCCTGTTCCCGTTTTTGCTTACGGGCTTTCTGCAGACGTTCAAAATCACCGAGTTCCCAGTGCGCCCCGTTTACCACTTCTTCGAAGTCGAGAACATACTGGACATTTTCAGCGGATTTCAGCTGAGCACTTTTCAGCATGGGTTCCTTGTTTCCATCAAAGTACGAACCAGCAGCCTTCTTGATATCGTTCACAATCTGTTCAATCTTCGTATTCACCACGCTCCTGAATACCTTCATTTGCATGATGTTGTTGAGTACAGAATTTCCCGGAAAAACGATGGCAGTTAATTTGTACTTAACACGGTTGCCAGGGATGGGATCCATATCCAAATAAGCGATAGCCGTTCCATGGAGAGCCCAACGCAAAATCTTGGCATGTCCATAGCCAAAGAACACATCGCGCATGCCGAGTTTCTGGCCGGCACTATCCTGCAGGGCCCAGTAAAACTCACCCGAAAGGCTGCGACCATTGCTACCGTTAAAGAACCGCCTGCTCGGATGGGTGTATTCAAGGAAGTAATTTTCGTCGAGATAGGCGTTGATCAATTGCGCCGTAAAGGGCATGTTGTCGAACAAGAACTTGATGACATTCTCGTTTAACGGAAGCGTACCCGAGTAAACGTACTCTACGCGGTATTGCCGACCAAGCCTTGCATAGATTTCTGGAACCATGGGGCTCTTGGGATCCGGTTTGTAGCCACGGTCAAAAAGCTCCTTGTAAGGCCTGCATTGTTCTTCGTTGTACTTAAGCTTAGGCCAAGGCTGTTTATCGCCATCGGAGCACCCCGGGTAATCAATGTCCATGCATTTTTTGAGCCCAGAGCACAGCGAGCGCAAATCGTCTTCTTTTTGCAACTGTTTAAGCAACTTTTGGCGGGCAACAGAATCAGTCGCCGACGCCCCAGGAGCAGCCCAAGCAAAGGCCCCGCAAAAAAGGGCGATTACAAGTATCTTCGCTATGCACGACAGAAGCTTCATTAATCCCTGAACTCCAGGCTATCCTGAGGAATCACCGTAAAAGGCTTGATAGATTCCAGTTTCGAAACCGGAGCCACAATGGACGTGGTCATCTTGTCCATGTCAAAATACTTCTTGACCATGGCCTTCACCTGGTCAGCAGTCACTGCGTTAATTTCTTTCACGTAATCCAGGTAATGGTCATCAGACTTACCGAGCAATTCACCCTTGGCAAAAACCAACGCGATGGATTCGGGACTATCGAACAGACTCGGAAGGCTTTCAATCAACGACTTCTTAGCTTGTGCAAGTTCCTCTTCGGTGGGGCCATTTTCCGCGAATTCATTCACCACTTCGCGAATGAGCTTCAGGGCGAATTCCACGGATTCCACCTTGGTCTGCAAGGCGACAGTCACCATGGCCGTATCGCGGTAATCGTTACCTACCGAGCTGTACACGCTGTAGGCAAGACCTTCGTCACTACGTACGCGGTTCATCAGGCGACTCGTAAAGCTACCACCGCCCAAGATAAAGTTCGCCACTGCAGCCGGATAATAATCGGCATGGGGCCTCTTCACAAAGGGCTGGTTCATGGAAATATTCGCCTGGGAAATATCCTTGTCCACCACATAGATTCCGGGCTTTCTCACGAAAGAAAGCGGAGTCGGTTCCTGGAAGGGTTTCTTGTCCTCTTTCTTCTCATTCTTGGCAACAGAAGCATTCCAGCTTTCAAAGAATTCCTTGAGCATCACCACCGCGGAATCCTTATCCACATCGCCCGAAAGCGCAAACACAATTCGACCGTCAGCATATACGCCCTGGGCCATGCGCTTCAGGTCTGCAACCTTCACCTTCTTGTAATCGTCGGCATTGGCATCCCAAAGTCTCGGATTCGGAGCATAGTTCACCTTGGAACGAAGTGCAGAAAGCACTTTTGCCGGAGTATCGTAACGGCGGTCATAGGCAGTCAAGAAATTCGCACGCATAATTTCAAACTGGTCCTTGTCGAAGGCAGGAGCCGTCAGCACCTGCTTAGAAAGGGCGAGCATGTTCCTGAAATCCTTAGACAGGCAGTCAATATCGAAAGACGCCGTAAATGTTCCTACAGAAGAAGAAATACCGGCACTGATAAATTCCAGGGAATCGTCCAAAGCCTTGGCAGAAACGCCACCGCCGCCACCACGACGCAACAAGCCGCCCATCATAGAGGTGGCGGCCTCATCCTTAAGAGCCAGCGGTGTACGGGGCTGTTCGAAATAGACCGAGAAATTCACCAACGGAAGACTGCGGTCACTTACGATGTAGCCCGAAATGCCCGGGGCAATTTCGACCCGGTAATCTTTCGGGTACGGGGCCACATACTTGTATTCCGGGAACTGGATATCCTTGTAACTGGCCGGCAGCGCAGATTTCGGCTCCTGGACCGACTCAACAGCCGAAGAATCCAGGGAACTCGACGAGACTGCAGATGTTTCCGGCACAGGTTCCGTCTGCGGTTCAGGAGAACCCGAACATGCCACCAAAGCAAGCACCGACACAGCCGTCGAAAAAATCACTTTAAAATCAAACTTCATCAAGCTATAAGTTAGAAAATTCCTCTTATGTCATTCCCGTGAAAGCGGGAATCTCCCCCTGTTTTCTAAATTTTCTCCCATGCCAGGAATCATCCGTTTTGCACCAAGCCCCACAGGCTTCTTACACGAAGGGCACTTACTCTCCGCCCTTTACGTATGGGCTGCCGCAAAAAAATGGGACCTTAAAATACACCTGCGCATCGAAGACCACGATCAAGGCCGAGCCCGCAAAGAATACATCGACGGAATTCGCGAAGACCTGGCCTGGCTCGGCTTCAAATATGACAGCGAAAGCATCCAAAGCTCCCATTTCGATTTTTTCCAAAAAGTCCTGGATAAGCTTACCGCCAAGAGGGTCGTTTACCCCTGCACTTGTAGCCGCAAACAGTTGCAATCCGAAAACCCCATCAGCGAAACTGGCGAAGTCATTTATCAAGGCAAATGCTCTCACGTCATTGCGAGGAGCGAAAGCGACAAAGCAATCTATTGTAGCGAGCCCCACAGCCTGCGCATCGTAATTCCAGACAAAGTAATTAATTGGCATGACGAGCGACTCGGCAATTTCTCCGAGAACCCCAAAAAGCAATGCGGCGACTTTCCCATCCGAGACCGGGACGGTTTTTGGACCTACCAATTCGCCGTGTGCATCGATGACCTTACCGAAGGAATCACCCATATTGTCCGGGGCGAAGACATCCGCAATTCCACCGCCCGGCAAATAGCCCTTTCCCAGTTGATTTCGGATACCTGCCAAGGGGACCTCCCCATTCCGGCTTACACCCGCCCCCTCTATCTGCACCACCCCCTCATTGTGGATTCTAGCGGAAAAAAACTCTCCAAGCGGGAACATGCCTATAGCCTCCGCCAAGATAAGGATGCTGGCAAGACCGCGCAAGAAATCCTGGGGCAAATCCTATACAAGGCCGGCTTTCTGGGTAATAACACCCCAATAGCATTGGACCAGGCGATTGCAATAGTTGCCGAAAGCTTATAATTAGGCTTTTTTCTCCCTTTTTTGCACTCCCCGTTCAACACGTCCCCCCGCAAAATAGGTATATTCAGGGTATGTCTTCATCTTCTGCTATTGTCGCCAAAATTCGGCAAGAAGCCGCCCTCTTTGATTCCAAAGATCGTTTACTCTGTTTTTCTACTAAAAACGACTTTCAGTCTCCCCTGATTACCGAAGCCGGAGACTTGTTTTACGAGAAATGGTTGCAGGCCCATGGGCCTCTTCCGTTGGAATCTTTTTTCCAGGTTTCTGCGAATTTTACAGCACAGCAAAAGATAACCGCCTTGGATACCGTCACGGCGGTTTTGCGCCACAAGCTTGACGACTACGGTGAAACGGACCTTTACTTGCTCCTGGGCTTTTTGAAATGGGACGGCAACGCCCTTGCCCCGAGCCTTTTGGTCCCATTGGACTTTGACGCCACCAAGAACACAGTCTCTATTTCGGCACGCAATCCAATTGAGAACGTAGTCCTGCGAGAACGCCTCAAGGACACCGTAGCACTGCCCTCGGCAGAAGATGCCATCATCAACGGCAAGTTCAGTCTGCTCCTTTATTTTTCACAATTTGAAAAGGCGATCGCTGGCGAACGCAATTGGCGCTTTACCCGCCACGGAGTCTGCCTCGGGTTCTTCAATTCCAACCTGCTGAACCTCAAAAAAAGGTACAGCCTTGGATTTTCGGAAAAATCCATTGCAGGCAACCCGATTCTTGCCTCCCTGCTGAACGAAAACGGCTTCCAGGCCCAGGAATCCCTATTCGAAGAAAATGATTTCGACAAGGTATTCTCGCCTGCCGACCACCATTTCCTCTATACCACCGATTCCCACACCAACAAGGTGACGGTGGATGCCGAAAACGAAAATACCTGCGCCTACGCCATCCAGGCTCTCCCCGGCACCGAAAAGATGAAGGTCGCCGCCAACATAGTCGCAGACGAAATAGCCCAGGGCAAAAAATTATTGGTGGTCCACAAGCGCGCCGTTACAAAGCGAGCCTTCCAAAATGCGTGGCGTCCGCCCTTCCGCAATTTCCCCGACAGCGACCGTAGCGGCCTGGAACAGAAAATCCGCACCATGCGGAATTATTTCCTGGAATACTACGACGCCGTCAACAGGCCCATTCCGCCGACAAACGTTTTGCTTTCGGAACTGCTGCGTGAATTCAAGGACGTAAAGCAGCCCAAGAAGAAATTCCCCGACCGCATTTTCCGCGGAATCAGCCAGCTGGACTTCAACGGCTATCAGGAACTCAAGAAAGACATCCAGGTTCTGTCGGAACTGTATTTCGACAAAAACGGTGTCGCAGCCCGCAAGGCTTTCCAAGGAGTCAAGGTTTCCAGCCTTTCTCCCGAACAGCAACAGGACCTTTCCGAAGAACTCCGTTGCGCCGCCGAACGGGCCAAGGAACTGGAACCGATTATCAAGAAAATGGAATCCACAGGACTGTTCCCCACCGGAATCTTCTTGTCTAGCATGGTGGACATTCTCGAACTGCTGCGCGACAACTTCGGCAAGGACACTCCAACATACGAAGACTGGCAGTTGCGCAGCCACAACTGGCATGCCTACAGGGACACGCTGCTCCACCTCCCCGAAGCGGGCGACCAATGGGTGCGGTACCGCAGGCAGACCTCAGACATCTATACCGACAACGCCGTGGACGAAAACATTCAGAACGCCCGCGACGACTTTGCCGAATGCCAGAATATTTCCCTCAAGGGACTTTCGGAACGTTACCGTACGTCGCGCAAGCGCTTGCTGCAGGTAATCCGCAAGCCCAAGAGCGTGGATTCCGACGCCAAGCTTCTGGACCTTATCGACACCCTGCTGGAACTGCAGGCCAACAAGAAAACCTACAAAGAAAGCGCCGTGCTGGGCAACCACCTGCTGGGCCGCGACTGGCACTTCGAAGGTTCCAACTGGGTCGAGCTGGACAAGAAAATCCAATACCTTTACAACTTCCGCGAGCAGCACAAGGACGATCCCAAGCTGGACCTGTTACTGCAGCTCTTGGAACAGTGGCATAATTTCAAGGACCTGCAACCGGACCTGTCGAATCTCTGGAATTCTGTTATCGAGCTCCAGGCTTCCATCAAGCAGATTAACAAGGACATGGAACTTGAGACACCGCTGGAAAGCTTAAGTATCGACAAGTGGCTGGGCCAGATTCAGCTATGGAACGCCAACTGGAGCCATCTGGACATCCATCTGCAGTTGGCTGCCCATTTCCAGAAAATGGAAACTTACTGCAATACCGCCCTGATCGAATACCTCAAGGACCCCGAAAACGCGGATGCCGACTTTAGCAACGCCCTCGCCCATTACTGGACCGGGGCTCAGATCCAGGCTGCCACTAAGACATGTCCCAGCCTTTTCTCGGAAACGCCCAAGGTCAAGTCCCAAAAGAGCAAAGAATACAGGACTCTCCTGGATCAGTTCTGCAGCGCCAACTTCAAGGAACTACATAACGCAGTCGATGCAGACCATAGCATCCTTACCGTAGTCTCCCTGGCAGACGCACTCTGCATTCCCGACAAGCAGACCTTCGACATCACCATCATTCTCGATGCCGACACCATCTCCCTTGCCGAAGCCATACCGCTCCTGCTGGCCGCTCCCAAGACCATTCTTGTGGGCAATCCCCACAACCCGAGCTACGAATACATGCCCATCGACGCCTTCCACGAAGAAGCCATTACGCGTAGCGCCTTCTTCCAAGAAAGCATCCTTACGGCAGCGCTCCGTCACGGGGCACCCACCCGCGAGCTCTGGTTCTCCACGCAGTATAGCGATCCCGCCATTGTAAGCTTCGCAAACGACCGCATCTACAAGCACGGAATCAAGCAGCTGCCTACAGCAAACAACGAAATCTTCAAGGGTATTTCCATCAAGGAAGTTCCCGACAAGATCGAGGCCATTGCGCTTACCGCCATACGCCACGCAGAACGTCACCCCGAAAAGACTCTCGGAATCATCGCGTTCCACCAGTCCACCTGTCAAGAAATCGAAGACAGCATCCGGGCGAAGCTTGTTGCGGGTTCTGCCGCAGCAGCCTTCTTCGCAAGGTCCAATGCAGATATCCGCTATTTCGTCAAGACCCCCGAAAGAGCCGTGGACCAGTTCCGCGACACCATCCTGGTCTGCATCGAAGCCGAAGGGGCCAGCGGAGTTGCCGCTGACCACAAGATTTCTGTTTGTTCCACTCTGGCAAAGCGCGAACTCCGCGCCTTCACCACCGAACTGGACCTTTCAAAGATTGCATCGCAAAAGAATTCGCTCTTCCGCGAATGGATCAACTTCATGCAATCCAAGCAGTTCGATCCCGCGGTCAATATCGAACCTGCAGAATCCCCGCTCCGCAACGAAGTGATTCAGGCACTCAAGGACGAAAACATCGTCGTGCAGGAATACTGCTCCAAGGGCGGCATTCCTGTGGGACCGGTGGTTGTCGATTCCAACAACCCCACCCATTTCTTGGCCCTTATCGAAGACGACTGCACCACGGAACGTTTCCGCGATTCTATCGAAGACCGCGACTACGTGCGCCCGCTAATCTTAAAGCAGCTGGGCTGGAAGATCATGAACGTGTGGCTTCCGTTCTGGTACATGTCCAACAAGGACGAAGTCGGTCACTTGCTTGCCACCATCGCCATTGAGCAGAGCGTGGCACCGCCGCCGACAGAGGACAACTCCGACGAAGACGACGGTTCCGAAGTATTTGACGCAGCTGCAAAACCCATGACCGAACCTTATGTGGTGCAGCACCCCAAGATCGAAGGCACCGCCCACGACAAGCCCATTGCAGACTTGCCCATTGCGGCCCTTATTACGCAGCTAAAGTTCTACGTAGACAGCGAAGCTCCGATCCACGAAGAAATCTTGAAGCAGCGCGTATTGGAACTGCACCATGTAGACAGGGCGGGTCCCGTGCTCCAGCAGGTGCTGACCGAAGCAATCCGCCAGGGTCTGCAGAAGAAGCGCTTTATCAAGACCGGTCCGTTCTACTATTCGCTCAAGGCCAAGGATCCGGTTGCACGCAACCGCGCAAGCCGTCCCGACTTTGAACGCAAGCTTGCCTACGTGGCCCCCGAAGAACGTGCGCTCATGCCGCAAAGCATGGACGAACACGCCATCAAGCAGGCCATGGGACTCTTGGAATAATGTATGATGTGAGCGGCTTCGCCGCAATGTGTGATGTGAGATGAGAAATGAGGAATTATTCATTCCACATTACACACTACACACTGCACATTCTTATTTCACTTTTACGACGAATGCGTTAATGTTATAGGCAGACAATTCGCGGGCCTTGTCTTCGGCCGTCTTTTTGCTTCCCCATCCACCGCCGCGAAGCTTGTAGAAAGGAGCATCGAACACCACCTGAATGGCATAGCCGGTACTTGCCGAAAGCTGGGCACGACGACGCTGGGCCGCATCGAAATCGGCCACCGATTCAAACTGGAGCATGTAATAGCCGTCGGACTTAGCCGACTTTGCAGCAGCCTTCGGCACGGCAGATTCATTCTTGGAACTGTCACGCAACGATGCGCTTAAAACGGGTTTGTATTCCTTGCCGCGAAAAAGAGAATCCAAATCGGTGGGTTCAGCAGCAAAGGCAAAGGTGCACAAGCAAAGAGCAAATAAAATCTTTCGCATATTCCAAATATAATAAAATAGGACACGCAAACAAAAAAAGCTCCTGTAAAGGGAGCTTTTAAATTCATTGGGCTAGGTTACTGACCGATACCCTTCAGGTAATCCATAACCGGCTTCGGAGAACGCTTGATACCCCACACGGAGGTGCTTTCCTGCTTGGCGTCCTTGCCTGCATCACCGAGCTTCACATAAGATTTGAGCTTGACGATGTAAGCACCGGTGCCCACAACGCGGCCCTTGTCGGAACGCATGTTCCAGCCGATGAAGTAGTTACGGTCGTTACCAGCTTCGATACAGGTACCGCCATTGAAGTACTGAATCGTTTGATTCGTAAGCGGATCCTTGTCAGTATTCATCTTGTCGTCGCAGTAGATCTTCTGACTCTTGCTTGCCACGAAGTTACCCAAGTTGGTGTAGTACTGGACTTCGTAGTAGAAGTAGATGTCTTCGGGCTTGACATCGCCACGGATGCTGTCCGGCAAACCGTTATACAGGGCGTACATATCAGCTTCGATAAAGTGACCCGGTTTACCACCTTCTTCGGCAAAGACTTCAGCCTTGGTCATGGTGGTACGGTAGCTATGCACCGTCACGACAGGAACCTTTTCGCCAGCCGGAGCGTTAGCCGTAGAGGCGAACTTGTTTTCGTGCACAGCCTTGTTGGCATCGCCGATAACCGGAATCCAGGGAGACGGCAGACGCTTGGTTTCACTGTAAGACGTGGGAGAGTTCCATGCGTATGTAGCGTCAGCAGTGGAGCGCAAGGTATCGCCACCCGACAGAGTCAAGTTCGTGGTATCGGACCAGAAGATGTTCGCCAGGTCACCACCCAGGCGCAGATAGTCACCCACGTGCGGGGAAACGTCACCACGATTATACATGAACTTGATACGGCCTTCACCCGTTTCGGAAGTACTGACCGAAACCTTCGTTGCCAGGACTTCGGTGCCACCGAGTGCAGAGGCGTAGCGGGCACCTTCACTCAAGTCAATGGCAGAATTCAAGTAGTAGTCAACAGAGTTCCTATCGTTAGAAGTCGTCAGGAGCTTGACCGGTTCAGACAAAATCACCACAAGGCTGTCGTAGTCGGTCATTTCGTCATCCTCCTTAATCGTACGGACTTCGGCACGCAGCGGCACCGGAGCAATACGGTCGGTCAAGGCACCGGCAAAGCCCTGCTTTACAACCTTGCCCTTGTCTTCGAATATGGCGTAAGAATGGACCTTACCCACACCAAATGTCTTGGCTGCACGAGACAGAGTGAAACCACCCAGGGTCACCACCTTCGTGCAATAGCCTGCAGCATCCGGAGAAGAACAATCCACGTTGGTCTTGTCCACGTTCAACAGGGCGTTACAGGTAACCGAGGTATCCTTCGGAATATTAGAGTATCCTTCGGAATAGGGGTTATGATGTTCCGCAGAAGCAGAATCCCACATCAAGCAGATCTTGGTCGGCAGGGAGTCCTTGTGGAAGGCGCGGTCGTAATAGATAGTCACGGAGTCGCCAATACCATCAAGGTATTCCTTGTCCATGTCAAAATACGGCGCCGGAATCTTGTATTCCACAGAAGGAGTAGAACCGTGCACGTCGAACACGTCTGCAAGCACCGGATAAGGTACCGGAGGATCGCGGAAGTAAATCGGGTTATAAACAGCCTGCACGTAGTCGTTGTATTCGGCCACGATGGTTGCCGGCGAATTAATGGTAGCATCATCATCCCAACGGTACTTGGTCAGCGAGCGTACATTAATAGTGGCATAGCCGTCCTTGAACTTTACATTTTCCGGATTAAAGTCAATCTTCGGGGAAGTGCCAGCACCCTTATGAATTTCCAAGTTGTCGCATTCCTTCAAGCAGGGGCTATAGGTCTTGCCATCGGCATTGGGTTTCAGCACAGCCAGATACATTTCATAAAGGGTACCCACCCACAATTCCTCGTAGGAGCCATCGGCTTCAGGCTTCTGACCCGTGACGGACTTGGCAGATTCGCCTTCACCAGGAATCTTTTCGATAAAGGTAATCTGCGGCAGGTAGAAGCTGATATTCATGGCATTCTGCGGCTTACCGGAAACACTGACGCTATAGGTATGGATTGCCTCGGTCATGTCGTCCATGTCCACGGTTACATACACCGTATCAATACCGCTGTCACCAATTTTACGTGTCGTGCCCGAAGTCAGTTTCACGTAAGATTCCGCACCCGTCTGCGCATCTACTTCCTTCACGTAGGCTTTCATGACGCGATCGTATGCCAGAGTATATTCAACACCCTTGGCATCTTCCGGATAAATTTCCACTTCACTCTTACCATCAGGGGCAGGAGCCACAGAAGATACATATACCGGAACCAGCTGGCCAGCCATTGCAGTCGTCTGCAAAGTGAACTTGCCACCCGGAATTGCCTTACCGGTAGTATCAAGGGCCGTACCATTCTTGTAAACCACATCCACTTCACCGCTCATACGGAACGTGGTAAGTTTCTTCGAACTGCTGCCGATATTGATGAACAAAGAATAACGACCACCACCCAAGCCACAGATATTATCCTTATTAATCTTAGGAGCAGCAGGATTTCTCAAGTCAATACCGCAGTTCTTAACTTCACCGGCAACATTTTCAAATTCAATGTCTGCACCCGAAGACAACGAATTACCCTTGACCAGCGTATAGGTAATCTTCAAGCCAGAATTTTCAATTTCGTCACCGCAAAGAGTCTTTTCCGAATTGTCGCCAGAAAGGGCCGAAATACAGGAACCGTCACCCGATTCCGTATAGCAAATAGAGTATTCCAATTCGGACTTGTTGTCCGGATTTCTTTTCGGATCGATAGCCGTCTTTTGCCTAATATACATGTTCGTCTTGATACGCACGTTACTCATAGTCGTACGGCGGTCGCAGAAGAAGATGTCCAGGTCATAATCATAGCCATTTTCAAGTTTGCCGCTTGCACCAGCAAATTCATCCAGATTCACATAACCCGGAGCAGCCAAGTGGGTACCACCAAGGTCCACAGCAAGCTTTCTATCGATAAAGACCCAAATGTCGTCGTCACCACGGAAGCTGAAGCGGAGTCCCTTTCTGTAAGTGAACTTGGCATGGGATTCAAAGCAGTAGTGCTGGTTTCTCTTTGTATTTTCAGGCCAGCCATATGCCGACTGACGGGAACCCCAGTCCCAAACAGACGGGAATTCACCATCGTTAAAGAGCTGCTTTTCTTTTCCAGTTCCCGGAGCACCACCGCAGTTTACACCGCCATCCCAACCGGGGCCATTGCAGTAAAGGTCAATTTTCGGAACTCCTTCAACAGGGTCATAGACATCACCCCATTCGGGCTTCACCCAAACAGGAGATTCCGCCACACGCTTTTCTCTTGCCGCGGCAACAGGAGTCTGAGTAGGATCAGCAGCCTTGATAATGGAATCTGTCGAAGCCTCGACCGGATAGAAACCACCCTTGACGGTCATTCCCGGCCCCTTATAGTCGTCGGAATTGAATTCCCACTTGCCATCGGCTGCGCGGCCAAAAGGCATGTTGAAGCAGGACATTTCGTTCACTCCAGCAGTCGGCCTAAACAACTGGTCAAAATACTTGCTGTCAATAAAGCACTGTTTTCCAAGCGTAGTCAACTTGGGCTTGCGCTTCTGCTGGGGCACGCTAGCATCGAGTTCATCTTCAACAATACCGGGCGTAATGCCGATACAAGCATTTACCGCAGCCTTAGCGGCTTCAGGACCTATGTCCTGAGCGCCGTACTGGCAACCTTCACCACCAGTAACATAGCAAGAGAATGCAGGATGCAAAGAAGCGTCAGAGTCATAAATAATAGCGGCCAAATCGTAAGAGCAAACACCTTCAACGCCTTCCGGATAAGTATAGTAGATACCGTCGTCGGCAGGATCAAGCAGCTGGCCTTCGTCCGGGACAAAATACAGAGTATCAACCATGTCAAAAAGCATCTTCAAAGCAATCGGAGTCGCCTGAGAAGTCTTTTCCCAGTTACCGTTAATACCAATCAGGTCTTCCCTGTCAAAATCATCGTCCCTATAAATAACCACGTTATCGGACGGGGTTTCATCATAAAATACGTAATAATACCAGCCGCACTTTTCAGGATCAGCAGTCATCACCTTACCGGTAGCGCCACCATCCATACTGATCATGGGAACAGAAGACATCCATTCCGTAAAATCAGGCGGAATCATCATATAGAAATACTTGGCGTTCGGCGGAGTCGAAGACGTAGCCGTCTTTCCCGGAGAAGCCGGATTTTCATAGATGTACAGGTCTTCTCCGGAATGGCAAATAATTCCACCACGGTCACCCTGGACATTCTGGTTCCAAGCGGTACCAGTAACAGCCGCACCAGAATAATCACCAGCGCTCGCTGCAATCCAGAACGAAGTATCTTGGGGATTGCCGCAATTGGCGCCACCAATAGAAGCGGTAGAAACTTCCCACCAGCCATTGGCGTTTTTCACGAAAGGCGTAAAATTACCACCACAAACGCCGTACGCAGCAGTCCAATCATCCGGGAGCTTGATACGAGTCGTTCCCTTACAAACCATAGCCTCCGCATTCTGCACGCACAAAAAGAGCAGACAGGCACCCAAGGTCCACGTAAGCAGTGATTGTTTAACTTTTTTCATCATTTTTGTTTCCATCGATGTTTTACTTCCAACAGTGCATAGCAAAAAGACGGCCTTTTTGATATGCCATAGACCGCCCTCAAATTTATTCTTTTTTGATGAAAAAAACAAACGCTTTTTATCGTTTTTTTGTGAAAAAAACGTGCATTTTGTATACAGAAATCTTTTAAAACAGAACGGAGTGAGTTCCGTCACATGAAAAAAAGCCTAGTGTAAAAATTACTTTTCAACACTAGGCAAATCTCATTTATTTCGAAGTGGCCTTCATGTAGCCTCTATCGGGTTTCGGCGAACGCTTAACACCCCATATCGAAGTACTTTCTTGCTTGGCTTTCTTACCGGCAGAACCCATCTTCACGTAAGAATTGAGTTTGACGATGTAGGCGCCTGTGCCTGCCATGCGGCCGTTTTCGGAACGCATATTCCAGCCAATGAAGTAATTACGATCCATACCGCCATCGATACAAGAAGTACCTGCACCTCCAAAGAAGGACTGACCATTCTTCTGGATATTGAGATCGTCGTTACAGTAAATCTTCTGGGACTTCCTAGTCACGAAACCACCCAAGTTGGTGTAGTACTGAACTTCATAATAGAAGAACACATCTTCCAAATTACCCTGCATGATTTCAGCCTTTTCTTCTGCAGTAAGACCGTTGAAGATGGCATACATGTCAGCCTTGACCAAATGACCGGGCCTTCCGCCTTCTCGAGCCAAGATTTCAGCCTTGGTCATATTGGTACGGTAGCCGTTCACCGTCACCGCCTGGTGAGTTGCCTTCCAGACAGAGTCGGCATTTGCGGTCGAAGCAAACTTATTCTCGGTCACGTCGATTTCAGGATCGCCGGTCACCGGGATCCACATCGACGGGAGACGTATGGTTTCGTTGTATGCCGTCGGAGAATTCCAGTGGTAATCGGCATCAGCAGCAGGACGCAGCGTATCACCACCCAACAGAGACAAATCCGTCGTATCGGACCAGAAGATGTTCGTCAAGTCACCGCCCAAGCGCAGGTAGTCACCCACGTGAGGAGAAACATTACCGCGCTTGTACATGAACTTGACACGGCCTTCGCCGGTTTCAGGAATCACAGAAGGCAGGGAATTATTTTCAGCGGTAACCACCTGTGCGCCAGATAAGGCAGACACGTAACGGCTATCGTCAGACAGTTCCACAGCAGAATTCAAGTAGTAGTCCAAAGAGGTCTTTATGTTGGAAGTAGTCACAAACTTGACCGGTTCAGACAGAATCAACACGAGGCTATCCCTATCCGTCAATTCGTCGTTCTCCAAAATGGTACGGACTTCGGCACGCAGCGGCACAGGAGCCATGCGGTCAGTCAAAGCACCCTTGAAGCCCTGCTTCACCTTTTTGCCCTTATCTTCGAATTCCGCATAAGAACGGACTTCGCCAAGACCCATCGTCTTAACGGCAGACGAAAGCTTCAGGCCACCGACAGTAACCAACTTGGTGCAATAGCCGTCTGCAGACGGATGAGAGCAGTCGATATTGCGGGCATCGATGGGCACAAGCACGTTACAGGTGATTGCAGAATCCTTCGGAATGGTGGAGAAGCCCTCTGCATAGGGGTTATGGGCTTCAGCCTCCGTAGTATCCCACAACACGCAAATTCGTGTGGGCAAAGAGTCCTTATGGATTGCACGGTCATAGTAAATGGCAATGGAGTCACCGATACCGTCCAGGTATTCCGTATTCACGTCGAAATACGGGGCCGGAATCTTGTATTCCATAGGCGGCACAGAGCCGTGAGCATCAAACACATCAGCGAGCACAGGGAACGGCACCGGAGGATCGCGGAAGTAAACCGGGTTGTAAACGGCTTGCACGTAGTCATTGTATTCGGCCACGATGGTAGCCGGAGAATGGATAGAGGGATCTGTGTCCCAACGGTACTTGACCATCGAACGAACCTGAACCGACGCGTAGCCGTTGACAAACGTGACCTGTTCCGGCATAAAGTCAATCTTCGGAGAAGTGCCAGCACCCTTGTGGATGGTAATGCCATTGCATTCTTCCAAGCAGGGGCTATAGGTCTTGTCCAGATTCGGCTTCACAATGGCAAGGTACATTTCATATTGCGTTCCCACCCACAATTCCTCGTAGGAGCCATCGGGTTCAGGCTGCTGGCCAGTGATAGACTTGGCAGTTTCACCCGGTTCCGGGATTTTTTCGATAAAGGTAATCTGCGGCAGATAGAAGCTGATATTCAAGGCATCTTCCGGCTTGCCACCACCGACGCTAATACTGAAGGTCTGGATAGGCTCGGTCAAGTCTTCCATGTCAACTGTGACGTACACGGTATCGATACCCGAAGGACCGATATTGCGCGTGGTTCCCGAGACAATCTTCACATAAGATTCTGCCCCCGTAGTCGGGTCAATCGTCTTATCATACACCTTCATTAGCCTATCGTAAGCAAGGGCATAGGGCTGGTTCACGGCGTCATTCGGATAAATATCCAAGCTGTCGGTTCCTGCCCTGGGAGCAACGTTGGAAATATAGACCGGTACCAGCTGGCCACCCATGGCGATCGTCTGCGGCGTATATTCGCCAAGATTGACCGTTTCACCAGTTTGATCATTGATAGCCATGGCTGTAGCATTCTTGTTGACCACGTTCATATGACCCGATGTCTGGAAGCCCATCACCTTCTTCGACTTGCCATCGATATTGACAAACAAGCTGTAGTAGCCGCCTTTACCCAAACAAAGCGCCGCCTTGTTCAAGACCGGATCGCCGAAATTGGTCAGGTCAATGCCGCACTTGTAGACATCCGGAACGGAAACATTTTCAAAACCTTCAACGATATTTTCGTCTCTCTTTTTACCATACACAAGCGTATAGGACATGGTAATCAAGCCGGCGTTCATGGCATCGACAAGCTGAGATCCGCAATACTTTTCGGAATTGCCCGAAGACATGGCTGCAGCACAGGAACCGTCACCGGACTTGGTGTAGCAAATGTCATAAATGGTTTCATCCTTATTGGCGGGATTCCTACTAGGCGTAGTTTCGATATCCGTCTTCTGGCGGATATACATGTTGGTCTTGATACGCACGTTACTCATGGTAGTACGGCGGTCGCAGAAGAAGATATCCAAATCATATTCATTGCCGACAACAAAGCCACCGCTAGCCCCCACGAAGTAGTCCAAGTCTACATAACCCGGAGCTGCCAAGTGAGTACCGCCGATGTCGACAGCCAACTTGTTGTCGATAAAGATCCAAATATCGTCATCGCCACGGAAACTGAAGCGGAGTCCCTTTCTATAGGTGAACTTGGCATGGGATTCAAAGCAGAAGTGCTGGTTACGGCCCTGGCCATTGGTAAAGACCGTAGCATCGTAAGCCTGAACCTTGGCCTTTCCCTCGGTATCTTTCACCCAGCCGCCGGACGCCCAGCGGGCGGCATTACCGGTGCCATAACCGTTCGTCGTATTGGTGACGTTTACAGCCGTTTCGGTCCCCTGCTTGTAGAAAGTCCAGCCCTCCGGGGCCACATCGTTGGCCCAGCCGTCACCCAAAACAGACCACTGCCAGCCGTCGCCCTTTACAGCAAGGCCAGCCTTGGGAGGATTCGTCGAGGACCATTCTCCGCCACCCGAAAAAAGGTGGTTGCGGTTACAATCAATACCCTTGTTCCAACCGGGACCGTTACAAAGGATGTCAATTTCGGGGACACCCTCGGCAGCATTAATCTTTCTCAGAGAAGATTCCATAAATACGGGGCCTTCGGCCTTGCGCTTGTTGTGGGCGGCAGGAACGGCGGCAGAAAGCATCTTGGTCGGATCTATGACAGAATCCCCAGGGTAGAAACCACCCTTGGCCTTGGCACCGGGGCTGGTGTAATTGTCGGAATCGAATTCCCACTTGCCGTCGGCACTGCGGGTAAAGGGCATTTCCACGCAATAGGTCTCGTTGTACCGGGTATCGCTCTGGAACATGGTGTTAAAGGCTTCCTCACTGGTAAAGCAACCGCTAGCCGCATTATAGGTCGGCTTTTTCGTGGTGGGGTCCAAGAGATCAGCAACAATTCCCTGGGTCACGCCGATACACGGTGTGGGCTGGCCAGCAGGGTAACTGAAGGGAGCGTTCGTGGGGCAACCATTATACAGACCTTCTGCCGCAGGCATTTTATCATAATAAGTTGTTGCACAAGTAAAGGCCCCATGCAAGCTCGCATCGGTATCGTAGATAATGGCCGCAAGGTCATAAGAACAGGTGCCCTTAACACCTCTAGGGAAGGTGTAATACCAACCGTCGTCACCATCGGCCAGCAACTGTTCCTGGTCGGGCACAAAGTACAGGGTATCCACAAGCTCGAAAAGCCTAGCCAAGGGAACCGGAGTCACTACACCCGGTTCTTCCCAGTTGCCGTACATGCCGATCAGATTGGTGCGGGCCTCATCAGCGGAGCTGTAGAACACCACGTTTTCCGGAATGGTGCCACCGGTCCAAACATACCTGAACCATCCGCAATAGTCTTCGCCATCGACAGCTTCAAGCTTTTCACCCGTAACACCGCCATCCCAGCTAATCATGGGATCGGCAGAAAGCCATTCCGTATAATCGGCCGGAATCATCATGTACAGGAACTTGGCACCCGGCGGAAACAGACCTGTCTGGGTTTTTCCCGGAAGACTAGGATTCTCGAACACATATATATGCTTATCTTCGCCCGGGCAAACAAGGCTGGCGTCATTGGTGGGCCAGCTAGGATCATTTGTACCATTCTTAGGTTCGACATTGAAACCGGTAGCGGTCACAATTCTAAGTGATGCGCCTGCAGAAGTCTGGTTGCCTATGGTATACATGATTTTCTGGTTATCTGTAATACGCAGTTTTTCCAGATCGTATTCATAGAATCCATTAGCATTCAATGTCATTTTTTGGGCTGTATTGACATTCTGACCGCCAACATAGGCAGCAGTCCAATCAGCAGGAGCCTTGAAGTATACCTTACCTTTACAAGTAACGGGCTGTGTCTGCTGAGCACAAACCCCCTGTGCACCAACAAGGAGCAAACCAACGCTCACGGCGAATTTCCAGAACGAAACCTTCCTAAAATTTCTCATCTCATGACTTCCTTTCACTGAGCATAGCAAAAAGACCGGTCTTTTTGGGACGCCAGTATCCACCCGTAAAAATATCCTTTTCTGTTAAAAAAAGAACACTTTTTCTTTACATGGAGAGTCTGAGTTGTATACAAACGAAAAAAATTGGCTTAATTTAAAAAATTTGCCCAATTCAAACCCGCTTAGTAAACAAAATTTTTCCAAAGATTGCTTTTTGTTGTACGCACTCCAATTCAGAGCGTTTGACGCAAAGTGCAAAAAAGTGTGCTTTTTACTACATTTCTAAATAACACGGAGTGCTTATGCAAGACATGGACCGAACAATCGCCAGCGGAAACACCATCAAGTTGCCCATCGCCCAGATGCGGCCCCACCTAATTGTGCTATACCCGCAAAACCAGTTCAAGCAAATTCTGCTTGAAAAGGGCACGGTCGTTTTGGGTCGAGGCCAAGACGCAGACATCCGCATGGACGACGAACTGGTAAGTCGCAGGCACTGCGCCATCACCTTCGACGGCGACGGCGTTACCGTCAAAGATTTGGGCAGCACCAACGGCACCTTTGTAGACGGCTCCCCCATCAGCGAAAGCAAGCTGGAAGACCACAACCGCCTGCAAATCGGCAAGATGGTTTTGAAAATCGACTTCAAGGATGCCAGCGAAGAAGCTTTCGACCGTGAACTCTACGAAGCAGCCACCATGGATCCGCTAACCAAGATAAGCAACCGCCGCACCTTTATGGACCGCAGCCTCGGCGAACTGGCTCTGGCCCGCCGCAACAACTATTACGTTCACGCCATCATGGTCGACGCCGACCACTTTAAGCGCGTGAACGACACCTGGGGTCACCAATGCGGTGACATGGTCCTTAAAGAAATCGCCCGCATTCTCAAAGAAGAAAAGCGAGAATCCGACCTGCTGGCCCGTTATGGCGGCGAAGAATTCGTGCTGCTTTTGGGAGGCATCGGCCCCGAAGACGCCAAGAAGAGCGCCGAACGTTTACGCTCGGCTGTTGAACGCCACCGCTTTTCGTGGAAGGACACCATTATCCCAGTGACCATTTCTTTAGGGCTAGCTAGCCGCCAGGGCGAAAAAATCGGCAAAATAGAAGAACTGATTGCTGAATGCGACCGCCTGCTTTACATCGCCAAAGAGGGTGGCCGAAATCAGGTTGCCTTTTAAATTGTAAAGAAAAATTCTACATTTGGCGCCGAAATGTCGAAATTGAATTCCGAGCGCCTCAATTCCTTTGGTTCTGCAAGCATCCCGAAACTGGTCTTGCAGTTCTCGGTACCTGCCATCATCAGCATGCTGGTGAACGCCCTCTACAATATTGTGGACCGATTCTTCGTAGGTCAGGGTGTGGGCAGTC
>JAEEGF010799913.1_pt1 | contig 44164 bp, 27 predicted proteins | sample 9134171 | NCBI WGS metagenome assembly JAEEGF01 (sample SAMN16246542, study PRJNA631951) | gut metagenome | biome: gut microbiome; feature: rumen; material: AP-attached | host: Bos | place: Iran: Karaj | collected 2018-10 | reverse complement strand
CTATATGCGTCTGGACCTTGCATTCAATATCGAGCCGACCCACAAACTCACCAGTTTCCTCCACACGTCGTTCTCCATTGGTGTGTACAACGCCCTCGCACGCAGGAATGCCTATAATATCTATTATACCAACGAAGGGGATAATATTAAAGGCTATAGGCTGTCTGTGTTTGGCACTGCCATTCCGTACGTGTCACTTAATATAAAGTTTAATTGAACATTGAAGATTGATAATTGACAAATGAAACGATTGCTATATAATTTGACATGCCTCGTCTTTGGCGCATTCGCACTGTTAAGCTGTATTGATGAATATGACGCGGACATTGCTGCCGAGGATTCCAACTTGCTTGTTGTCGAAGGCACGATATGTTCTGCGGAATTGAATAAGTTCTATCTGTCGCGCACACAGGATATCAAGGCTACCCATGCACCCAGGATGGTCACGGGAGCAAGTGTTTCTGTACACGGCAGCGACGGTTCCGAATACAAGGCGCAGGCCACCGATGACTATTACGCCTGCTGGATTGAGCAGCTTGATCCTGACGTCAAGTATTATCTGCATATTGAAGCGGATGGCGAGGTGTATGAATCAGAACCTCAGCTACCTCTTCGAACAGAAAAGATAGCTCGCGTTGAAGGGTCCCAGCCCACGCCTGATAGCAATATCGATGTGCTCGTCACCCCCGAGGCCCCCTTTGATGCCAGCAAGACTAATTACTATACCTGGTCGTACATTGAGACCTGGGAAGTGCATCCTGATTATACCACCTACGTGTATTTCGACACCAACACCATGCAGAAGGTCGATTCCATCGGCATCTTTCCTGAACGCGGATGGATGGATGCCATAGGCTCGAATATCTTGGTCGAAGCCACCACCCATTATGAAGGCCAGCACATCCAAAAGCTCAAGCTTTACGACATTGACAACAGCGATGAGCGTCTCTATTACAAATATAGCGGATTGGTGCAACAGCGTGCCATATCAAAGGATGAGTACGAATATGAATGTGCTCGGCGCCAAGCCAGTTCCGAGATGGGCGGATTGTTCACGCCGCTACCGTCAGCCCTGCCCACCAATATCCGTTGCCTCACGTCAGGCAAGTCCGTGATAGGGTTTGTAGGGTGTGCGCTGAATGTGGCTAAATACAGGTTTTTCTTCTCTCCTCTTGATTTCTCTGTCAACCACCCGTATAAAGGCGACAAGCGTGTCTGGCTCAAAGACTGTACCATAGATGAATGCCTGCGAATGGCCAATCAGGGCATGTGGCTCTGCGAATGGGATGACAACAGAATGAATGGTGGAGGACCGCTGAATACGGCTTGGGCCACCAAGCATCAACTTGATGTCCGTGCGAGAGGCGCCTATACCGAAGAGCCTGATTTCTGGCCGTTAGACGAGAATTGAGAATGTGGAATGAGGAATGTGGAATGTGGAATGGTCGGCTTCGCCGATTAAGAAATAAGAGTTAAGAATTAATTGAGAATTCGTCATTCAAACATCACAGCGAAGCGAGAATAATTCAACACTCAAAATTCAACACTCAAAATTAAAATTGATAATTGAGAATTGAAGATGAAGAATAAGATATTATCACTGATAGCAGCGTTGCTGCTTACCCTGAGCACCTTTGCTGCACGTGTAGAGACTGATCGTCCCTGGTATCTTGCCGGTGAGGCGATGAAAGTCAGTGTGACGACCGCTGATGCCTTGATTGCCTATGCTGAACTGTGCGATATGCATGGTTTGGCGACAGGTGTTGTGCTAGGTCTTCAAGGTGGGCAGGGAACAGGTGTCATCGAATTGCCGCCCCATCTCCATAGCGGCTACTATGTGTTGTCAGTCTATACTCGCGACGACTCCCAGGTGGCTCACCAACTTGTGGCTATCGTCAATCCTCTTCACAAGAATGTAGACGACGATATCAAGTGGGTGACGGCCGATAGTTGTTGGGCGGCGTGTGATGGCACTGCCGATTTGGTAAGCCAGAAGGATGTTGATGAGCGCGAGACGGAAGGACATATCATCAAGGCGCGTGTCAGCAATGTTCGTGGCGGCAAGACGTACGAAGGCAGCCAGATTCTTCCTTCCTTAAGTATCATTGGCCAGCAGATACATTATTTTGAGGGGAAGATGGTCGGCGACTCCACCGCTGTTTTCTACACCTTCGGCATCCACGGCAAACTGCCGTTGGTACTCAGTGCCGTGACCTCTACCGGCGAGAGCCTGCCCATTGAAATGATAAGCCCGTTTGCCGCGTTGCTCCCCAAGCGACTTCCGCATCTCGTATTCCATTACAAACGCAGCGAGGTGGAAGCACGCTCCCTCGACATGCAGCGGCACCAGATAGCGATTGCACCAGCCAAACGCGAAATAAAGATGGGTGATCACTCTGACGACACGGCTGAAGAAGGACGCCTGTTGCCCTACCAGGAAACCATACATGGCATCCGTCCTTATCTCTCCTATAATCTTGACGAGTACCGTCAGTTCCTGACCATCAGGGAGGTGCTGCTTGAATATGTGCAATGTGTCTCGAAAAGGAAAAGCCATGGCGTACAGCAGCTGGTGGTCCAAACAGAACCGGACCAGTACAATAAGACCTTACCCTCATTGGTTCTGATTGATGGCATGCCCGTCATGGATACAGAACGGCTGCTGAACTATGATGCCCGACGTATTCATTATATTAACATCTACGGCGACCAGTTCACATTTGGCAATGGCGTATATAGTGGCCTGCTGTCGTTCATCACACGTTCTGGGCGACTCACCAACTATCCCACCGAGCCCAACTTCCAGTATCTGGTGTATTCTTTCCCCGAATAATACACAATCATGGGGACTGGTTTCTACAAAAAACGCTGACCTGCTGGCCAGCGTTTTTTACATTTTTACATTTTTACATTTTACATTTACATTAAGCGTTCATCTTACTTTACGTATTCAGCAAAGTCGGTGAGCTTCATGTCGCCCTTGCGAGCCAAAGTGTCGTGCATGGCAAAGGCGGCAGGCAGGTTGTGACGGGTCTGACCCATCTTCGAAATCTTCAGGTAGTCCCACAGCAGCTGCTTGTAGTCGGGGTGTGCACAGTTTTCGATGATGCACTCGGCACGCTGTGCCGGCGACTTGCCACGCAGGTCGGCAATACCCTGTTCGGTGACGATGATGTTGACGTCGTGCTCGCTGGAGTCCTGATGTGACACAAAAGGAACGATGGAGCTGATGACGCCTCCCTTGGCCACGCTGGGACAGGTGAAGATGGAGAGGTAGGCGTTGCGGATGAAGTCGCCCGAGCCGCCGATACCGTTCATCATCTTCACGCCGCTGATGTGGGTGGAGTTGACGTTGCCGTAGATGTCGGCCTCGATGGCGGTATTGATGGCGATGACGCCTAAGCGACGGATGATCTCAGGCGAGTTTGAAATCTCGCTCTGACGCAGCGTCAGGTGGTGGCGCATGTAGTCCATGTTGTCATAAACCTGCATCAGGCAGTCGTTGCTGACGGTCAGCGAGCAGGCGGAAGCGTCCTTCACACGTCCGTTGAGCATCATGTCGATGACGGAGTTCTGGATGACCTCGGTATAGATGTTGAAGTCAGGCACGTGCTTGTCTTCACCCAGGGCGCCGAGGATAGCATTGGCTGTGGAGCCTACACCGCTCTGCAGGGGCAGGAACTCCTTGGGGATGCGACCCTTGTGCATCTCCTCGACTAGGAACTCTGCTGTCAGGAAACCGATCTTGTCGGTCACGGGGTCGCTGTCCTTGAAGGCACGGGCCTCGTCGGGGATGTTGCATTCTACGACGCCCACCACCTTGTCCTTGGGAATGGAGACGTAGGGCTGGCCGATGCGGTCGCCGACGTGCTCGATGGGAATGGCCTTGCGATAAGGGGGATCCAGCGGCTCGTAGACGTCGTGGATGAACTTGGCATTGGGGTTGTGGAACGAGTTGAGTTCCAGAATGACCTTCTTGGCCAGACGGGCTCCCGTGGGAGAGATGCCACCGGCAGCGGTCAGATAGACGTGATAGTCGTTGCCGACCTCCTCGATGTCGCACACCTCAAGGATGGCCCAGTCCAACGGACCGTAGAAACCGTAGCGCAGCTCCTGTGCCATGTGGCTCAGGTGCAGGTCGTTGTAGGGTATCTCGCCCAGATTGACGTGCTTGCGGAAATCGGGGTTGGTGGTGTAGGGTGCACGGTAGAGCAGTGCCTGGGCGTTGGCCAGGTCACCGTCGGTGCTCTGTCCGGTGGATGCTCCCGTGAAGATGGCCACCTTGAACTCGCGACCAGCCTCATGCTCGGCGATGGCAATTTTTGCCAGCTCCTTGGTGGTTGCCTTGGCCACGCCAGCGGGCGTGAAGCCACTCATGGCGATGTGGTCGCCATTCTTAATCAGTGCCGCAGCCTCTGCGGCAGTCAAAACATTGTACATGATTATTCTATTGTTTTGTCCAAATTATTTTGAGTGTTGAATTTTGAGTGTTGAATGTTGAATTGTTCTCGCTTCACTGCGATGTTTGAATGATGAATTCTCAATTAATTCTTAACTCTTAATTTTTAATCGGCGAAGCCGACCATTCCACATCCCTCATTCCTCATTCCACATTCTCAATTACTTTTTCTTCTTGAAGGGATTGATCTTGTCCAGCTTCTTCTTGAGACTACCGGCCTTGTCTTGGTTGACAATGAGGTTGGCCTCCTTGTCCTCACACTTGATGACCACGATACCGGAACGGTCCTCCTCGGTGGTGTTCTCAGAGGCCTCGACGGAAATCTTGTCCTTGCTGGTGTATACGGTGAGCCATTCGGGTACTTCGGCCACTACCCAGTCATCGTAGTTGCAGTTAATCTTGACACTCTGTGTGGCACCTTCCTTGGGCTTGGCCTTGAAGTCCAGACGGTTGTCAGAGAGTTCCAGCTTGACGTCGGTACGGGCGGGCTTGGCTGCAGGAGCCTCCTGCTTGGGTTTCTCCTCAGCGGAAGTCTTGTCACCCTTCTTGTCTTTATTTTTGGGCTTGCTGAGACTCTTGATGTTGTTGTTACAGACGGCAATCTGGTTGTCGCACATCTTCTTCTTGTCGGCAGCGGTATAGACAGCCTTGGCAGCATTGAACTTATTGATAGCTGCTTTCTGTGAAGGGATGGTCATCACTCGCTGCAGGTTCTGTCCTTCGAGGAACAGCTTGTCGCCACTGGACTGCGCCTTCACACCGATGGTCATGCAGGCCATCAGCAGAACGACGAGCAGGCGGAAATACTTATTACATTTCATATTCTTAGTTGTTTTGTCCAAATTCTCAATTGTCAATTATCAATTGTCAATTCTCAATTACTTTACTCCCTTAAGGAATTCCTCTACAGCCTTGGCACGGTCGCTGAATAGCTTCGACAAATCTTCTTCGCCACTTGAGGCTAGTGCTTCGGCTTGTACGGCCAACTCACCCTGAGCGGAACGTAGGGCGGCAACGACTTTCTGCTGACGGCTGGCAACGTCGACCTTCACCTTGTAGGTCTTGTCCTTGGCCACCATGTCGGCAACCTCCTGATAAGCCTTGTAAGCTGCCATCAGCGACTTTTCGTAGTTGTCGTTCTCTTTGTCCATGCCTTCGGCAGACTCCTGGTCGGCCTTGTCGAGCTTGGAGTTGACATCTGCCATGAACTGCGTCTTCTTCTTCTCGAACTGGGCCTTCTCAGCCTGTGCCTTGGCCTCGTCCTGCTTGTTCTTGGCCACCACACCGGCAATGCCCAAAATGACCACTAAGGCGGCAGCGGCAGCGGCCATCATCATCTTCTTCTGCTTTGACAGGCCACCCTTCATGCTGTTGGGGTTCTCTAAGGCCACACGCATCTCGGCAGAGGTTTGGAAACGCTCTTCCTGCTTCTTCTCACAGGCCTTGGCGATGATGGCGCGCATGTCCTTGTTCTTGATGACGTCCAACGGAAGCTTTTCCTTGAGCTGCTTCTCCAGAATGTCGTGACGGGCACCCTCGAACGGGGTGTGTCCCACGATGCACTGGTAGAGCAGGATACCCATGGCATAGATATCCGTCGTCTGGTTCTGGTGCTGGATGTCGCCCAGTGCCAACTCGGGGGCGGCATACTCGGGCTTACCCATGAACTTACCGGCAACGGTCAGGGATTTGTCGCTGGTGGTCAGCGTATTCATCTGCTTGGCAATGCCGAAGTCGATGAGCTTGATGTGGCCGTCGCTGGTGACCATGATGTTCGACGGGTCGATGTCGCGATGGATGTAGCCGGCATCGTGCAGGGCCATCAGACCCGACAGCACGTTGACTACGATGATCTTGGCGAAGTGCTCGGGGTCGTTCTTGAAGTCCTGCATCAGCTTCACGGCATACGCCACGTCCTCGCCGTCGCGGTCGGTGGTCTTGCCTTCGAAGATGTCATACAGCGATACGCCGTTGAGCAGCTCGCTCACCACGTGGTAGTGCTTTACCACTCCTGTCGGTGTCTGCTCGTCAATCTCAATGAATCCCAGCATTTCTACCAGATTGTCATTGCGAAGCTGTATGGATGCTTCACGACGTGCACGCTCAATGGCCTGTGCCGGCAGGTCGTCGAACATAAACTTAATGGCTACGGGACGTGTTGCTCCTGTGCGTTCATTGACGCAGATTCCTTTATACACTTGTCCCATTCCGCCCACTCCAATGGGCTCGTCAGAAGAGTCTACCTGATAGTAGACACCATTCTTTTTCTCAATTTCTCCTTGTAATCTGACTAAAGACATAGTTATAATTATTTATAATTCAATTATCAATTGTCAATTATCAATTATCAATTATCAATTACAATTGTTTCTTGATTTCCTTGATTTTCGATGACAGCTGGTCAATTTTCTTGATAGCCGTCTGCGTTGACTCGTAGGTCTTCTTTTCCGTACGCTGTACCAGAAGAGCCTCACTCTTCGGATGTTTCAGCTCACGTGCAACACCCTCAATGCGAGGATGATAGTTCTGGTTGGTCTTCTCGTCGAGTTCATTGAGCAGACCTATGATGCGGTTACGGATTTCAGCCTTCTTACCGACAGTCTTGCCTAAGTCCGTACCTGTCACGTTCTTCATTTCCTCAAGACGGTTGACGATACGTTGGGCCGTCTCTTGTGCTGAGGCACCGCTGGCTCCTCCAGCGCTTCCATTGCCTCCATTGCCGGACTCTTTCTCCACTTTCTTCTCCAAAGCGTCAAGCTTGTCCATCAGTCCGTCTATATACTCCTGCAGCGATGCTTTCTCGTATTCGAGCACTTCTATGCGTGTGATGAGCTCCTTGCTACCAGTCTCCTTCATGTCGTTGTAGAGTTTCTGGTATGACTGCAGTTCGGCCAACTGGTTGGTTTTCTCCGTTAAGGCCGTGTTCAGCTCGTCAATCGTTGCCTGCTGGTTGTTGGCGGCAGGTTTCATGAAGTTGAACACCAGGCTGATCAGGAGCAATACGCTCAGTGCGCCAATGATGATTTTAGTCTTTGTATCCATCTTGTCTTTTAAGATTGAATTCATCTTCAGTTCAATGACAGCCAGCGTGTGGTTGTCATAATGACCACCGGTGGTCTTGCCCCGTTGGTCGACTTCGGCAGAGAGATTACTGGCCAGCGAAGCAATATTCTGCTGGGAAGTCAGTCGCTGAGCCAACTCTTCATGGGGCATGATACCCCAGACGCCGTCTGTGCAGAGCAGGAAACGGTCACCTTTGCGGAAAGGCAACTCCTCAATTTCCGGCACATGATTGCTGGTATTGCCCAGTCCACGCATGATGACGTTTGACTGTGGCGAGACGCGGGCCTGTTCTTCGGTCAGCGCCTTGTTCTGTACCAGTCCCCCTACCAGCGAGTGGTCCTTGGTACGGAAGAGGATGTGACTGCCCCTGATCTTGTAACAGCGGCTGTCGCCCAAGTGGGCCACCAATGCCGACTGTTCACTGATCAGGACGGCCACCAATGTGGAACCCATGCCACGGAGGGCGGGTTCTGCGTCCATTTTGGCGTAGAGGGCATCGTTGGCCATGCTGATGGCCTTCTTCAATGCCTCTATACGGGAGGCCTGCGGACTGCTGTTGAGCATCTCGCGCAAAAAGACGTTCTTGGCGATGTAGGACGCCGTCTTACCGCCAGGACCACCTCCCATACCGTCACAGACGACCAGCAGGAAGCCGAGAGGTGTATCTATCCAGCCGAGGTCATCCTGATTTTCAGGACGACCTCCTTGCTGGGATATGGCTACGCCATGCAGTTGATATCGCTGTGACTGTATCTGTTCCATTTGTTACTTGATGATAAACGGAATAGCCTTCTTGTTTCTGGCATCATAGAGGGCAAACATGCCTGTGCCAGACAGTTCATATTCAGCACTTGTCGTGCCGTTGACGCTAGTCTCCATCTTGATGGGACGATAGACCGCATTGACCAAGTCTTTGTAGCTGAAGCTGTAGACATCCTCGCGCTTGACCTTGCTTTGGGTCACTCTCACCAATTTGAATACTTCCACATTGGCATTGCCGTCCATGCGGTATTCCACGGTAACCTTAGTGAGACCCTTGCCGCCGCGTTCGATTTCCACTTTCTTCTCCACCTTGTCAACACCATTGAGCACCAGGATGTCGTCATCCTCATCGACCTTGACAGAGGTAGTAGCCTTACGGTTGATGACGACCTCGCCGTTGTTCAGCATGATGTCGAACTTGGGATTGTATTTGCTGTTCTCTTCCTTCAGCAACTCCTTAATCTCTGACACCTTGATGGTCTGGATGGCACCGGACTCCATCTGGATGAGGAACAGATTCTCAGCGTCTTTCTTGCTGGCGTAGTTCTGCTCAAGGATGATGCCACGGACGGTAGCACCGGATGCGGTCTTAATGACATCAAGAAGCTCGCTCTGTTCGAAAAGGTCCTGATTGGGATTGATGCCACGGAACACGTATTTCACCACATCGTCAGTATTAAACGACTGGACGACACCGCCTGGCATATAGAGACTCAGCGAGTTGTCGGTCTCACCGGCATACTGGCCTTCGTACGTCTTGCCATTTCTCAGTGTATAGATACGGTCGATGCCTGAAAGGGCATTTTTCGGACGGCGGTCGGCCTTGATAGACTGGATGTCATCCCACGAAACTTGGTAGCTGTTGGGAGCCAGTTCCAGATACTTCACCATGACGCCACGCTCTAATACCTTGACTTTGGAAACGCTGTGCATACTGCTGGTCAGAAATTTCTCAAAGTTAAAGGGTGCTGGGGCAGAAACTACGGAATCAGCGACGGTCACATCCTTGAACGAGACGTCGTTGAGCATGAGGGTACGGTCATCACCACGACCCTCAAAGGCATCATGCTTCTCGGCCCACTCCTTCCAGTCGTCACTTAGGGCAATGAATTTCGTATTTCTGTCGAATACGTCAGCCTTGTCGCTACTGATATAGATGACTGCTCTGTCAGTATGAACGGTCATCCTGCCTGAACCGTCCTGTGACTGGATATAGCCTTCCAGCACAGAACCGTTCTTCAGTATCACTTTCTGAACGATGACCGCATTTGCCACCGCAACAGTGGCAAATGCAACCAGTATGATTGATAATAATCGTTTCATAGCTTACTTATACTTATTTTCTATATGGATTGTCAAGCAGTTCTTTTACGTATTTAGCCTTGATAGCCTTGTTGTATCCTTGAGATTTGTCCAGGCCGGAGTTCAGGACACCAATCAGCATACCCTTGTCGTTGAAGACGGCAGAGCCGCTGGCGCCATGATAGGAAGCGGCATCGAATGAGAAATTGAATTCTGTGGGTTCTGATGTGATGCTTCCACCGGCAGAGTAGGCCTGAATACCTTTGTCGTTGTCCTTCACCTGAATGAACGGGTTCATACCGTGTGGGAATCCAATCGTGAAGATGTGCTCACCAACCTTCAGGGTTTCTTCAGAAACATCCATTGAGTCTGTTACATTGACATAAGTACAGAACTTGGTGGGCAACTGCTTGGTGATGGTCTGAATCAGGGCTACGTCCTTGTTGGTATCTTCACCGGCAGACAAGACACGACACTTGATGACGTTGTCCGGGTCAAAGATTTCTCCCTGTGGCACCAGGGCAATATAGTCCAGAATGCCCTCAACCTTTACCTGTGAAATATAGGCAGACAAATCGGTGGCACCACTACCAACACCAATAAGATTGCGGAGTAATGTCAGACGAGAGTCCATATTGGCTACAGCCTGTGCCAGCAAGCGGGCAAAATAGCTCTTTAACTGTTCTGCTGCATTGTCGAACAGCCAAGGCTTCACGACATGCAGATTTGTAATCAGCTTGCCGTCGGGAGAAATGAAGAAGGCCGTACCGGTATACAATCCCTGATCTTCAGTAATCTCGTTCAGCTTGTCAATGAATTCCTTTTGTGACATTTTACTAACGTCAATGGGTATGCCACCAGCCAATAACACCTTCTGGGGAATTAAACCCTCAACGGTTTCCATATCCAGGTCGCCAATCGACACTTCATAGTGATAGATACCCTTGACGATGACCGTAGAGTGGTTGAAACGTGCAAAGAGTTCCTTGTCATCATACTTTCCGCCACCCTTGGCGCCGATGATTTTCCAAGCTCCGAATCCAATACCGACCAATACCAGCAGGCAGGCGGCAGCCAGCAGAATGGTCTTCCAGGCTTCGCTCGGCCACTTGATAGGCGTATTCTGGAGGTTTACAGGAACGCCACCGCAGACTACGGCACTCTTCTTCTTGATACGGATGGGGTTGTTCGACGGAATCTTGGCACCGTCTACCGTTGTACCGTTCTTACTATGGTCGATGATGTACACCTTGTTGTCACGACCAACCTTGATGGTGGCATGATAGCGGCTGACGGTACCACCCGAAATCTGAATGTCGTTGTTGAAGTGAGAACCGATGCCATAGACAGCCTTGTAGGCCGAATTGTCTTCGGGCATGGGAACCTGACTCCACTGCAGCTCAACATCTGCAAAGCGGATGGCATCACCACGGCGCACGTTCACCGGCTTGCCAGGTTTGATGGCTTGGTTCATGATGAAAGTGCCGTTACGGCTACCCTTGTCTTCCAACATGATGTCGCCACTGTTCATCAACGTGAGCTCAGCATGCAGCGAGCTGACTTTGTCGCTATGTAATACGATGTCACAAGCAGCATCGCGTCCAATCTTTAATAGTCTCATATACTTATTTATTATTTTAGGTTAGTAATTAATGGAATCTCTTTTTGGGCTCTTCCTTCTTGGGTTCTGCCTTTTTGTTGTCGGTTTTGCCCTTATCGCCAGCTTTGTTCTTGTCGCCGCCCTTGTTCTTGTTGTCGGCAGCCTTGCCACCGGCAGCTTTCTTCTGCTGGCGAACCTTGTTCAGCGAGTCTTGAACATGCTTCTTGATAGAGTCAAGCTTCTCCTTCTCGGCCTCCTTCATCTTCTCTTCCTTCTTCTTGATTTCAGTAGAGTCAACGGCGGTAGTAGAAGTCGGCTGAGGTTCAACAGGCTTGGCATCCTTCGTCAGTGCGCTGTATGCCCAGACACCACCGATGACCAAGAGGATAGCCAGCAAAGCCAACAGCACGTAACGGACAATCATGCCCTGCGTGTTGGGAATCTGGTTCCAGTCGAGCTGTGCCACATGGGCAAAGGAGATCGTGTCGTTGCGGGTGACAGGAACAGGTACGTTTTGGTTTATCCTGATGCCATTGACATAGGTGCCATTATGACTGAGGTCTATAATGGTCATTTTGCCAGAGGGCATCACATTGAGCGTTGCGTGACGCCGGCTGATAACATCCGAATTATCATCGATAATGATGTCACAGCCCATTTCTCTTCCGATAGAATATACTTTCATATTGTTGTTAGTTATTAGTTACTTAATGCTTTCTTTGCTGTTGTTATTTTGGCATTGATGTTTTTGATACTGTCGTTCAAGAACTTGATACTGTCCTTCTGCACGGTATCATTCTTCTGGTAGTTGGCAATGATACTGTCCTTGTAGGCAATCATCTCCTCGGGAGTCGTGCGATGGGTCGCTTGGAGAATGTTGATGGCTATGCTGATGACACAGATAGCTGCCAGCATCAGCAGGATGTTCTTTGTTTGCTTTGACATAGTAGGACGAAGCTTTGAGTTAATATTCGTTTCTAAAATAGCAATTGTCAGATTGTCGTAGCCACCGCCGTTCAAGCGTCCCTGGTTATCGACGAAGGTTGCAACGGTGTCGGTCACAGTGCCAATGGATACCTTATTGGTTAGCATCTTCAGCAGGTCGCTTTCAGGCATTGTGCCATGAATGCCGTCGGTACAAAGTACGAAGCGGTCGCCTTTGTCATACGGCAACTCCTGAATGTCAACCTCCACGTCGGGTTTCACGCCCAAGGCCCGGGTAATGATGTTTGATTGGGCAGACAATCGTGCTTGTTCTTCAGTGATAACCTTTTGCTTCACCAAGTCGAACACCATTGAGTGGTCGAAGGTGCGGAACACCTTTTTCTTGCCACGGAGCTGGTAGATGCGGCTGTCACCGACGTGAGCCACGAAGGCAGACTGGGTAGTGAGCAGCAGCACAGTTGCCGTCGACCCCATGCCACGGAGTGCGGGCGTCTCATTGCCAGCCTCGATGATGGCCATATTGGCACGTCGGATGGCTTTGATGATGACGTTCGCTGTCTCCTCGTCGGCATTGGCTTCGGTGACACCGGCAATAATCTCCTCAACGGCAATGGTCGATGCCGTCTTGCCGCCAGGACCGCCACCCATACCGTCACATACGGTGATGAGCAGACCACGGTCGGTCTCGCAGTAACCGTAAGAGTCCTGATTCTCAGGGCGTCCGCCGATTCTGGATTCCGCAAACCCCGTGAATGCGTTGCTGTTCTTTATTTGGAGTTGTTGCAGTTCATTCATAATAGTATGATAACAATGACAAATACGATGACCGCAATGGCCAAGACAATACCCAACAACAGCATCATGTTGTCCTGGATCCATTCCATGAGACGTTCCGTTGCGGGAGGATCAGGTAAAAGGGCTGCCTGAATAGCCTGTTTGAACTCCAGTGCCGTTTGGTAGCGCTTGGACTGTTCTTTCTCCGTAGCTTTCCAGATAACCTGCATCAGCTTCTTGGGAATACGGTCACTTTCGGGCAGCGACTCTTTCATCTGACGCGTCATGGTCTCCACCTCGGTATTGCACGACATGGGATTCGACCCGTTGAGCAGCTCATAGAAGGTGATGCCCAGCTCATAGATGTCCGTCGTGGCATTGATTTGCACGCTGGCACCATTCTGTTCACGCAACATCTGTTCAGGAGCAGAATACTCCGGAGTACCGATGAAACCGTATGACGAAAACTTATTGCCGGCATTCATACGGGCAATACCCAAGTCCATGAGTCGGACATTTGAGTCGTTCTCAATCATGATGTTCGACGGCTTGATGTCACGATGGATGACACCACGGGAGTGTACATAGTCCAGAGCATCAAGCACGGCACAGATGGCATTGCATATCTTTTCCACGCGGTGGGGTGAATTCTCGAAGCCGCGGACGTACTTGTCGATGTCCTCACCTTGAACGAAATGACTCAGAATGAAGATGGGACCTTTGTCGGGAGCATACTCACAATAGCCCACCATTTCCACCAGATTAGGATGGCGGAAAGCCAATGAGGCCTCCTGACGGGCACGTTCGCGAATCATCTTGTTGTTGGCAAAGGCATCCTTCACCCTCTTAACGGCAATGACTGCACCGTCGCGGCAACGATAACCCTTATAGACGTCACCCATGGCACCACTGCCCAGCGGGGTATCCGCTGGGTTGTAGCAATACCATTCACCCATGACATATAGATATAGATATGGGTCGTTGGGTCTTTGTACGACAGTCTGTGCCATTACATTCCGATCGTTCCGCCTTTGTCTACATTAGAAGAGCCGTCGAAGCCCACTGTGCCGCCATTGCTCGAGAAACCACCGCCAAAGGGTGGGGGACCAAACTGGTCGTCAGGACGGCCATAGCCTGCAAGGGGCTGGGGACCACCATCCATGAGTGGCTCCTCGGTCTCGACGTGAATAAAGTCTTTTGAAACAGAAAGACCCAGTGTTGCTGCGTCAACGAGAATCAAGAACAGTTCGTAATTCTCACCGATGGTGATGATGTCGCCGTTCTTGCACTCCTCAGCGGTGAAGCCCAGACTGACACCGTTCAGCATCGTACCGTTCGTAGAGCGGGCGTCGCTGATAGAAGCGATGACCTTCTCGGGGTTCTTCATCTTGCGAACCACCAAGACAGCATGCTCTGACGATACTGTACCTTCTGGTAATACGATGTCACAGTTAGCACTTTGTCCGATGGTGTTCTGTCCGATTTGCAGGGGCCAGAACTCACCGGCAGCCGTCCGTGATACGGAATAGAGGAAACCAACTACAGGTTTGCCAGTAGGTGTTGTAGTACGACGAGGCTGAGCTGCGACTTGTTCGACAACAGTCTCATTCGGATTGCGGTTAATACTTGCGGGCTGACCGTCCGACATGCCAGGAACGTATGTTCCGCGTCCGGCAGGACGAGCACCGCTGTTACGTGAATAGAAGCCTGAAGCGGCACCACCGCTGTTTTGATTAGGTGAATCAGCAGGTTCCAAACCTTGAATGACTGTTTTGTTCTGTGACATAATTCTCTTGTTTTATTTGTAGTAATACGATATGTTAAATAGTGTTCTTATTCATTTTTTTAGAGAAAGACGTTGCAAAGATACAAAAATAATGTGAAAAGTGAAGAATTAATAGTGAAAAATTTGCTTCTGTACGAAAAATTTTTTCTTTTTTCCTTTTAATTTCTCATTTCTCATGACTCATTTCTCATTTATTTTGCTTACCTTTGCAGCGATTTTTAGGTTAGAGTTCAGTGTTTAAAACATAGAAATGGAATCAAAACTCGTTATTTACAATACGCTGACGCGCCAGAAAGAGCGCTTTGAGCCGTTGCATGCCCCCAATGTTGGCATGTATGTCTGTGGTCCTACGGTCTATGGCGACCCCCATCTGGGTCATGCCCGTCCTGCCATCACCTTTGACTTGGTGTTCCGCTACCTGAAGCACTTAGGTTATAAGGTACGCTATGTCCGTAACATCACGGATGTCGGTCACTTAGAGCATGATGCCGACGAGGGTGAGGACAAGATTGCCAAGAAGGCCCGCTTAGAGCAGTTGGAACCGATGGAGATAGCACAGTATTATACCAACCGCTACCATCAGGCAATGGATGCGCTGAATGTGCTGCGCCCCTCTATTGAGCCACATGCTACTGGTCATATCATTGAACAGCAGCAGCTGGTGCAGCAGATTCTGGACAATGGCTTTGCCTATGAGAGCAACGGCTCCATTTACTTCGATATCGAGGCGTATAATAAAAAATTTAAGTACGGCATCCTGAGCGGCCGTTCGTTGGAGAACATCAAGGATGAAAGCCGTGAACTGGCTGGTGTCGGTGAGAAGAAGAACCAGGCCGACTTTGCCTTGTGGAAGAAGGCACAGCCTGAGCATATCATGCGTTGGCCGTCACCCTGGAGCGACGGTTTCCCTGGCTGGCATTGTGAGTGTACGGCCATGGGACGCAAGTATCTGGGTGAACAGTTCGATATCCACGGTGGCGGTATGGACCTCGTCTTCCCGCACCATGAGTGTGAGATAGCCCAGGCTCAGGCGTCGATGGGTCATCCGGCCGTGAAATACTGGATGCACAACAACATGCTGACCATCAATGGCCAGAAGATGGGTAAGTCGTATAACAACTTCATCACGCTGGAGCAGTTCTTCACAGGCAACCATCCGTTGCTGGAGAAGGCATACGCCCCGATGACCATCCGTTTCTTTGTCTTGAGTGCGCACTATCGTGGTACCGTCGACTTCTCGAACGAAGCCCTTGTAGCTGCCGAGAAGGGATTGGAGAAGCTGATGAACGCCATTGCTGACTTACAGCGCATTCAGATTTCGTCTGAATGTGACCCCGAAACGGAAAAGGTGGTGAAGAGCCTGCGTCAGAAGTGCTACGATGCCATGAACGACGACTTCGCTACTCCACAGGTCATCAGCAACCTCTTTGAGGCCTGCACGGTCATCAATAAGCTCGTTGACCACAAGGCTACCATCTGTGCTGATTGTCTGAAGGAACTGAGCGAGGTGATGCACCTCTTTGCCGAGGACATCCTGGGCCTCAAGGCCACAGCGTCCGCTGGTTTGGCCAGCGGAAATAATGCCGCTCGTGAGGAAGCCTTTGGCAAGGTCGTTGATATGGTGTTGGAGCTGCGCGCCAAGGCCAAGGCCGACAAAGACTGGGCCACCAGCGACAAGATTCGCGATGAGCTGGCTGCTGCCGGCTTTGAAGTCAAGGACACCAAGGATGGTGTCACCTGGCGATTGAACATGTAAAGTTACTTGGCAATAAGGCGGTGTACCGCTTCACGCCAGCCTTGGTAAAGCTCATCATTGTGTGGGCTTTGCTGAGGCTGGAAAGTTTTTGTCACCTTGCGGAAACCAACGACATCGGTATAGTCTTTCCAGATGCCACGGGCAAAGCCATTCATGATGACGGCACCAAGGGCAGAGGCATCGTCGACCTCGGTACAAACGACGGGGGTAGAGAGCATGTCGGCCTGGAACTGCATGAGGAACTGGTTTTTCGTAGGACCACCATCGGCAGCGATTTCCTTGAGACTGCCACCGGTAGCACGTGCCATCACGTCCACCAAGTCTTTAATCTGATAGGCAATGCTCTCCAAAGCAGCCCGCAGGAAATGGGCTTTTGTCGCGGCGAAGGTAAGTCCGAATACAGCCCCCTTCACATCGCTTTGCCACCAAGGAGCACCGAGTCCCGAGAAGGCTGGGACGATATACACACCGCCATTGTCGGCGACGCTGGTTGCCAAGGCTTCCATCTCTGAAGGATGACCCACCAACTGCAACTGGTCGGCAATCCATTTCAGCGTAGCCCCCGTGCTATAGATATTGCCTTCGAAACCATAATAGACTTTGCCGAAAGCCGAGAAGCCTACGCTGGTGACCAGACCTTCGGGGGCAGCCTTAGGCTCATCTCCGATATTCACCATTACGCTGCTGCCTGTGCCGTAGGTCACTTTGCCAGAACCGGGCTCAAAACACATCTGTCCCACCAGCGCACCATGACTGTCACCCAGCACACCGGCAATGGGGATGGGGTTGGGGAACAACCCCTCGCAGGTTGTTTCACCATAGATGGCGTCGCAAGGCTTTAATTCAGGCATCATGCTACGGGGAATGTCGAACAGCTGTAGCAGGTCGTCATCCCAGTCAAGCGTATGGATATTAAACAACATGGTGCGTGAAGCGTTGGTATAGTCGGTGGCATGTACCTTGCCGCCTGTCAGCTTCCAGATGAGCCATGTGTCAATAGTACCCATCAGCAGTTCGCCTCGCGAACATAATTCGCGAGCGCCAGCTGTGTTATCCAGCAGCCATTTGACACCGCTGGCGGAGAAGTTGGGGTCAATCAAAAGGCCGCTCTTTGCCATTACCATATCTGCTTTTCCGTCAGCCCGAAGCTGACGGCACAGTTCGGCACCACGGGTATCCTGCCATACTACGGCATTGGCGATGGGCTTGCCCGTCGTCTTGTTCCACACCACGGCGGTCTCACGCTGGTTGGTCAGACAAAGTGAAAAGTGAAAAGTGAAAAGTGAAGAATTTGCTGCCGCCATGCTTTTTGCGCCAGTCATTTGCCCGGTAGGAAATTCTTCACTCTTCACTCTTAACTTTTCACTTAACAATTTGATAGCCGTTATCAAATTGTTATAGATTTCCTCGGCATCGTGCTCTACCCAACCCGTCTGGGGATAGTATTGCTTGTGGTCGACGTTGGTGCGGGCCACCACACGGCACTGCTCGTCGAACAGCAGGGCCTTGGTCGACGACGTACTCTGGTCAATAGCGATGATGTAGTTACTCATGGGTCTGATGGGCTTAGTGGGCAATAAATGAGAGAGTGGCCTTCACGATGCCCTCGGCATCCATGCCGTAGTGGTGGAAGATTTCGGCATTGGTACCATGCACCACATTCTCGTCGGGGATACCGATAATGCGGACGGGTACGGGATGCTCTGAGATGGTTTCACAGACCATTGCTCCTAAGCCACCAAACTGCGAGTGCTCCTCGACAGTGACGATGTGACCGGTTTCTTTGGCTGCCTTGCGGATGGCTTCCTCGTCGAAGGGCTTAATCCACGACATGTCGAGCACACGTGCTGAGATGCCCTGTTCCTTCAGTTGCAGACCGGCCTGCCAGGCGTGATAGACGGTCTCGCCAGTTGCCACGATAGTTACGTCTGTGCCGTCAAGGACGGTGATGGCCTTACCCATCTCAAATGTAAAGTCATCGTTCTCATAGACATCAGGCACGGCAGCTCGACCTACTCGAACGTAACAAGGCTTGGGGCATTGACCATTGACCATTGACCATTGGCCAACGGCCAAGTATTTCACGAGCTTTTTCGTTACGCGCCAGTCGGAAGGCAGACACACCGTCATGCCAGGGAAGGTGCGCAGCACGGCGATGTCGTGCAAAGAGTGGTGGGTGGCACCCAGGGCACCATAGGCTACACCACCGCTAACCCCCAGAATGGTGACGGGGTTCTCTGAATAGGCAAGGTCCACCTTCACCTGTTCCAGTGAACGGGCTACATAGAAGCAGGCCGGACCACAGCAAAACACCTTCTTGCCACTATGTGCCAAACCGGCTGAGATGCCCACGGCATCTTGCTCGGCAATGCCACACTCCACAAACTGCTCGGGTAGTGCGTTGGCATAGTCGCCCAAGGTCACCGAACCACGGGCATCGGTGGTTACGGCGATAATATCTTTGTCCTCACGTGCCAGTTCCAGCAACGTATCGGTAAACTGTTTTCTACATGCAATCATCTTCTTATCCCTCCAATCCTTTAATTCTTTCTTCGATCTCTGCAACGGCAGCCTTGCACTGTTCTTCGTTCAGCACGCCGTGGTGCCATTTGGCGATGCCTTCCATGAAGCTCACGCCACGGCCCTTCGTGGTGTTCGACACCAGCAGGTGGGGTTTCTTGTTCGTGTAATCGATAGCGTCGAAGGTCTTGATAATGTCCTCCATAGAGTCACCATTCATCTCGACGACATCCCAGCCAAAGGCACTCCAGCGCTCCTTCACGGAGTCGATGGGCATCACGTCCTCCGTATTGCCACTAATTTGCAGGTGGTTGCGGTCGATGATAGCCACCAGATTGTCGAGTTCGTACTTATGACCGGCCATGGCAGCCTCATAGATAGAACCCTCGCCCTGTTCTCCGTCACCCATGAGTACGTAGGTCTTCCATTGCTTTTTGTCCATTTTCGCAGCAATGGCCATACCCACGCCAATGCTCAGTCCGTGACCCAGTGCACCGCTGTTCACCTCAATACCAGGCACCTCAATCGTTGGGTGGCCGCTCAGGATGCTGTCGAACTTACCCAGTGTGTCGAGCACTTCTGGTGCGAGAAAACCCTTGGCCTCCAACGTCACATACAAAGCTTCTACACAGTGACCCTTCGATAATACAAAACGGTCACGCTCAGGATTCATAACAATCCCCTCGCCTTTATGGTTCCCCTCGCCCTTTGGAGAGGGGTTAGGGGTGAGGCCTCTCATCACATGGAAATACAGTGCCGTCATCACATTCAGGCACGACAGGTCACCACCGATGTGGCCGGCCTTGGCGGCATATACCACCTCAACAAGACGCTTGCGGTTCTTCTCCGCAAGCAATTCCAATTCTTTTACGTTCATAGTCTTTAAGTATATACTTTATTTAAAGATGTATGAACGTCCGAATTGTCATCATTTTTTTCCGTTGTGATAGTTTTTATTGCTTGCTTCTATAGAATTTCTCGAGGGTGCGATAAGCATTCTCCTTCTCTGGTGAAGCAACCTCAGCTGACTCAACGTCGATCTTCATGACAGGAGCGGCATCGAGATTCTCCTTGGTGATAGCTGTCCATTGTGGAAGTCCTTCGCCATTGGGATTGCCTGTCTTGCAGAAGTTGGCGTAGTAGGAGAGGAACAGTTTGGAGATGGCATAGTCTTCTTCCTGCCAGTCGTAGTATTCGTTAGTGTCGAGTGTTCCCATGGCATACTCAATATCAGCGGAGTGAACAGCACCAGGAGCGATGGCAGGCTGCTGAGCCTCAGCTTTCTTCTCTTCGGCAGTCTTCTCGCGTACACCACCAGCCAATGCACCTACCTTGTCGCCCATCTTGGCAGAAACCTGAGGACGCGGATGCATATAGTGGTAACGATAGACGGGCTTGCCTGCCTTTGCGTGATAATCGCAGACCTTCCATGTGGGGAAACCCGTGAAGAGGTCTGAGATGAGGTCGAAGCCTTTCTGGTTCATGACGTCTTCATCCGTTGTGATGCCGTAGGCGTTAAAGATCTCGTCGGTCATATCACCAAACTGAGCCTTCAGGACGTTCTTGTAGTTCTGGACGGTGGGTGCCTGACCCTGCAGTGCCTGTGCGGGATGGGCTTCCAAAGAGTTCCAGCCTGCCAGCAGGGGTACCTGAGCCTGTTCGCCCTTCTCGAAGACCTCGTCGGCACTCTCCTTCATAAAGTAACCGTCGAGTACCACGTTAGCCATTCCCTTGGGGGGCAGGAGCTTCTGGAGCGAGTCGGCGTTCAATGCCAGCGCATCAGCCAGACTTGCGATACCAGCCTGCTTCAGCAGTTCTGCCCCTGCAGCATCAGCCTCTGCCTGAGAAGCCGCCTTATACGGCAGCACCTCTGCACCCGACGAGAGCATGGCACCGGCTATCAGGTTCTTGGAGAGCGGAGAACACATGAGGAGCGATACGGAGAAAGAACCGGCCGATTCACCTACAATGGTAATCTTAGCAGGGTCGCCACCAAAGGCCTGGATATTATTCTTTACCCATTGGATGGCTGCCACCTGGTCGAGGAAGCCATAGTTGCCACTTCCCTTATAGTCGGATGCTGCTGTGAGTTCTGGATGGGCAAAGAATCCAAACACGCCTTCACGATAGTTGGCTGTTACGCCGATAACACCTTCCTTGGCAATGGCGCTTCCGTCATAACGGGGCTCACTGCCAGAGCCAGCCATCAGTCCACCACCATTAAAATAGATAAGTACGGGAAGGGCATCAGCCGTTGTCTTTGCAGTCGTCCAAATGTTGAGATAGAGACAGTCCTCACTACGCTTAGGACCACGGAAAGCCATATCGCCGAAAACGTCGAGCTGCATGGGGTCGTCGCCAAACTGCTTGGCCTCACGAATACCTTCCCAAGGCTGGACAGGCTGAGGTGCCTTCCAACGGAGTTCGCCTACCGGTGCCTGTGCGAAGGGAACGCCCAGGAATTTCTTCACGCCATCCTGTTCGAAACCTTCGAGGATGCCATACTGGGTATTTACTTGGAGGGAAACCTCCGTTGCCTGCTTCTGAGTGCATGCACTCAAGACTGCGATACAAGAGACTGCAAGCATCGTGAAAAAATGGTTTATTTTAGTCATCATGATGTCAATTTTTATGTTTCTTTATAGGATTATAAGCTTTTTAGTGTAACATGGGAGGACGTTTCTATCTGTAGACATCCTCTTTCTTCAGTTCTACCACCTTACCATAGCGGGCGAGAGCTTTCATGTCGGTGAGTTTCTTGTCACCAATGACAATCCAGACGCGGTTCTGATTCCTGGCAATATGTTGCTGGTGGAACTGCATGACATCGTCGGCAGTGACAGTAGGTAACAGGCGAACCACGTCATCGAGAGGGTTACGGGTATAGCCTAACCTGCGCTGGTTGGCTACGAATTTGGCTACCGTACGGAAGGTTGGATAGTCGTTCTGGACGTCACTCAGCACACTCTGACGGGCAGCCTCCAGATTCTCTTCCTTCATAGGCATCTGACGTAGCAGCGAGTCGATGGTGGCGATAGCCTCTAACGTCTTGTCAGCCTGAGTACCGGTAGCAGTGATGTAGCCAAGGGGTTCCTGGGGATGCTGGGTGATACTTGTCCTATAGCCCTTGCCGCCTGTTGAATAGGCCAGCGAACGGAATTCACGGACGTTTTGGAACAGTACCGACGACATGCCACCACCGAAATACTCGTCCCACAGCTTGAACTTTGCACGCTGTTCGTGCGTCGGCAGGGCACTGATGGCGTCGTAGCTGACAATATAGTTCTGACGCGACTTCGGCACGTCATAGAAGTAGACGGTAGGCTCCGAATACTGCTGCAACGGACGGAAAGTGTCTGCCTCCGGTTTGGTACACTGTGCCAGCGGCAGTATTTGTTGCGTTGTCAACGCGACATCCTCTATGGGCTGGCGACCACAGTAGAACAACTCGCAGTCGTACTGCTGCAACTCATGGAACAAACTGAGCAGGTCGTCACTCTTTAGGGCCTTGACCTCTTTCTTCGATAGCTGGGTCAGGTTCTTTGACTTCTGACCGTACAGAATCTTCTCCATGACAGGTCTGGCAACGTCGTCCTTCTGCTTGCCGAAACTCTTACGGGTCACCTTATCGGCATCCCTGGCCTCGTCGAGGGCTTCGTCGTCGCCCTTGGCAGCACGCAGGAAATGGGCCAGCAACTGCAGAGCGGGTTTTAGCTGACTGTCAGGACCTGTCAGGTTGATACTAGTGTTGACGTCACCTTCTGCTATCTCCATCGTGGTGCTGATACGCTGCCAGGCCTGTTCCAGCTGCTGCTTCTTCAGCGAATCAGTGCCGAGAGCATTCAGATAAGGTGCCAGCACGGCCATTTTTGGGGTATGTAGCGTACCGTCCTTATAGCGTATCGTGAATGTAAAGATGTCGTTGACGGGGTTCTCCTTATAATATAAGATGACGTGGTCGTTGAGTTTCCGGGTGGTGACGTCTCGGTCGAAGTCGACGGTACGGATGACGGTTCCCTTGACGGGAATCTTCTCCAGTTCAAGGGCAAAGGCTGACTTGGCATCCATGTTCTTCGGACTGATGGGTTTGTAGCCAGGCTGTTTCAGCGTCTCCTTGTCCGGCGTGCCGTATTTCTTCGTCAGCGTGATGTGGTTGGCGCTATAGTATTTCTTGGCAGCGGCTACCACCTCCTCCTTTGTCACATGTTTGATGTGTTCAATCTTGTCGAGCACGTCCTGCCACGTCTTACCCTTCGAGAAAGCGTCTACCAGCAGTTGCGAGCGGTCTTCGATGGTCTCCAGCGACTGCTCGGCCGCCATTACCAGTTCCTGTTTCAGGGCTTCCAACTGTGCATCGCTGAACTGGCCGTCCATCACCTGCTGTACCTGTTCCAGCACACGGGTTTCGGCGGTCTTCATCTTACCCAGCAGTTTCGGAATGATAAGGACAGCCGAACCGGCAGCATCGTCAAAACCTACCGTCGTGGCCAAAGCCATCATCACCTTGTGCTCGTTCATCAGCGAGTCGAGACGTCCGGCCTTGCCGTTCGACAGCAGGCCGTTGGCCAGCTCAAGGGCGTCGGCATCGGGTTCGAAGTCGGTGGGTGCCTTGTATATCAGGGCCTCGACACCAATTATCGGTATGGGTAGCTTCACCTCGGTTTTCTCGTCGGTGCCGATGGCAGGCATCGGACTATAGCCACGCTGTGGCACAGGACCGGTCTGTACACGTCCGAAGGTCTGCTCCAGTAGTGCCGTCAGCGTCGAGTCGGGGGTGATATCACCACACAGGATGAGTCCCATGTTCGAGGCCACATAGTATTTCTTGTAGAATGCCGCCATATCTGATAACCGCGGATTCTTGAGGCTTTCCGTCGAGCCGATGATAGGATAGGCGTAGGGCTGCGTCTTGAATACGGCCTGGAAAACCTTTTCCATGGCGTCGCCCAGTTCGTCGGCCGAGCGGTTCTTCTCTTCGTAGACATTCTCCAGCTCACCTTGGAAACCGCGGAATACGGGTGCCATCAGGCGTTCGGAGTTCAGCCAGCACCATTGTTCCATGAACTGCGGAATGAATTCATTATGATAGTAGGTCATGTCGTAGCCCGTACCGGCATTCAGGCCACTGCCGCCGTATTTCGATATCAGGCGGTTGAACTCGTTTGGGATGACATAGTCGGCGGCCTTCAGACTCAGTTCGTTGATATGCATCTGGATACGTGTGCGCTCGGCCTCGTCCCTGGTCTGCGACAGCAGGTCGTACTGTGCAGAGATACTGTCGAGCCACGGCTTCTCCTGTTCGTAGTCGGTGGTACCTAGGCGGTCGGTACCCTTGAACATGATATGCTCGAAGTAGTGGGCGATGCCCGTGTTCGGACAGTCTTTGGCACCAGCTTTGACCACTACGGCACCAAACACCTTCGGCTGCGAATGGTCTTCGTTCAGCCAGACGGTCATGCCATTACTCAGTTTCAACTCCTTCACTTGCAGCTGCGCACTGACAACCAGACTTGTCAAAACAGTTGCTATCACAAAAATTATGCGTCTCATATGCCTCTTATATTGCTTTGTTGGTGTGATTTGTTGTGCAAAGTTAGTAATAATTCAAAAAAACTTCGTAACTTTGCACACCAAATTAAAGAAGTTTAAGTAAAAAGGTAAAAAGTAAAAAGGTAAAAAGTAAAAAGGTAAAACAGTAAAACTATATCGATTATGGCAAAGAAAGCATTATTGATGATTCTCGATGGATGGGGAATCGGTAAACATGGTAAGGGTGACGTTATCTTTAATACGCCAACTCCGTATCTGGACTATCTGACTGCCGTCAGCGCACACTCACAGCTGCAGGCCAGTGGTGAGGATGTTGGTCTGCCCGACGGACAGATGGGTAACTCTGAGGTGGGACACCTCAATATCGGTGCTGGACGCATTGTGTATCAGGATTTGGTAAAGATCAACCGTGCCTGCAAGGACGGCAGCATCGTGGAGAATCCGCAGGTGAAGGCCGCTTACACATATGCTAAGGAGAACAACAAGAAGCTGCACCTGATGGGTCTGTGCTCTGATGGTGGCGTCCACTCTTCTTTGGATCATCTGTTCAAGCTCATCGAGGTTGGCAAGCACTACGGTCTGAAGAACCAGACTTTTGTACATTGCTTCATGGATGGTCGTGATACCGACCCCCGCTCTGGTAAGGGTTTCATTCAGCAGGTGACGGATGTCTGTGCCGCTAATGACGCTGCCATCGCCAGCATCGTAGGCCGTTTCTATGCCATGGACCGCGACAAGCGCTGGGAACGAGTAAAAGAAGGTTACGCCTTGCTGGTCAACGGCGAAGGCAAGCAGGCCACCGATATGATTCAGGCCATGCAGGAGAGCTATGACGAGGGTGTTACCGACGAGTTCATCAAGCCCATCCACAACAGCACCGTCAACGGCTGCATCGAGGAAGGCGACGTTGTCATCTTCATCAACTTCCGTAACGACCGCGCCAAGGAGATGACCATTGCGCTGACACAAGAGGACATGCCTGAGCAGGGTATGAAGACCATCCCCGGTCTGCAGTACTACTGCATGACGCCATACGATGCTAACTTCAAGGGTGTGCACATCCTGTTCCCGAAGGAGAACGTCGAAGACACGCTGGGTGAATACCTGAGCCGTCAGGGCAAGAAGCAGCTGCACACTGCCGAGACTGAGAAGTACGCCCACGTCACCTTCTTCTTCAATGGTGGCCGTGAGGCTCCGTTCGATGGTGAAGACCGCATCCTGGTGCCCTCTCCCAAGGTGGCTACCTACGACCTGAAGCCCGAGATGTCTGCCTACGAGGTGAAGGACAAGCTCGTTGCTGCCATCAATGAGAACAAGTACGACTTCATTGTTGTCAACTTCGCCAACGGTGATATGGTGGGTCATACCGGTGTCTACAATGCCATTGCCAAGGCCGTATGGGCTGTCGACCACTGTGTAGAGGCTGTCATCGAGGCTGCCAAAGCCAACGACTACGAGGCTATCATCATTGCCGACCACGGTAACGCTGACAATGCCATCAACCCCGACGGCACACCGAATACCGCCCACTCACTGAACCCCGTACCCTTCATCTACGTGACCAACAACAACTCGGCAACGGTGAAGGACGGTCGTCTGGCCGACGTGGCTCCCTCCATCCTGCACATCATGGGTCTGGAGCAGCCTGCCGATATGACGGGTGAAAATCTAATTGTAGATTGAGGATTGAGGAATGTGGAATGGTCGCCTATGGCGATTATCAGTGAAGAATTGAGAATTCGTCATTCAATCATCGCAGCGAAGCGAGAATCATTCAACACTCAACATTCAACACTCAACAATTAAGATGAACATCTTTCATACAGCACCACTATTAATACCCGCCATCTGCCTGATGGCGGGTATTGTTGTTGGCAGCTACCATCCGCTACCGGCATGGTGGCTGGCCGTGTTGGCGGCATTAGTCGTTGCGGCTTGTCTGTTATGGAGATTCCACCGACTTCAGGTGACGACCATGATGGCTGCCGTCGTGCTCTTTGGCGCCTTGCTGGTGAACGTCAGGGGCGCAGAAAAGGGTGCAGAAGGATTTGGTCCTTCTGCGCCCTTCTTCCACCACCAGCGCGAACTCCTACTCCAGCGTTTCGAAGAGGCAGGACTCAGTGGCGACCAGTATGCCGTAGTGGCGGCGATGACGCTAGGCGACAAGTCGGCACTGACCCGCGAACTCAAAGAGACATACAATGTCACGGGAGCCTCACACATCCTGGCACTCAGCGGTCTGCATTTGGGCATCATCTATGCTTTGCTGTCACTCCTGACTGTTGGGCGGCGGTGGCGCTCCATCACGCAAATACTTATCATTCTCAGCATCTGGGCCTTTGTCTTCCTGGTTGGCATGCCCACCAGTGTGGTTAGGGCAGCAGTCATGCTGACGGTCTATGCCCTTCTGTCATTGGGCTACCGCGAACGGATGTCTGTCAACACGCTAGCCTTCACGGCTATCGTCATGCTGCTGTACAATCCACTGTCGCTGTTTACCGTCAGCTTCCAGCTGTCATTCATGGCAGTACTGTCCATCCTGTTGTTCGCGCCTTTGTTCAACCGTGCCTTCTCAGCAGAATACCTGCAGAGCCACCGTGTGGTAAAATGGCTGTGGGGCATCGCTGCCGTGTCGTGTGCGGCACAAATCGGCGTGGCGCCACTCATTGCCTACTATTTCGGACGCTTCTCGCCGTGGTTCCTGCTCTCCAACTTCATCGTCATCCCTGCCGCCACCGTTATCCTTTACTTGTCGCTGCTCGTCCTGCTCATTCCGGGCCTGGCAGTCCTGTTAGTAAAAGTGGTGGCGTTCCTCAACGGCATGCTAACCCACCTGTCGGCACTACCTGCTGCCAGCATCGAGGTATCGCCGTCGTTATTGCAGGTTATCCTTATCTACATGGTCATTCTGGCCGCCTACGTCATGCTTGCAACATACAAAAAAAACGACAGAGTCGGATAAACCCGTTAGAAGGTACAAGCAAAGCCGTTGAGAGGTGCGGGCAAAGGCGTTGAGAGGTGCGGGCAAAAGCGTCGGATGGTTGGGACAAAGCGTATGGAAGTCCGAGGGTAAAGTTAAATCAGTGCCGTTGAACGTTAAATCGGTGCTACTGAACATTAAATCAGCGACGCTGAATGTTAAATCAGCGACATTGTCGAGGCCTTTTCGAAACTTTGCATACCTACGGGGTACTTTCTCTTCGTTGCCATATATATCTTATTCTATACGCTTTCGTTTGCAAACGATAAATAAAAAAATCGGACTGACCAAACATCAGTCCGATTTTTATTATTGAGCGAGCTTTATTCTCACTTAATCACGACCTTGAACTTCGTTCGAGCTCGTTCACGTTCGATAAAGCATGAACGAGCTCATGCTCTATTCTCACTTAATCACGACCTTGAACTTCGTTCGAGCTCGTTCACGTTCGATAAAGCATGAACGAGCTCATGCTCTATTCTCACTTAATCACGACCTTGAACTTTGTTCGAGCTCGTTCACGTTCGGAAGTGTAAGTGAGCTTTCACTTCACTCACTTAATCACGACCTTGCGACCATTGATGATGTTGATACCCTTCTGGGGAGCATCGAGGCGCTGGCCGTTCAGGTTGAAGATACCCTCCACCTGACTCTCACGGTTGTCTTCCACCGTGATGTTGTCGATGTACGTGGTGGTCTGTTCACCCTCACCGAAGTCCATCACAAACTCGCGGGCCATTGATATGTCATTATTCCAATAGTGATCGAAATAAGCGTGTGTAGCATGCACCCACGTCTTTTTGCTGGGTTTATAGAGCTTATTATCTTTACCGAGCAAAAGCGCCTTGGTAGTAGCATTGGCACTGTATGCTGGTACTTGGAACGGAGCTATCTGACCTTCGAAGCGAACACCACCGCTCGTAGTTTCGTATCCATTATTAATTTCATCTAAGTCTTCTTGACTCTGAATTGAGACTGTAACATTTGTGAAGAGAGGATCGGTGATAACATCTCCAGGATTATCTGTTGGTGTTCCCCAACGGATGAGGCAGGGCTTACCAGCGTCTATCTTGCCGTCATTTTCGCTTGAGAAGTTGATCGTCAGCCTCTCATTCGTGGCGTCCCAGGATGCAGACTTAAATGTGCGGATGTCAGCACCTGCCAGACAGCTGTTTGCTAACTTCTCAGCACTGAGGCTGAACGGCAGGGTCAGCGTGTTCCAGTAGCCATCCCTGTAGAACTTGCGGTTCTTCAAGCTGACAACAGCGTATGGACCAGCCACATAATTGGACCAAACCGTAGACGTCCAATCATTTAACATGGCGGTACAGTCAACCTCGCAGCCCACATAGACAGCAAAGAACTCAATGGCGCCATAGATATTGCTGAGGACAACTTCTTCACCTGGACTATACACATTACCATTAGGAGCGGCACAGTGGCTCGTCGTATTTCCTGCTGCGTGGCCATATACACTCAGAATCCACTTGTAGGCATGGTCGCCACCAGACAAGCTGGGCAGCGTAATCCTTGTGCTGCTGCCAACAGAGTAGTATTCCTCAGTCGTTGAAGATCCAGTAGCTACGGCCACGTAGCTAACTTTGTAAGAGGGTGCAGTAGCTGCTCCGGCTGATTGGGCAACACTGGCTGCACCGGCAGCACCGCCTGCACCACCATCCTTGATGTCATCTATGTCAGAAAAAGGACTCTGATCTTGACTTTGGAAATGGAATGTACAGCCATTTGTACCGTTGTTACCGTCAGTGCCAACACCGCCTTTACCACCACCGGCACCAACAGAGCCGAAGTCATCGTATATCCAAGCACTTTGGGCAGAAGCGCTGCCGCAGGCACCGGAACCGCCGCCACCGCCACCGGCACCACCGGTACCGATAGGCTGTGCGCTGCCGCCGCCGGCACCACCGCCGCCGCCACCGCCGCCGGAAACAGATTGGAAGTCTTTGAGGTCAAATTCTGGAACCGGAATAGGAACACCTGCAATGTTATAAACTTCTATTCCCTCAAATTCAATGTTACCTCCGGTATAGACACATTTGCCATAACCACCAGGAGCGCCACCGCTGCCAGCGGCACCTCCGGAAATCTGTTGTGTGATTGTGCTCTGGATATAGAGTGTACCCATAGTTGCAGCAGCTGATTTGCCAGCTTCACCAGGTATGCCTGCGTGTCCGGCAATGTCGCCTCCCTCAAATTCCTCATAAGATTGGGGACGCTCGCCATCGCTCGAAGAACCATTACCGCCATTACCGCCAGCTGTGCCGATGCCAGCACCGGCACCACCGCCGCCATAGCCACCATATCCGCCAAGGCCACACAAAATCTTTTTACCTAAGAACCATGTATCGATGCTTTCTTCGTCCAACTCTGCATCGCCGCCTTTACCGCCTTCGCCGCCATTGGCAGCATTGCCGCCTGTGGCAACCAGTGTGCCTTCACCAAGGATATGGAGTGTCGTACCCGAAGGCAGCAGAATGCCGGCACCGGCACCTGTGGTTCCCTGAGCGTCAGCACCCTTTACGGTGAGCGTCACACCAGCAGGAATATAGAGATGCACCTCCCTGCCTGCCTGCACATACATACCACTACCCTGTCCGTCACCGCTGATGCTGTTGGTAAAGGTGAGGTTTTCCGACACATAATAATAGTCGTCTTTCAGTTCGAAGCCCGTGGTACTGCCAGCCGTTATGTGCGTCCACTTGCTCGAAGCTGTTTGGATCTGGCCCCAGTCATCGCCTGTGCCTGATCCCTGCGCCCATGCGGCACCCTGTTGTGTCAGGGTGGCCGCAAAGAGGGCGAGGAGTGTTAATATAGATAATTTTTTCATTCTGTTACGATATTATAATACTAATATTATATTAACGTTCTTCGAAGTCGTCGTCAGTTTGTCCTCCATACTTTAAGTTCACATTCGACTCAATACTCACGCAGAGCATCTGTGTCGTCTGCACGGGAACCACCTCCACTGTAGGAGCTAAATAAGTCTTTTTCATACGTTCTTTTTATTATTTATTAATAATGAATATTATTTTACCAATACTTTCTTACCGTTCACGATATTGATGCCCTTCTTCGGAGCGCTGAGGCGCTGGCCGTTCAGGTTATAGACGGGAGTGTCATTCTGGCTTTCGGGAGTGACGTTGAAAGTCTGAATGCCTGTAGCCTCACCGTTACCGAAGTCCATCATTATCTGAGGTGCGTTTGACGGGTTGTCAGGGAGCAAGTTAGCAACTGATGACGGGATGACAAAGTACCCACGACAAGCACCGATGTTCATGTCCTCTCCGGGATAATATAGCATGTTGTTTTTGCCAAGCACCAATTTGGTCTTGTCGCCTTCAGCCAAGTTGCCTGATGATTGGAGCGTGCCTTGGAAAGTGATGTCATTGCCACTCCAGTTTCCTGCAGTCGCTGCAGATACAGTTACATTATTGAAGTCCAGCTCATGACGAGAACCTCCTTTTTTAGTGTTGTCCACTAAATTACCGTCAGCAGTATAATCGTCTTCTGCTACCCACTTTACCAAGTAAGGCTTGCCTGCCTGTATTACTGGGTCGGAATTAGATGCGTTTGCAAAACGGAAATAGAGGACGGGGTAATTATAAGTAAGGTAACCGCCTGGATAGTAATTCGTATTATCTTCATCCATCTTGTATATCATTGCGCCTGCCAGCGGAGAAACTTCAATCTGAGCCGCGGTCATGTTGAAAGGCAGACAAAGGGTGTTCCAATCGCCGTCTTTATAGAGTGTGCGATCCTTGAGTCTGACAGTTACCGGGTACCCAGCAATAACATATTCGGCGAGCAACTGCGTATTGTCGCCACTATTATTAAGCTTGCATAGGGTAGCTATCTCCTGGAATTCAATGTCGCCATAGACATTGGCGAGTACGACGGTGCGTTCCAATTCTGATGTGCCGTATCCACCGAAATAATTCTTAGTTGGAGTGGCGAATTGACTGTCATCAGTTCCACTGGGAGCGCAGCTCTTACCATAGACGCGCAGTACCCACTGGTAGCCATCAGCGTTCTCCGGTAGTATGACGCTACCGACACCAGCATTATATGTAACGACCCGAGGAGTCAAATCAGTACCGTTCAATTTCGTCTTTATTGGTGTATAAGTGACGTTGTACGTCAAGCTACCTTCATGCTGTGTGCCTCCAGATGCAGCATTACCGTTGGAGCCGTGAGAGCCTGGATGACCCATTGCAACGTTGCCACTCTCTGTAAAATCATCACCTTCGAAATTACTATTTTGGTTGACCCAGCCGTCATTAAAAGACGACTCATTACAGTCACCATCAGCACCATTGCCAGCCCGAGAGCCATCAAGATTATATGCGCCATAACCACCCTGGGCACTTACTGTGGTAAGATTGTAATCATCTGCTTCCATAGCGCCGCCTGCGCCACCGCCGCCGCCGCCGCCGCCGGGACCACCGGTGCCGATATTTGCGGCTGCGCCGCCATAGGCGCCACCGCCGCCGCCGCCGCCGCCGGCCATCGTGTAGTTCCAGCTTACATCATCATCTATAGCAGCCTTGCCACGTTGACCGCCAGCGCCACCGGATGTGCCGGTTGCGCCGCCAGTGGCAGTCACCGTGATGCCATTGGCCACATAGAGCGTGCCCATGGCACCAGCAGTTGCGCCATTACCACCATCACTACCATTTGTACCAGGATTTTGTGTCCAATTGTAGTATGTTTTGCCTTCACCGCCGGCACCGCCAGTACCGCCATTGCCGCCGCGAGTTCCGATACCCGCACCGGCACCACCGCCGCCGTCGCCGCCTTTACCACCAGCGCCAGTGCTAGTCCAACTATTATATGAGTAGCCTGCATCAGTACCAGCGGCGCCATTGCCGCCATTGGCAGCGTTACCGCCTTTGGCCGTAACAGTACCACCGCCGATGATGTAGAGCGTGTTGCCCGAAGGAAGTTCGATACCCGCACCGGCACCAGTCCTTCCGTTGGCATTAGAGCCTTGGCAGTAAAGCGTTCTTCCATAAGGAATGTAGAGATACACCGTACCTGTAATGGTCAGTCCACTGCCGTTACCGTTAGTAAAATTGAGATCTCTGTCGATGTAATAATACGTCGTAGCACTTCCTGAACCAAGGGTTGTTCCTGACGAGGAACCCGAAGAAAGCTTTGTCCAGTCAGCTGAGCTGGTCTCGGTTTGGGCATAGACGTTTTCCCAACCGTTTTGCGCCATTGCCCCGCTGCCGCCTGAGAGGCATCCCAGCGATAGGGCAAGCATTGTGAAGAGTAGTTTTCTTTTCTTCATGTTAAACTTGTTTTAAATTGTTAAACGTTATTTGTTTTTTGTTGTTAAAATGATATTTCGTGAGTGCAGACTTTTAAAAAAGTCGAGCGCAAAGGTACTATCTTTATCGGAAAAGGACTGCATTTTAAGAACAGTGTGCCTATTTAAATATGTCAAACGGATAGCGAATTGTTCAAATGGTGAAAGTTTGTTTGCTTGACAACTGACGATTGTTTATTTGACAATACGAAGCATCGCGTTTTCCTTGATATTTCATAAAAGCATGGCGCTTGTTTTAACGCCGATTTTCGTTAATCTTCTAAAATTCCTTTGCCACGTCAGCATTATTTCGTACCTTTGCTGCGTCGTATGGTTACGGCCGTGCGGCAGACTTATTTGTGGAATGTGAAGCATTGCGCTTCGATCTTGTGGTACGAAACCTGAGAAATTTCATTGCAATACAAGACGAAGATGACAATGGTTCACGCTGTATGGCGTGGACTGATTGTGTCTATATCTTTTATTGCAGGGTTTTCTCAGGACCTAGTACCAGAGATGTGGAGCAAGCAGATCCACGTTTCTGCATATATATAATAAGGTATAGGTATGACGAGTGTAGAGCTTTACCAGTACATGATTCACTTCGCGGTGATGATGACCGTCTTGACGTTGATGGCCGTCTATCTGCTGGTGTCGAAACGTAATGCTTTCGGAAGTGAGATAGTCACCGACCAGCGTCTGCGGCGCAAGGCGGGCTGGATGATACTCATTTATGTGCTTGTCTATCTGGCAAACATTCCGCTCTGTTTCTGGCTTTCCGACAACCAGCAGCTCCTGCGGATGGTGTCTATAGCGCTCGATATGATGGTGGCTTATCCCACTGTGTTGTACTTCATGCTTGAATTGCTGCAAGACCGCCGGCGCTGGGACAACCGGCTATGGTGGCTTAGTCTGCTTGCGGTGATGCCCCTGACGGGGTGGCTTCTCACCCACTGGACGTGGTGGATTGGGGTGTTGTATGGTTTGTACCTGACTGAACTGGTCACTTTCATTGTCTGGTACGTCAGGGCAACGAAGGCCTACCATCGTTTTCTGGCCGACAACTACGCCGACCTGGAGCATAAGGAGCTTGTATGGAGTTGGATGATCCTGAGTTCTATATTTCTCTCCACCATCAACTATCTGCTGACAATGTTCCAGAGCGACATGCATACCATTGTTGTCTGCACGTATGCCATCCACGTTGCCGACACCATCTTCATTTTCCTCATTGTCTGGCATATTGACCGCCAGCATGTGCTGGAGCCGCTGGCAGAGGAGTCGGCTGAGGAGGTGCAAAAGAGTCAGGATACGACGTCGCAGGAGGCACCAGCTCTCAGGAAAGACATCATCATCTATAAGACGGGAGAACTGCTACGGAAGCACTGTGAGGAAACGCAACTCTATCTGCAGCACGACCTGTCGCTTAAAACGCTGGCGCTGGCCTGCCACACTAACCGCACCTATCTGAGTCTCTATTTCGCCTCGCAGGGCATCACCTATTATATATATATTAATAAGCTGCGCATAGACCACTTCCAGTCGCTCTACCGCGAAGCCATGAAAGAGAAAAGCACCATCTTCACCCTGCAGCAGTTGTCAAAAGACAGCGGCTTCGTAAGTTACAACACCTTCTCACGTGCTTTCGTCTCATGCACTGGCATCAGCGTCAGCAAGTGGCAGGAACAGGTAAACCTGGAAGGATAGGTTGGGGTCAGGGATCATGATCCTCTTCGTCCAGTCGTCCCGACCAAAGATACTTTTTAGTCTCCTGTGCTGCCACACCGCTCAACAGCAGCAATGCCACAAGATTAGGAATAGCCATCAGGGCATTCATGCAGTCGGCGATGTTCCAGATGATGTCGAGGTTGATGATGCTGCCAAAGAACAGGGCCACGATATACAGGATGCGATAGAAACGATTGGACCTGCGGTGCTCAATGTAGTTGACGGCACTCTCGCCATAGTAGCTCCAACCCAGGATGGTGCTGAAGGCAAAGGTCAGAATGCCAAAGGTAAGCAGCGGAGCGCCAACGTATGGAATTTTTGAGAAAGCCACCTTGGTAAGGGCTGCTCCGTCAGCGTAAGTGATGTCTGGATAGGCAATGATACTGCTCACCAATACAACACCCGTCAAAGCACAGATAACAACGGTATCCCAGAATGTTGCCGTACTGCTGACCAATGCCTGACGCACAGGATTGCGTGTCTGGGCTGCTGCCGCCACTATAGGTGCAGAACCCATACCACTCTCGTTAGAGAATAGACCCCGGGCAATACCATAGCGTGCTGCCATCATCACTGTTGCACCCACAAAGCCACCACCAGCAGCCTCTGGATGGAAGGCAGCATCCACGATGAGTTGGAGAGCAGGCCACACGTATGCGCTGTTCATACAGAGAATGACAATACATCCCACAACATAGAGCAACGCCATAAAAGGAACAAAGATGGTACACACACGGGCTATGGCCTTGACACCTCCCAAAATGACACAAGCCGCCAAGCCACAAACGAAGATACCCACAATCCATGTAGGAATACCAAACGTTTCGTTGGCTAACAAGGCGATAGAGTTAGCCTGTACCGTACAACCTATGCCAAATGATGCCAAAGCGGTGAAGATGGCAAAGAGCATGGCCAGCCACTTCATGTTCAGACCACGTTCCAACGCATACATCGGACCGCCGTACATCTGTCCGTTCTCTCCTTTTACGCGATATTTCACGGCTAACAGCCCTTCAGCAAACTTCGTCGATATGCCGAAGATACCCGTCAGCCAGCACCACAGCACGGCACCCGGTCCTCCCAGTGCCACTGCCGTTGCCACACCGACGATATTTCCTGTTCCGATGGTGGCAGCTAAGGCTGTGGCCAGCGCACCAAACTGGCTGACGTCACCTTCTGCCTCGGGGTCTTTCTTCACCGACAGCCGTATACCCGTCAACAGCTTGCGCTGGGGAATACGCAACCGGAAAGTCAGAAACACGTGTGTTCCTAACAATAATATGATCATCGGCCAGCCCCACAAGAAGAAACTTATCGCCTGAAAGAACTCATTAATCGTCGTCATGTTTCACTCTTCACTTTTCACTCTTCACTCTTCACTTTTCACTTTTCCCTCTTCACTCTTCCCTCTTCACTCTTCACTTTTCCCTTATACTGTATCGCCAGCATCGTGAGGTCGTCGCTCTGCTCGGCATTGCCCACAAAGCGGTGGACCGCGGCACTCATCTCGCTAATAAACTGCTGCGGCTGGTGGTTACGCTCTCCCAACAGGCGCTTGGCAACGTTCCAGATGCGCATGTCGCCAAACAGTTCGTGAAGACCGTTCTCAGCCTCGCTCAGTCCATCGGTGTAGAGGAAGATGGTGGTCTGCGAGTCGATGTCGGCCTCCTGCTGCGAATAGTTGAAATTCGCGATGACACCGATGGGCAGGTTCGGATCGCACGGCAGGGTGCCTACGTCGCGACCGACCAGCAGGGGGGCGTCGTGGCCGGCATTACAATAGCGCAGCATACCCGTCGGCAGGTCGAGGACGCCAATAAACACGGTGACAAACATGTTGGTGTCGTTGCCTTCGGTCATGGCGTTGTTGAGCGTACGCATAATCTCAGAGGGCACGGCCACATGGGTCGCGATGTTACGGAACAGTGACCGCGTAACAGCCATGAACAGCGAAGCGGGAACACCCTTGCCGCTGACGTCGCCAACGCAGAAGAACAGCTTCTCGTCACGGATGAAGAAGTCGAACAGGTCGCCACCAACACCCTTGGCGGGTACCAGCGAGCCGAAGATGTCAACATCCTGGCGGTCGGGGTATGGCGGGAACACCTTGGGAAGCATCGACATCTGGATGTCGTGGGCTACCTTCAGCTCACTCTCCATCGAGGCCTTCTGGGCTGTCGTCGTGCGCAACTCCTCGGTATATTTGGACAAAGAGTGCTGCATGTTCTCGAACGAGTCGCGCAGCAGGTGTATCTCGTCGCGGCTCTGGATGTCGGGCAACGGTGCCATGAAGTTTCCCTTTGCCACCTCGTCGGCCGATGCCGCCAGCTGTTTCAAGGGCCTGGAGGTCTTCTTGATGCCTCTGCGGCCGGCAAAGAACACCACAATCATTCCTATCAGGATGAAGAATAGCAGGAAGCCGCCGAAGACGTAGCCGGCAAGGTCGAGGAACAGCGTCGGGATGACGATGGCAACGGTCCATTTGGTGTTGTCAATCTGGTTGTAAAACATGGTGACATCCTCACCGTCCAGATTGAGCTCGTAGATGTTGTCATACTTGGTGGCGGTGGTGGACGTCATGGTCTTGGCGACGTAGTTGTCCATCGTGTCGGGTGTTGCCTCACAACGGGTCAAGAAGTTCTCGTTGATGACGCGCTTGCGGTCGGGATGCGAGAGGTAGATACCCGTGTTGTCGATGGCAAAGGTATAAGCTTCCCATTTACTGGACCATTGTACGGTGTCCTTGTCTGCCTTTGACCTCTTGAAGGCATTGCTGAGGAAGCCGTCCAGCAAGAAGTCGACACCCAGCACGGCAACGGCCTTGCCCGTCTTGTCGTGGATAGGTACCAGATAGGCCGCCAACGGTATGTCCGTACTGTCGGAAGCGGAGAAGAACGGTTTCGACCAGTGGGCACTGTCGGCAGCAATGGTCTCCGTAAACCATTCGGCAGTCAGGTAGTCATCGGCCTCGTCGCCCAGCGTCTGACGCTCAATGGCGGCGCTGTCCTTCCGGACGGCATACGGACAAAACCTGTGACCCTTCTTGGGGTAGTAGTTGTCGATGAAGCTGATGCCACTGCTGCGTACCTGGGGGTTCAGCTTGATCAGCCGCTCCATGATGTCGTACATCTTGTCGGGCTGGTCGATGCTTGCCTCAATATCGGGTACCGTATTGATAGCTGCCACTGAAACTTCCGACAGCTTGTTGCCCACACTCTCCGTCTTGGTGGTGACAACCTGTGGGATGAACAGCTCGTAGCTGACTACAATGGCTAACATGGCTGATAAGAAAATCAGCAGCGAGATGCCGCCCATCACGATGAGCTGCATCAGCATGATGCGCCAGGTGAGTCGTTTGGCAAACGAACGGGGATAACCTTCCTTCTCTTTTTTTCTCCAGAATTTCATGTTCTTACACTTTTCGCTTGCAAAAGTACAAAAAAAATCGTAACTTTGCAAGCAAAATGTTATAGTTTAATTTAAATGTTTAATCTTTAATGGTTAACGTACAAATTGATTCCACTTGGAAAGAGCAGCTGCAGGAGGAGTTCGACAAGCCTTACTTCGCCCAGCTCACCGATGCCGTGCGCCAGGAGTACCGGACCACGACGTGCTATCCCCCAGGGCGGCTTATCTTCAATGCCTTCAACCTATGTCCCTTCAACAAGGTCAAGGTGGTCATCATCGGACAGGACCCCTACCACGAGCCTGGACAGGCCCACGGACTGAGCTTCTCCGTACAGGACGGCGTGCAGTTTCCACCCTCGTTGCAGAATATCTTCAAGGAGATTGAGCAGGATCTGGGAACCCCTGTGCCAGTCTCTGGTAATTTGACACGCTGGGCCCAGCAGGGAGTGTTGCTGCTCAACGCCACGCTGACTGTCCGCGCTCATCAGGCCAACAGCCACGCCATGTTAGGTTGGCAGACCTTCACCGATGCAGCCATCCACGCACTGGCCACCTCGCGCAAACATCTGGTCTATATGCTTTGGGGTGGCTATGCTCGCTCGAAGGCCTCGATGATTGACCGCCAGCAGAACCTCGTGCTTGAATCCGTCCATCCCTCACCGCTCAGTGCCAACCGTGGCGGCTGGTTCGGTCAGCATCAGTTCTCACGCTGCAACCAGTACCTCCAATCGCGTGGCATCACTCCCATCCAATGGTAAGTTCACAGTTCATAGTTCATAGGGAAATTAGAAATTAGGAATTAGAAATTAAGAATTATGATTTGCTTGAGTCCTCAAATGCGGGCAGTAGCAAATTATCAATTATCAATTGTCAATTATCAATTAAATGAAGCTTCCTCCAATTCTCGACGTCGGTGGCGTGCTGATTTCCTCCGACATTCTCATAGAGTATTTCTGTTGTGACTACGAAAAGTGCAAAGGGATCTGCTGTGTTGAAGGCGATGCCGGAGCCCCCGTGACCCTCGACGAGATTGCTGCTATCGAGGAGCGCCTCGACGACGTGTGGCCCCTGCTGTCTGCTTCAGCTCAGAGTGTTATCGACCGTCAGGGTGTCGCGTACGCCGACCGTGATGGCGACATGGTGACCAGCATCGTCAGTGGCAGGGAGTGTGTGTTTGCCAGAAGCCTCACCCCCAGCCTCACCCCCGCCCCCTCTCCAAAGGGCGAGGGGAGTCATGTGAACGAGGGGAGTGCTGACCCCTGTTGGCTTTGTATGTTGGAAAAAGTGGCCAGAGAGAAGGCGACAGCCAATAATTCTCAATTCATCAAGCCTATCAGCTGTGCCCTCTATCCCATTCGTGAAAAGACCTTCGCCGACGGCACTGTAGCCCTCAACTATCATCGCTGGGCGGTCTGCCGCGACGCGGTCGCTAAGGGCAAGGCCGACGGCATACGCGTCTATCAGTTCCTGCGCGAACCCCTTATCCGTCGTTTCGGCGAAGACTGGTACAACGAACTCTGTGAGGTTGCCGCCCTCTTTGAGTGACCATCAGTAGTTATTACGGATAAAATTACAATCATTATGGCAATTCGTTTCTAGTAACCTATTTGGGTTTATGAATAATTAGAAAAAGGAACGCAAACCAAATTCACTGAAATTGCTGACCAAATTCACTGAATTTGCTGAGTAAAGTGACTCAGTTTACTTTTTATAAAAATAGATCTTTGCCTCTTAACGCATATTTATTACCGCTTTGTTTTATTGGTTATTTATTCCGATATTATTCTATTTGTAACCTTAGTTGTTTAAATTTCGTTAATTTTCCGTTCTTTGATGGATGAAAGTTGTGTTAGTTTAACAATTATTTGTACCTTTACCGACCGTAAACCATCAAAAGGATCATTTTCTACACATTATTAATAAATAATTACGCTTATGATAAAAATCGACTTAAAACGAAGGGCAGTCCTATTGCTGCTCGCCGTGCTTTGCTCATTTACTGGAGCGTGGGCACAGAAAGCTTTACCGTACGAGTATGGTTTCGAAGACAACGATTTGTCCGTTGATGGGTGGACCGCACAGAGTGTCGGAACGGAAAACGTTGATAAATTCGGTATCATAGATGTCGCCAAACAAAACGGCGACTATGGTTTCAGGTTCTCATCGTACGACAAGGACAATGAAAGTTACGACCAGTACCTCATCTCTCCAGAGTTGAGTGCCGCATCTGGTGTCACCGTACAATTCTACTATAAGAATTCTTATAGTAGTGCAGAGACTTTCAAAGTTGGTTATTCCACCACTGATAACGACATTTCAAGTTTTACTTTCGGAGAAGAAATCAGTGCTACAGGCAATTCATGGAAACTGTTTGAGGAAACTTTCCCCGCAGGAACCAAGTTTGTAGCTATCCACTACTATTCCAATTATAAGTATTACCTTTATGTGGATGACTTCAGCTTTACAGTGCCTGAATCATGCATCAAGCCTATCTCATTGAATGCTACCCCCAATGCTTTAAACGCTACAATCACGTGGGAGAGTGAAGCAACTTCATTTACCATTGCTCACTCAACAGATGCCAGTGCTGAGCCAGACAATGTTATCGTTGGTACGTCTACTGAGACTTCGTATGAGTTCACGAGCTTAGCTTTGGGTGACCACTTTGTGTGGGTACGTACTAATTGTAGTGAGACTGAACACAGTGCTTGGGCCGGTCCAATCTCTTTCCATATCGGCCACTGCGTGCCTGCTCCTACTTCAGTGGACAACAATGGTATCTCCAATGTAACCTTCGGTATGGGCGACTATATTGTTAATAACGATACTCCCAAAGCCACCTACGCTGACTACACCAGCCAAATCGGTGCTGTGCAGGCTGGCGTGGAATCAACTATCGCCATTACCTTCAAGACAGGCTATACTTACAACGCCTACGTTTGGGTCGACCTCGACAACAGCCTGAGCTTCGATGCTGATGAAGTTGTTTGCTACGGAGAAAGCGGTAGCACCAATCCCACCACTCTGACCCTCAACTTCACCATTCCTGCCAACCAAACTTTAGGCGACTTCCGCTTGCGTATCGGCAGTGCTGACAGTGGCTTGGGTTCTAGTCCGTCAGCAGCCAATCCATGTTATACAGGCTCGTATGCTTGTTTCCAAGATTACACCCTCCGTGTGCTTGAGGCTCCTTCATGCGTAACCCCGACGGGTCTAACTGTGACCACAGACGGTGCCACAGCCACAGCAACATGGGAAGGGACAGCAACCACTTACAACATTGACATTAACGGCACAATAACGAACAATGTTACAAGTCCATACGAATTCCCTGTAGAACTGTCGACAGACTATACCGTGATGGTCCAGGCTAATTGTGGTGCCGGTGAATACAGCGACTGGTCCAACGCATTCAACTTCACTACTCCCGATTGCATAGGCGGACATGTTATTGAGTATACTCTGACAGACCAATATGGTGATGGTTGGAATGGGGCTGCCATCATTGTTATGGAAGGCTGTGGTAATATTGTTGAGACATTAACCTTAGGAAATGGCAATTCAGCTAGTGGCATTCTTACCTTGTGTGGCGACTATTACGAGTTCATCTGGCAAAAAGGTAATTATGACAGCGAATGTTCTTTCACTTTCACCGAGAACGGTACTATACTTTTCACTAAGCCCAGCACTTTAAGCGATGGCAAGTTGCTCTACTATCTCGGCATTCAGGCTTGTCCCAAGCCCGCTGGCCTTGCTGCTGGTACTCCTGGAGCACATGAAGTGGAGCTGAGTTGGACAGAGAATGGCGAAGCCGACAATTGGCAGATTTGCATCAACGGCGATGAAGAACACCTCATCAATGTGAATGCGAACCCTTATACCTTGACAGGCTTGACTGCTGATACGGATTATTCCATTATAGTTCGCGCGTATTGTGACGCTACCCACCAGAGTTGCTGGTCAGATGCCGTCAGCTTTACCACTGCTCCGTCTTGTCCCAAGCCCACAGGCCTTGCTGCTGGCACTCCTGGAGCACATGAAGTGGAGCTGCATTGGACTGAGAATGGCGAAGCCGACAACTGGCAGATTTGCATCAACGACGATGAAGAGCACCTTATCAATGTGAATGCGAATCCTTATACCCTGGCAGGTCTGACAGGTGATACCGAGTACACTGTGAAAGTTCGCGCTTATTGCAGTTCCATTGATCAGAGTCGTTGGTCGGACGCTGTAGCCTTCACTACTGCTGAGGCTTGTGCTAAACCCACCAATCTTGCAGAAAGCAATATCACTACCACCAGCGCTGATTTGAGCTGGGATGGAACCAACGACAGCTACGTGCTGCAATATCGTCCTTGGAATCCTGCTGGCGACGATGTCATCGCCACGAGTACAATGACGACCTATACCTACGACCTTAGCGCATTCAGCGGTACGGGTTCCGTTGCCATCCGTCACTATGACATTTCTGACGTGTTCCAATTGGTTGTCGATGATATTGAAGTAAAAAATGCAGATAACGATGTCGTATTCTCCGAAGATTTTGAAAGTTGTGGAGGCAGTATGCCTGCGGCCTTGACCAACATGGACTTAGACGGTGATGGCTTTGTCTGGGGAATTGCTTCATCGCCCAGCACCAACGTGAATGGCAGTTATGGCATTGTATCCGCAAGTTGGGATAGTTCTGCCGGAGCCCTGCATCCCGACAACTGGCTGATTATCTCTGGTATTCCGATGGGCGGCAGTATCAGTTTCAAGGCTCGTGGACAAGATCCAAATTATCCCGCAGAGAACTTTGCAGTGTATGTCTCAACAGAGAACAGCATTGTTGAAGTACCGCAGATAGCCACGACTTACAACGCTACAGGCCTGACTCCCAACACACCATACGCATGGCAGGTGAAAGGCGTTTGTGGCGGTGGTGATGAAAGCCGTTTCGTCTCTTCTTTCTTCAAGACCAAGGATGATGTGCTCATTTTTGCTACGGACGGTAATTGGAATGATGTCACTAATTGGACGGATGCAGAAGGCAATGCTGCTGTGAATATTCCTACCGTTAGCAACAATGTACGCATCGATGCTGAGGCTATCATTCCTGCTGGTGTGATTGCCGTGGCCAAGAAAGCCACGCTGGGCGACGACGGCTCCGTTACCATCCAGGATGGTGGCCAGCTGAAGCAAAGCTCCGCCTCATTGTGGGTGACGATGGAGAAGGAGGTTACCGCCAACAAGAACTTCTTTATTGGCAGCCCGTTTAGCGGTACCACTCAAATTGTCACCAATCCTGGAACTTGGAGCTATGTACTTAATCTGATTAGTGACGAATATGACCTTTATGGCTTCGATCCCACTCAGGAACTGGAATGGGCCAACTATAAAGCTAATTCAGAGCACGCAGTATTCACGGCAGGCAATAACTATGGCTTAGTTTATGGTAGTGGTTATCTGTGCGCAAACGCAGCAGACCAGACGTTGGAATTCACGGGTACTACTGGCCTGAGTGTCAACAATACTATCACTAAGGATGTCGACTTTGATAACACATCCACTAATTTCTTCAATGGTTGGAGCCTGATTGGTAACCCGTTCACCTGCACAGGCTATGTATATTATGTGGATGACTCTGACGACCTCTTGCCTGCCACCTTCTATAAACTGAATGCAGCAGGCGATGGTTATGACGTATATGATAATGCCGTATCATTAGCTCCGGGAGAAGGTGCTTTCATTAAGGTTGCTGCATCTGGTAAGATTCTCTTCAGCTCTGAAGACCTAAGTCTGGCAACAATAGCTAAGACCGGAACGGCTGATTTACCCTTACTGCCGCAGCACGGCCAAACGACCGACCAGAACGCTAATTCGGCAATCGATATCACACTTTATAACGCAGATGATAATGATGCCATTATTACTGTCAATGAGGGTGAATTGGCCGATGTTAAGCTCAGCGGCCGTACGCTCTACAAGGACGGTTCATGGAATTCAATGTGTCTGCCGTTTGACTTGACGATTGCTGGCAGTCCACTCGACGGTGCTACAGTGAAGGTGCTGGATACCTCGACAACGACGTTTGAAAGCAATACGTTTACCGTACACTTCACTGATGCTCCTGCTACCATATATGCTGGTACACCGTTCGTGGTGAAGTGGGCAAGTGGTTCTAACATTTCAGATCCTGTATTTACTGGTGTGACGATTGAAGATG
>JAEEGF010399402.1_pt1 | contig 44169 bp, 53 predicted proteins | sample 9134171 | NCBI WGS metagenome assembly JAEEGF01 (sample SAMN16246542, study PRJNA631951) | gut metagenome | biome: gut microbiome; feature: rumen; material: AP-attached | host: Bos | place: Iran: Karaj | collected 2018-10 | reverse complement strand
GGCAGTTTGCCCTACGTAAAATCAACTGCCTCTAGTGGTAATACCCGAAATATAGGCAGAACTTCGGCCACAAATTGAACTGCCACTATTCGCAACATTCTATATATAGGTAGTTTTGCACCAGCTCTAGTTGTTCATATTCCTGGAATTTAATTGCTCGATAAAACTGCGATTTATCGATTTCATACGCAAATGATCATACTACAATCCTTGGTACAATCACAAACTGATATTGACTTATATCTTTAACAAATGTATAGACAGAAAAAGGGAGCAACCTGTCTGATTGCTCCCTCATAAATCTAAATCATCATAGAATACCCATATTTATAGAAAAAAATTCAAACTCTCGAAGGCCATTAAGACATCATTGACCAATGTTACTTAAGAACTCTCCAACGCCGGAAGCAACACACATTACAGCATAAGTTTCGGGAGTATGATCAGGCCAGCCAACATTTGCATCAGTAAGATAATAATTTCCTGTTCCGTCATACCAGGTGGTATCAATTACATACCAGATCCCATCTATATAGACTGAATTCCAGGCGTGAGCGCCATTGGCGTAACCGGAGACATGAGTACATGGAATTCCCAGTCTGAACATAAATGCTTCAAATACATCAGCATATCCATCACATACAGCCATTCCATCATCTATTACATACTCAGCAAATGCATCTCTTCCATTTCTATAATTATTAGCCTCATAGTTATAGTCATATGAGATGTGATCACACATCCAGTTAACTACAGCATCAACCTTCTGTCTGTCAGACATGCCGCTGCTTGTTATCTGTGCAAGTATTGCATCGACCTTTGGGAAAAGAGAAGCTGCCTGGTCATCCATAAGGCAGTCCCATATGTACCATCCGCCATTTGGATCTGCCGGAAGCCTGCCTTCCGCCTTGCCGGTTTTCTTGTAATGATTGTACAGAGCATTAGTAACGGGTCCACAGGATGCTGCTACATCCGGATTGTGAATATAGTAGTATGCATCGTCAAAGATTGTCCCGTCTGCCTTCTCAAAAGGGGCAGCTTGAGCATTCATAGAAAAACTAACCACCATGGTAAATGATAAAATAGCTGCCATGGCTTTTTTGGTTATCTCGGAAATCATTTTATACATAGTCTGAGTATCCCTCTTAATTATTCATTATCAAAATAACGTCATCATTCTAGCACGGGAGAATTTTGGACGCTAGTTTTCTGAGGACAAAAAAACCGCTATTTATGCGGCTTTTGAGACTAAATTACAGAGCAGGTTTAGATCGTAAAATCATATTTCAAAAGTGCCATTAAAAATGTCCCTCACTACTCTTTAGCAACAAGATTCATGTTTTTTAAGTTGAGTTTAGGATTGAACTGTATCATATGACCATAAGGAAAAATAAGGTATGATTTTTCGCTGAGGCGGATATGTAAAAGAAAGTTGATAAAGCATAGAATAATGGAAACGAATAACATTGCCGGGTAATTCATGTCCGGGATGACAAAAGAGGTTAACGCTATGGACAAGTTCAGACAATTTGGAAATCGGATGCAGTACAGGATGGCGCAGTTTATGTATGGCCGTAATGGGTTTGATGCACTGGCGCGGACATGCAATGGAATAGCGATCTTTCTGCTGGTAATAAACCTGTTTGCACAGAGCCGGATAGTATACCTTTTGTGGCTTGTATTTTTTTCTTATGCATGCTTCAGGGTATATTCAAAAAACATATCTAAAAGATACGCTGAGAATCAGAAGTTCCTTAATATGACCAAAGTTCCAAGGAGATATGCCAAGCTTGTCAGGTTGCAGTGGCATGACAGAAAAGTGAGCAGATATTATATCTGCAAGAGCTGCCACCAGCAGATAAGAGTACCAAAAGGGAAGGGCAGGATCGAGATCAGATGCCCTAAGTGTGGAGAACGATTCATTAAAAAGACCTGATCGGTCCGGAGGAAGATGTTATGATGATGGATCCCTACAAGGTTCTTGGAGTAGCCCCGGGGACTTCAGAAGAAGAGATTAAAAAAGCATATAGAGTGCTTGCGAAAAAGTATCATCCGGATCTGAATCCCGGCAACGAGGCCGCTGCTGAAAAGATGAATGAGATAAATGCCGCGTATGATATCCTTACAAAGCCGGGTGCTGAGAGATACAGACAGGCTCATACATATACCGAGGAGCGTACCTATGCCGAGAAAGAGGAGACTCCTTTCAAAGAGTATGGAACATACTGGCAGTGGAGTACGCAGGATTTTGGCAGAGGTTATAACAGACCGGAAGAGAACTGGAATACCTGGACCAACTGGACCGGATGGAACAGGACTCCGGTATATGGCGTTTCCGTGTTTAGAAGGATCTTCAGATGGTTTATCATCCTGGAACTACTGTCGATGTTTTTCAGGATGTTTGTGTAACATTGCGGGTAGCATGAGGAGGGAATTATGAGATTCATTGGAAATGTAATTTGGATTATTTGCGGAGGCTTGTTGAGTGCCATGGCCTGGTGGTTTGCAGGATTACTGTGGTGCTGCACCGTTGTGGGTATCCCTGTTGGCCTTCAGTGTTTTAAGCTGTCTTCAATCTCGCTGAATCCTTTTGGCAAAGAGGTAGTGGATGAAGGCGGAGCGGTATCACTTCTTCTTAATATAGTGTGGATCATTTTCTCAGGACTTGAACTGGCCTTAGGCAATGCTCTCATCGGTTGCCTTTTATGTATAACAATAGTAGGAATACCTTTCGGAAAGCAGTTCTTTAAAATTGCGAGAGTAGCTCTTTTCCCGTTTGGGGCAAGGGTTGTAAGGGTGCATGCGCTGTAAAGCAGTGGCGATGGTTAACGCATTTTCGTATTGAAAAATCTTCTTAAATAATTTGTTAATATTTTGACAGTTATGTGGTATAGTATGTACTGGCGTTTTTTTAGATTGAAAAATGCCGGTACATATTACGCCACATTTTTTTATTAGAAAGGGAACTATAATGGCTAATCACGAATTCACACAGTGGGATGGCTTCACAGGTCGCGTTTGGAAAGACAACATCGACGTGCGTGACTTCATCCAGAACAACTACACTCCTTATGACGGAGATGAGTCCTTCCTGGCAGACCCTACAGAAGCAACTAACACTCTCTGGGGCAAGCTTCAGGAGCTTCAGGCACAGGAGCGTGCTAAGGGCGGCGTCCTTGATATGGATACAGACATCGTATCTTCTCTTACATCACATGGCGCAGGATACATTTCAGAAGAAACAAAGGATCTTGAGCAGATCGTCGGACTTCAGACTGACAAGCCCCTCAAGAGAGCATTCATGCCTTTTGGTGGTATCACAATGGCAGAGCAGTCTTGCAGAATGTACGGCTACGAGCCCAGCGAGAAGCTTCATGAGATCTTTACCAAATATCACAAGACTCACAACCAGGGTGTATTCGATATCTACACACCTGAGATGAAGAAGGCCCGTCACAACAAGATTCTTACAGGTCTTCCTGATACATACGGACGTGGACGTATCGTAGGCGACTACAGAAGAGTTGCTCTTTACGGTATCGACTATCTTATTGAGAAGAAGCAGGCAGACTTTGCAGCAACAGCTCGTCAGGGTATGCGCCGCTATGACTTCCAGCTTCGTGAGGAGATCACAGATCAGATCAATGCTCTTAAGGGCATGAAGGAGATGGCTGCTATCTACGGCATCGACATTTCCAAGCCTGCCGGAACGGCAAAAGAGGCTGCTCAGTGGCTCTACTTCGGATATCTTGCAGCTATCAAGACACAGAACGGTGCTGCTATGTCCGTTGGACGTGTTTCAACATTCCTTGATATCTACTTCACACGTGACCTTGAGAGAGGCATCATCACTGAGGCAGAGGCACAGGAGATCATCGATCACTTCACAATGAAGTGCCGTATGGTTAAGTTCGCACGTATCGAGTCTTACAACCAGCTCTTCTCCGGTGACCCTGTATGGGCTACTCTTGAGGTTGGTGGTATCGGTCTTGACGGACGTCACCAGGTTACCAAGACCTGCTACAGATTCCTTCACACACTTGAGAACATGGGACCTTCACCTGAGCCCAACCTTACAGTTATGTACTCAAGCCGTCTTCCTGAGAACTTCAAGAAGTACGCTGCCAAGATCTCCGTAACAACATCTTCAATCCAGTACGAGAACGACGATGTTATGCGTGTTACATGGGGCGATGACTACTCAATCTGCTGCTGCGTATCTGCAACAGAGACAGGTAAGGAGCTTCAGTTCTTCGGCGCACGTGCTAACCTTGCTAAGTGCCTTCTCTACGCTATCAACGGTGGTGTTGATGAGAAGACAGGAGACCAGGTTGGACCTGAGTACAAGGCTATCACAGCTGAGTACCTTGACTACGATGAGGTTATGCAGAAGTTCGACCAGATGATGGATTGGCTTGCTCACCTCTATGTAGGAACTCTTAATATGATCCACTACATGCACGACAAGTATTACTATGAGGCTTGCCAGATGGCCCTCATCGACACACACGTACGTCGTTCATTTGCTACAGGTATTGCAGGTTTCTCACACTGCGTAGATTCACTTTCAGCTATTAAGTATGCCAAGGTTAAGGCTATCCGTGATGAGAACGGAATCACCAAGGACTTCGAGATCGAAGGTGACTTCCCTCGCTACGGTAACGATGATGACAGAGCTGACGAGATCGCTATCTGGCTGCTCCGCACCTTCATGGGCAAGCTTCGTCACATCCACACCTACAGAGATTCAGAGCCTACAACCTCTATCCTTACCATCACATCAAACGTTGTTTACGGTAAGGCAACAGGTGCTCTTCCTGACGGACGTCCTGCAGGCGAGCCTCTTTCACCCGGTGCTAACCCTGCATACGGTGCTGAGGTTAACGGCCTTATTGCATCTCTTAACTCAGTTGCCAAGCTTCCTTATGAAGAGGCTCTTGATGGTATTTCAAACACTCAGACCATCAACCCCGGCGCACTTGGCCACACTGACGAGGAGCGTACCAACAACCTTGTGAACGTTCTTGACGGTTACTTCGATCAGGGCGCTCACCACCTCAACGTTAACGTATTTGGCAAGGAGAAACTCATCGACGCTATGGAGCATCCTGAGAAGCCTGAGTACGCTAACTTCACAATCAGAGTTTCAGGTTACGCCGTTAAGTTCATCGACCTTACAAGAGAGCAGCAGCTCGACGTAATCTCACGTACTTGCCACGAGGCACTGTAATAGATTTATTGGAGTTTTTTAATGAGTGAAGTAATAGGATATGTAAATAAACTGGAGAGCTTTGGCGCCGTGGACGGACCCGGCGTCAGGTACCTCATTTTCCTGAACGGTTGCAGGATGAGATGTGCTTTTTGCCATAATCCCGAGACCTGGAAGGAAGGCGAGGGGCAGCAGTTTACTGCTGATGAGCTTTTAAAGAAGGCTCTTCGTTTTAAACCCTACTGGAAAAACGGCGGTGGCATCACTGTCAGCGGCGGCGAGCCCCTTCTCCAGATCGATTTCCTTCTGGAGCTGTTCAGAAAGGCCAAGGCTGCCGGCGTGAACACCTGCATAGATACAGCAGGAGAGCCCTTCACTCATGAGGAACCTTTTTATTCCAAATGGAAAGAGCTGATGAGTCTTACAGACACAGTTCTTTTGGATATCAAGAACATCGACCCTGTGGCCCACAAGGAGCTTACAGGTGTCGACAACGCCAATATCCTTGAGATGGCCAAAGAGATCTCGGATATGGGTATCAGCATCTGGATACGCCACGTGCTGGTTCCGGGCGGAAGCGACAATGATGATTATCTTCGTCGCACAAGAGAGTTCATAGACACCCTTTCCTCAGTGGAGAGGGTGGAGGTTCTCCCTTATCATACACTTGGTGTTCCCAAGTATCAGGAGCTTGGTATTCCTTACCGTCTCGACGGTGTGGAGTCGCCAACAGCTGAGCGCATTGAGAATGCTAAGACCATTCTGGGCTGCCATTAAGGCGGCCCTTTTTGTGTCTTGACAAAAGAACTATCGACTTTTATACTTTAACCTAATAAACCGATGCGGAAGAGTGAGTAACCGATATGTGAGCATCCCAGCTAGTCGCAGATGGTGAGAGTGCGATATGCAGCATGACGGCGAATGGACTTCCAAGGGCAAACAGAAAGAGCTTAGGCTTGAGTATGGGCGACGGGGCAGACTCCCCGTGATCAAAGGTCGGCATATGTTAGTATGCGTTAAGTGGGCGTCATAGACGTCAAGCAGGGTGGCACCGCAGATGATTATTTTATCTGTCCCGGCATTTAAACAATGCAGGGGGCAGATTTTTTTTACTTATAGGTACTTAAAGATCTGCTCCGAGACACAGACCTATAAGGAGGAATGAAAAATGAAAAAAGCACAGATCACTAAGAAACTCATGTCACTGGGAATGGCAGCAGCCATGGCCTTCTCTGCCGTAGGATGCGGAGCAGCAGATGCAGGGGCATCCGGTGAAGCCCAGGCAGCTGCAGGAGGAAAGGAGTACAAGATAGGCATCTGCAATTATGTAGACGATGCTTCTCTTAATCAGATCGTTGATAATATCGAGAGCGAGCTCGATGCTATTGCAGCCAGGGAAGGTGTTACCTTCACCATCAAGTATGACAACTGCAATGCTGATGCCAACGTACTTAATCAGATTGTAGCCAACTTCCAGGCTGACAACGTAGACCTGATGATCGGCGTTGCAACACCCGTTGCAATGGCTATGCAGGGAGCTACAGACGGAAAGGACACTCCTGTAGTATTCTCAGCAGTATCAGATCCTATTTCAACAGGCCTCGTTGCTTCACTTGAGGCTCCCGGCAGCAACATCACAGGAACATCAGATATGCTTAACACAGAAGCTATCATGAACATGATCCTGGCAGAAGATCCCGATATCTCCAAGGTGGGACTTCTCTATGATGCAGGTCAGGACGCTTCAACAACAGCTATAAATGATGCCAAGGCATTCCTTGAGGCTCACAACATTGAGGTGATCGAGCAGACAGGAACCAACGTAGAAGAGGTTACCCTTGCAGCCAACGCCCTTGTTTCCTCAGGAGCCGAGGCAGTATTCACACCCACAGACAACACTATCATGACAGCTGAGCTCTCTATCTATGAGATCTTCCGCGAGGCCGGTATCCCTCATTATTGCGGCGCTGACTCTTTTGCCCTGAACGGAGCATTCCTGGGATTTGGCGTAAACTATGCGGATCTTGGCAAGGAAACAGCTGACATGGCAGCAGAGATTCTTCTTAAGGACCTTGATCCTGCCAACGTTCCCGTTAAGACCTTTGACAACGGTATCGTAACTCTTAACGAAGAGATGATGGAGGCTCTTGGCATGGATCTTGATGCTGCCCAGAAGGCCTTTGGCGACTATGCTTCTTCAATCAAGACCATCAAGACCGCCGAGAATTTTGAATGATCAAAACAGAGGTTAAATGAAATGATATCCCTTATTCAAACTGCTGTTGAGCTGGGACTTATCAGCTCGCTTACAGTATTATCCTTGTATCTGAGTTATACCATGCTGAATGTGTGCGACCTTTCAACGGACGGCGCATTCACTCTGGGAGCTGCCGTGGGAGCAGTGGTGGCCCTTTCGGGACATCCGTTCCTGGCACTGCCTGCAGCCATGCTTTCAGGCATGGTCTCCGGATTTGTGACAGCTCTTTTGCAGACCAAGATGGGAGTGGACAGCCTGCTTGCAGGCATCACCGTCAATACGGGTTTGTATTCCATCAACATAGCTGTCATGGGGAAGTCGTCCCTGCTTAACCTGAACAGTGCCGGAAGCATATTTTCTTTTGCCTCCGACCTGACAGAGGGAAGCGTGCTGGAGCCTTACGCCAGGCTCATTGCCATAGCGCTTATAGTGTTTGTGGTGATGATCTGCATCGTGGCATTTCTTAGGACCAGGCTGGGACTGGCGCTGAGGGCAACGGGAGACAATCCGGACATGGTGAGGTCGTCATCCATAAATACGGTGGCCATCACTATTACGGGGCTGTGCTTGTCCAATTCACTGACAGCGCTGTCGGGCTGCCTTCTGGCTCAATACAATAAGTCCGCCAACATCGATATTGGAACGGGAATGCTGACGATTGCGCTGGCGTCCCTTCTGATCGGCAGGCTCTTTTTCAGGAATAAGGGTGTAGGTCACGGCGTTATCGGTGCTGTGATCGGTGCTATATTCTTCAGGCTGGTTTATACCATGGCCCTCAGGCTCAACATGCCGGCCTTTATGCTCAAGCTGGTATCCTCCGTCATTGTCATCCTGGCAATAAGCGGACCTTACTTCCTGGGTAAGATGAGGAAGAAAGGAGCGGCCAATGCTTAAACTTCAAGCTGTAAACAAGACTTTTGCCAAGGGCACAGTCAACGAGAAAAAGGCCCTTGGAAATATAAACCTGGACGTTAAAAAGGGTGATTTTATCAGCATCATCGGATCAAACGGCGCAGGTAAATCGACTCTTCTGAATGCCATAAGCGGTGTGTTTGGCGTAGACAGCGGCAGCATCATACTGGACGGCGCTGACATAACAAGGATGTCTGAGCACAAGAGGGCTGCAGTGATAGGAAGACTCTTCCAGGATCCCATGAAGGGCTCCGCGCCTTCCATGAGCATCGAGGACAACCTGTATCTGGCATCGGGCAAGAGAGGCTGGTTCTCCCACATGACAGGTCGCGATAGGAAAGAATTCAGAGAGAGGCTTTCTCTTCTGGGAATGGGACTGGAGGACAGGATGAAGCATCCTGTGGGCCTTTTGTCCGGAGGACAGAGACAGGCTCTGACGCTTCTCATGGCCACATATAATGTGCCCAAGCTCCTGCTTCTTGATGAGCACACGGCTGCTCTGGATCCCGCAACCGCAGAGAAGGTCCTTGCAATTACCAAGGACGTGGTTGAGAAGAACAACATCACCTGCCTTATGATTACCCACAACATGCAGTCCGCCCTTGATCTGGGCAACCGCACCATCATGATGAACGACGGCGAGATCATCTACGACGTGGAGGGCGACAAGCGCGCCAACACCACCGTGGAAGACCTGCTGCAGCTCTTCAAGGACAAGGCCGGTGAGAGGCTCACCAACGACAGAATGTTGCTGTCTTGAAAATGACCCTAGGGGACGGGGTTATAGGACCATAATTTGAAATATCGAGTGTCTCTTCATCGGAGTGAATTCCGGTGAAGGGGCATTTTTTGTTAGCTGCTGGTTACTGGCAAGTTTTCAAAACAGTCGGTATAATGCTTTTAGGGGGGACGATTTAATGTTTACAAATAGTGAGATCAAGGAAATCGCCATGAGGCAGTCTGCCGAGGACATTGGCTGTAAGGCAAAAGATTTTTTGACTGATAAGAATGTTGTTTGCAAATTCAGGCTGGGGGAGCGGGCTCGCAAGTATTATAAGGAGCCGATAACCTGTAACTTTGTATCTTATGGCAGCAATGTGGTTGCGGCTGCATCGGATGAAGTATCTGACCTGGTTCAGGAATATATCAACAAATATGAGTTTTACCATCTATTTGAGACTCCCAATATGAACTGGCTTGGGGAGCGACTTGCCGGGCGCGGACACAAGATATGCTTCATGGCGGAGTATTATCTCCCCGACGTGACCGGGCTTCCTGACCTGGAATGTCCTTATGAGACCAAAATATTGGGACAGGAGGATTTCAAGGATTTGTATCTTCCGCAGTGGAGTAATGCTTTGTGCAGCGACCGCAAGGAGCTGGATGTTCTGGGTGTCGGGGCTTACGACAAGGGCAGGCTGATTGGTTTTGCGGCGTGCTCTGCTGACTGTGATGAGATGTGGCAGATTGGAGTGGATGTGCTTCCGGAGTTTAGACAAAAGGGCATCGCGTCGGCGCTTACAAGCCGGCTGGCAAGGGAAATCCTCGAGAGAGGAAAGGTGCCGTTTTATTGCTCTGCGTGGTCCAATATCAGATCCGTCAGGAATGCAGTAAAGAGCGGTTTTATCCCGGCGTGGGTGGAAATGAGTATAAAGCCTGCCGTTGTGGTTGATGAGATGAATGCTTGAGGGTGTGAAAGGAGTGCGCGATGAAGTCAAGGAAAAGGATTTTGTTTGGGTGTTATGCGATGGTGCTTGCAATAATCGGGGATTATCTTCTTGGGTTTGGGACGATCAGCACGACCTCTGATCCCGATGCATACATGGGAATATCCTGGAATGTTGTACCCGACTGGAGATATACGGTATCTTCTCTACTGGGATTTATCTGCGCGGCGATGTTTGCCTATGCTGCAACAGAGCTTCTCAGGGTAATGGAAAGTAATTACGATGTTAAGAACTCGAGGCTGTATCAGGCCTTCAAGGTGGCCAACTGGGGAGGCATCATCTATTTTTCTTTTGTCCATATTGGAATCTGTCTTCTGCCGGTTGTGTTTAATGCGGGCATGGAGGCGACGGGCGACATTCCCACGGCGGCAATGATGATGTTGAGAGTTGGGAAAAGTGAGGTGATCCCGCTTTTCATCGCGCTGCTGACATGCGATCTTCTGGTGACGGTCGGATGGGTTGGCATGGTTCTCAAGGGCATGCTGCCGGTTAAGAAGATTCTTTTCCTGTGCTGCCCTGTTTTCGGGATTCTGTTCGGACAGCTGCTGAATCTTATTGCGGAAGGCTTGGATTCGGGAAGCGAGTCGCTGGGGTGGCTGGCCATGTACCTAGTGTGCGCGCTGTGTCTTACCGGGAAGAGTGAAACGGAAAATTCATAAGAAAGTGGGAGCGATTGAGAAATGTTTTTTATCATGGGGATTACTGATGGCAGGAAGGACTTTGATTTTAATCAGCTCATTACCTGCGCCATCTGCGGGAAATATGGGCGTTTCAATGTGTACATGACGTACACGGTGTTGTCGCTTTTCTTTATCCCGACGTTTAAGTGGAACAGGCACTATTACGTGCAGACCAGCTGCTGCGGGACGGTTTATGAGCTGGATCCGGAGATCGGCAGGATGATAGCCAGGGGCGAAGAGGTGGAGATTCTTCCGAGCCACTTGACGCAGGTCGGCGGCGGAAGCGGATTTGCCGTGGGCTACAAGAAGTGCAGGCAGTGCGGATACGAGACGACTGAGGACTTTGATTTTTGCCCGAAGTGCGGGACCAGGTTTTGAGGTGGAGTGGCCCTAGGGGACGGGGTTAACGGACCATTTTTTTGGAAAATGGTCCGTTAACCCCGTCCCCTAGGGCCACTTTGGCGAAGCCGCAACCCAGACCATTTTGAATACTTTTTTGCATTTCACCTTACGAAAAGTGCAACTCACCGCAGTTGCACTTTTTTTGTGCGCAAAATCAGATAATATCAACTCAGAACCAAGAAACAAGTAGTTAAAGAAAAGAGGCACAGGATGAAAAAGGCAATTGAAGTAACCAATCTGCAGAAGAAATATGGCAATCACACGGCGGTTAATAATATTTCTTTTTCCGTGAACAGGGGAGAGCTCTTCGCATTCCTTGGAGAGAACGGAGCAGGAAAGTCCACAACGATAAATATGCTGAGCACGATCCTTCCAAAGACTTCCGGAGATGCCTGCGTGATGGGGCATAGGCTTGGTAAGGACGATGACAATATCAGAAAAGAGATCGGAATTGTTTTCCAGAACTCGGTGCTGGACGGCAAGCTGACAGTCAAGCAGAACCTTATGACAAGGGGCGCTTACTACGGATACAGCACAAAAGAGATAATGGCTAGGCTTGAAGGGTTCTGGGAAGACTTCAACCTAGGAGAGATCTGGAACAGAAAATACGAGAAGCTATCGGGAGGCCAGAGAAGACGTATCGATATAGCGAGAGCTCTTTTGCATAAACCGAGCGTATTGTTCCTGGATGAGCCCACGACGGGGCTGGATCCCATGTCGAGGAAGATGGTTTGGGACTACATCAATTACCTGAGAGAGCACGATAACCTGACGATTTTCCTCACGACGCATTACATGGAGGAGACGGCGCAGGCCGACAACGTGGTGATCATGGACAAAGGAAACATCATCGCCGAGGGTACACCGGCAGAGCTTAAGAGCAGATACACCAGCAAAAAGCTCATCTGGTACACCCGGGAGAGCGAGGAGAGCACCAGGCTGATCTGCGGGGCCGGAGGACCTGAGTTTAAATATGAGGTGGATCACTACAGCATTTCAATGGACGAGGGGATCACGGATTTTATCTGGAAAAACAAGGGACTTATCAAGGATTTTGAGATTATAAAGGGAACTATGGACGACGTGTTCCTGACACTTACAGGAAAGGAAATGGTGGACGTAAATGGCTAAATTCAGAAGCTTTTGGGGACTTACAAGGAGAAACATGCTGGTGTTCTTTACAAATAAAGGGTCGATTTTCTTTTCCATGCTGACCCCGATGATCATCCTCCTTTTGTATATTCTTTTCCTGAAAAATACTCTGCTGTCATCCCTCAAAGATGCGGCTACAGGGCTTGAGAACATTATTGCAGCCAAGGATATGGACCAGTTTGTGAACGGGCTTCTTCTCACAGGTATCATCAGCTCTGCGCTGATAACCATTCCCTATAACGCCCTTGAGATCATCGTAAGTGACAGAGAGGACAAGGTGGATTATGACATGAGAGTCACACCGGTTAAGAGATTTGAGATCATCCTTTCTTATTTCTGCGCATCGGTTATTTCAGCTTTTCTCCAGACCATGATCGTGCTTGGGTTTGGAGTTGCAGTCCTCAGCGCAAGCGGCAGTTTGTACATGACAGCAGGGGATGCAGTAAGGCTTGTGGGCGCGGTTTTACTTGGGACAGTTTCTTCAACCGCAGCATTTATGGTAGTTATGATGTTCTTTAATAACATGGGAACCTGTAGTGCTTTCATGGGAATCATTTCGGCTGTTGCAGGATTTGTGATCGGAGCGTACATTCCTCTTTCAGAGTTTAACAGAGGCATTCAGAATGTCTGCAACCTTGTGCCTGCAACGGGAGTTACGGTGCTCATAAGAAATTACCTCACCGGCGGGATCTTAAGACACATGGATGAGTGCATCGGCGGCCTGGACGGCGGAGCATTCAAAGAAGCGATGCTTGATATTTTTTCATATCACACAACAGTAGGTGGAGATATTTGGACATTGAATCTGACCTGGACATATATAATAATTATTACAGTTATCTTTTTAGCGATCATGAGAGTGGTATATCCTGCCGTTTATGGCAAGAGATAAGGGGAAAAGTTTTGAGGGTCATATTTAATCAGATTTCACAGGAAGAGAGCGAGAGTGCAGTAATAAATGCCTACGAGCGCACACCTTCCATCGACACTGCAATAGGGCTTTTGGAAAACGGTGAGCAGATCATCGTGGGCTACAAGGACGGCGAGAAAATGCCCTGCAGATTATCCCAGATTTATTATTTTGAAACCGTTGATGATAAGAGCTTTGCCTACACCAAGGACACCTGCCTTGAGGTCAGGAGCAGACTCTACGAGATCGAGCAGAGCCTGGATTTCAGGTTTTTCAGGTGCTCGAAATCCATGATCTGTAACCTCCGCAAGATCAAGAGCGTCAAGGCGGAGAGCAATGCCAGGATGAGGGCGGTTCTGTTAAACGGCGAAGTCATCGTCATCACAAGGAGCTACGTAAAAGAACTTAAGAAGAAACTGGGGTTATGAGTATGAGTAAACTAAGAGTGATTTTAGAACAGACAATGATGGTCAGCTTCATGGTAATGTGCTACATAAGCGTCTATGGGCTTGTTGTCATGCGTGGTGAGGACTGGGGATTTGACTGGTACATTCCGGGATCCGTAGTGTTGTCCAGTTTTTTCTGCAGCCTGATAACGGTGCTGCTTTTGTATAACGACTCAGAGAGCAAGGATGAATCCCCGCTTAAGTATTACATCAGTGTTGTTCTGCATTTCATTTTGCTGTACGGCCTGATCATGGGATGCGGTTATATCTTTCACTGGTACAAGGGAACTGTTGGCTATATCCTGACTTCTGTAGTTTATGTGGTGATCTACGCCGGTGGCTGGGTAGGAACAATGCTTCTGTTCCGCCACGACGAGAAACTCATCAGTGATGCCCTCGACAAAATCCGCGACGAGGAATGAAGAAAAATGACCCGCTAACCCCGTCCCCTAGGACCATTTTGCAAAGTGGACCTAGGGGACGGAGTCAAGGGACCATTTTGGAGCGAATTCGTCGGGGAAATGTGAGGAGGGGCGTCGGCCCCGTCCGACGCAATCTATCTTTTTAGGTGATTGTGGCGGAAAAAAGCAGAGACATGGTGAGGAGATCTCCGCCGCAAAGTATCTTTTTGGGCGATTGTGGCGGAGAAAAATGGATAGCTGCGTCGGCTCCGTCCGACGCAATCTATCTTTTTAGGTGATTGTGGCGGAAAAAAATAGAGACATGGTGAGGGGATCTCCGACGCAAACCATCTTTTTTGGCAATTGTGGCGGAAAAAAATAGAGACATGGTGAGGAGACCTCCGCCGCAAACCATTTTTTTTGGCAATTGCAGCGGAAAAAAATAGATATATGGTGAGGAGATCTCCGCCGCAAACCATCTTTTTAGACGTTTGTGGCGGAGAAAAAGAGAGAAATGCTCCGGACTGAGCAAGAAAACCGCCCACCAACCAAAGCTCCCCGTAAAAGGGGATACCCCCGGAAGGGGCAACAGCCCGTTGCGTGAAATTCGATACTCTTCGTAATAGAATAATTACAAGAGGAGGGATCAACATGGATACAAAAGATGTTTTACTTGAACTTAGAACCAAGAATAATCTGTCCCAGGATGATCTGGCTGAAAAGGTCTTTGTGACCAGGCAGGCCGTATCTCGTTGGGAAAATGGCGATACAGTCCCAAACACCGAGACCTTGAAACTGTTATCTAACCTTTACAACGTCTCCATCAACACTTTGCTGGGATCGCCACACAAGCTGATATGCCAGTGCTGCGGCATGCCACTTGAGGACGCCATCATCGGCAGAAATAAGGATGGCTCCATGAACGAGGATTACTGTAAGTGGTGCTATGCAGACGGAAACTACATGTACAGCGACATGGACAGTCTAATAGAGGTCTGCCTTCCCAACATGGTCAATGACAAATTCACGGAAGAACAGGCCCGCAGCTATCTTAAAATGGAGCTTCCCAAGCTGAAATACTGGCAAAGGTACGAGGAACTCAGTGATGACGGGCAGTTTGAAGCCTTCAAGCAGCAGCTTATTAGAGAGATAAACGATCTTCACGTTGAAGGCATGCCTAAGGTAGAAAAGCTCAATTCCCTGGTGGGAAGCTACGTCAACCTGGAATATCGTCTCCCCAGCGGCGAAACAGTGAAATTCCTGGATGACAACACCACGTATCTTGGAAACCAGCTGGAGTCTGAGTTTGGCGGTGACAGGTGCTTTGGAGTCCTTGCCGGAATGGACTTTATAATGGTGTGCACCTATGAGGCAGAAGGCGCCAATCCAGAGCTTTTGCTGTACAAGAAGCGCTGAGAGAAAGGGATGATCATTGACAATATATAGGAAATCTTAACGTTCAATGATTTTACCACCCAATATATTAAGCCCTACGCAGATGCTCATTATAGTCATCCGGTAGGGCTTTGTTTTATCCAAACTAAATTCAAGGTCTCATTCAAATACTCGTTCAAAAACGTCAAAATCCCAATCAGTACGGTATAGGTATAAGTCGCCTGACAGGTGAATGCAATTATTCTCAGCTAAGGAAATGATTTTGCCTAACATTTCCTGCTTTTGAGAATCTGTATAACTATCTGATGAACTCTCTTTTATTCGAATAGAATCAGTATCCAATACTATCGCACCGTCTACATACTTAAAATCAGCTTCAACTACGTCGTTGTAACAAAAATAATTATGATCGAGAACTACCTTATCATCACTATCAGTAGAAGCATAAGTATAAGTTCCCGACCAAGAACCATCAGAATAGCCGGAGGTTGCAACTGAGTCACGTGCTCCATCTAACTTGGTATAATCAATCTGCCTGGGGCCATAGCGAAAAAACATTTCGTGCTGTTCACCGCCCATGCGAATGCCATCATTTTCAGCTAAGGAAATAATTTTGTCTAACATTTGCTGCTTTTGAGAATCTGAATAAAGATCTGATGAATTCTCTTTTATTCGAATAGAGTCAATATCCAATACTATCGAACTGTGGCTAATCTTAAAATCAGCTTCAACTACATCGTTGTAACAAAAATAAAACTGCTCAAGAACCACCTTATCATTACTCAATCTACCGGCATAAGTTCCCGACCAAGAACCATCAAAATAATTCCAATATCTTTCTAACAAAATAGGAATTGTAACGACCATAAAACAAGTCAACAAGGCCAATACGACTCTTTTGCCACGAATACTCAAGGAAACACTTAATTGTTTTCTTTTTATCCACCATCCGATCAGATAAAAAATAAGTACAGATAAAACTGCATCCAGGAAACTAACATACCAAACAAAGGCATAGAATATTATCTCTTCGCCTCCAAGATATCTCGTATCCATAAATCTCACCAAAACAAACAATAATATCAGCCGGAATAAAGTGAAAGCCGCTTTCTCTTTTGACGATGGAGAATGAATGATCATATAAAACAATAAACTGCACAAAAACGGAAGCAGGATAAGAAGCAGAATGTAAATAAAATCCAATCCCCATGCAGCAGCCAGACCTGATAGAAGGAAAATAAAATCTGTTACTATGGCTACCATAATTATTTCTATTGCTCTAATAAATGTTTTCACTGTACTTCGGTTCACTGTACTTCATGCTCCTAATCATCATTTTGATTCCATAGTCTACTCTTTTTTAGTAATCTTAAGGGATTATATCATATTTGAAAATCGCCACGCAGGCTATATACTTGAAGAAAGCAAAATGGACCTAGGGGACGGTGTTAGCGGGTCATTTTGTGAATGGGCCCGGGGGACGGGGTTAAGGGGTCATTTTTGGTCTCAACCCAAAATGACCCCTTAACCCCGTCCCCTAGGACCACCCTAGGACCATCAACTTGAATCACTTAAGGAGGAGCAGAAACGTGGGAAAAGACATGACGGTGCCCTGTGACAACGGGCTGATAAATATAAGAGTTGGGGCAATAATCCTGAGGGACGGCAAGTTTCTGATGGTGGGCAATGACATTCATCCGGAGTATCTCTACTCTGTCGGCGGACGGATCAAGTTCGGTGAGACCGCAGAGGAAGCCGTGAAACGCGAGGTGTTTGAAGAAACCGGTGTGCACATGGAAGTGGATAGGCTTGGATTCATAAATGAAAATTACTTCTATGGGGATTCCGAATCCAACCTGGGAAAACTGATTTACGAGATTTCCTATTTCTTTTACATGAAAGTTCCCGAGGACTTCGAGCCTGAATGCCACAGTTTCACGGAGGACGACCATCAAGAATTTCTCAGGTGGATCGCTCCGGATGACCCGATCAAATATTACCCCGAGTTTTTCAGAGAAGAGCTGCAGCACCCTGTAAATGAGATCAAGCATTTCCTTAGCGATGAAAGGAATCATACATGAAATCGTTTCTGAGACTTACCGATTTTACGAAAGAAGATTTGCAAAAGATATTTGAAATCGCAGATGCTATCGAGGATTACAATGGGTTCCTCAGAGGGAAGACAATAGTTATGTTTTTCCCGGAATCCAGCATCAGGACCAGGGTCTCTTTTGAGAAGGGAATCTACCTGCTGGGCGGCCAGTCCATACTGTTCGACCCATCGACCCTGGACAAAAAGGAAGACATCAGGGACGTGTGCGGATATCTGCAGAACTGGGTCGACGCCGTGATTGTGCGTTACAAGAACATTACGATGCTTAACAGAATGGCTGAAGCAATTGACATTCCTGTCATAAATGCCATGACCGACGACAACCACCCCTGCGAGATGATGTCAGACCTGTACACTCTTTCCAAGATTCGGCCGGACTATCAGGCCGATCAATACTTGTTCGTGGGAGCTGACGGGAATATCGGAAGGGCGTGGAAGGAGGCATCGGAGGCCTTTGGCTTGGCCTTTGAGCAGAGCGCTCCAAAGGCCTACAAGGTTCCGGGGCTTATTTGCAACCAGGATCTGAAGGCTGCCATCGCCGGCAAAGACGTAATTTGCACTGATTCAATCCCGACCGAGATGACAGAGGATTTCAGGGATTACCAGGTCACCAAGAGCCTGATGGAGCTGGCTGACAGCCACGCTGTCCTGAATCCCTGTCCGCCTTTTTGCCGGGGAAAAGAGGTATCTGCTGACGTTATTGATTCTGAATACTTTGTGGGTTATGAGTTTAAAAAGAGCTTGCTGAGAGTCCAGCAGGCAATAATGATTTACTGCATGTCTGATATCTGATCTATGGTGCGCTGCTTCGAGAATACTATTGGAGCAGCGCTATTTCTTTTGCCAAAATTCCGAAAATCATCCCCTTGACACTCGTACTTCCTGATATATAATTATAATTATATAACAACAGTTATAAAACGAGAGGATCGCCATGCCACCTAAGGTAAGAATAACTAAAGAGATGGTCTCGGAGGCTTCCTTTGAGGTCGTAAGATCCCAGGGACACGAGAACCTGAACGCCAGAACCATATCACAACATCTTGGATGCTCCACCCAGCCGGTGCTTTATACCTTTAAGACCGTGGATGAGATCCGCGAGGCTGCCTACGAGATTGCAGACAGGTACCACACCGAGTACATCACCCCCAAGGAGACCGACAAGAATCCAATGTTGTCGCTGGGGCTTAACTACGTGCGCTTTGGCCAGGAAGAGAAGAACCTGTTCAGATTTCTTTTTCAGACTGATAAGTTTGGCGGCAAGGATGTGGCGGCGCTCATGTCGGACCCCGGGCTTTCGCAGATCATGTCCATCATGGCAGCAGGCCTTGAGGTCAATCTTAAGCAGGCAAAAGAGATGTTTCTGACTTTCTTTTGCGTGGCTCACGGAATGGCCAGTCTCCTTGCCAACAACTCCATGAAATATGACGAGAAGCAGTGCAAAAAGATGCTTGAAAACGTCTTTGCGGGAATGGTCGCTGCACGGAAAGGAAAATGACATGCGTAAACTGTATGAAACAAAAGAAGTTCTATTTGCTGTAATTTGGATCGTTGCTTACTGCGTTGTTCTTGGTACAATTAGAGGTAACTTAGGAGATGACAGCATTTACATGCTCCTGGCCCTTATTGTGTTTGCAGCAGGCATCCTGGCCTTTGTCAAAGCAAATCACCTGGAAAAGAAATATGGCCTTGACGCCTGGCCCAAGAACTCCGGGAAATACCTTTTCTTTATCCCCATGTGGATCGTGGCTACCGGTAATATCTGGGATGGCTTTGCGCCTTCATATCAGGGAATTTCACTGGTCATTGCCATTCTTTCCATGATCCTTGTGGGCTTTGTGGAAGAAATGATTTTCAGAGGATTTCTCTTTAGGGCTATGCTGAAGGAAGATAAGCCTATTGTTGCGATCCTCGTTTCCGCCGTGACATTTGGCATTGGCCATATCGTGAACCTGTTCGGCGGCCAGGCCAGTCTGGAAACAGTAGCCCAGATCTTTTTTGCCATTGCCTGGGGATTTATCTTCACCATGGTGTGCTATAAAAGCGGCAGCATTATCCCGTGCATCATCGCACACTCTCTGATAGATGTCCTCGCGGTACTTGGCGCCGACAATGAGCTGGTTTCCTGGATACACATCGGAGTTACCATCGTTACTGCACTTGCGTACTGCCTATACCTAAATGGTCCTAGGGGACGGGGTTAACGGTTCATTTTTAAAAATGGCCCTAGGGGACGGGGTTAAGGGGTCATTTTTAAGAGACACGGATGAAGGAGGAATCATGAAATACGGAGAGTCATTGTTTGATATTTGCTACCTTTTGTTTGCCATAATCAGCGGATGCATCATCCTTAAAAAGTTCAAGGACGCTGCGGGCAGGCTGATGGGCTGGGCCGCGCTGATACTGGGATGCGGCGATGCTTTTCACCTTGTTCCGAGGGTTCTGAACTACTTCGTTGAGGGCGACTTTACAGCGGCCCTGGGAGTTGGCAAGCTCGTGACGTCCATCACCATGACAGTTTTCTACGTGCTCCTCTACTGCCTGTGGAGACACATTTACAGGAGCAACGCGGGAAATAGCGGTGCCGGAAACAGCAGCACCGGAAATAGCGGCGCCGGAAACAGCGATGGCGGAAGGAACCTGACGATCGCGGTGTGGGTGCTAGCTGCTTTGAGGATCATCCTGTGCCTGTTCCCGCAAAACGGCTGGTTTCAGAATGACAGCAGCATGACCTGGGGAATCATCAGGAACATCCCATTTGTAGCTCTCGGCGCGGTGATCTGTTATCTGTATTTTGTCAAAAGGGCTGACGACAGAATTTTCCGCCTGATGTGGCTCTACATCCTGCTCTCGTTCCTGTTCTACATCCCCGTTGCGGTGTTCGCCGGCCTTGTGCCCATGCTTGGGATGCTCATGCTTCCAAAGACCATCTGCTACATCCTCATGATCGTTTCGTTTTTAAAGAAAAGTTAACGCGTCGCCTGCGGGGTGACCTTTCTCGATTTTTCTTTTGCTAAACTGATCACGAAAACAAGAAAAGTCACAGCGTAAGCAGATTGGAGGCAGATATGTACGGAGCGATTCTCGGAGATATGGTAGGTGCGCCCTACGAGTTTGACAGAGGCAACAAGAGTAAAGATTTCGAAATGTGGAACCGGGAGGTTCATTTTACGGACGACACCGTTATGACCATAGCCGTTGCCGAGGGCATCATGGCAGCAGGACCTGAGGCAGAGGCAAAAGACATTAAGGCAGCGCTGGTTTACAGGATGCAGGCCTGGGGAAAGAAATACCCCCACGCGGGATACGGCGCAAGATTCATATCCTGGCTCGCAGCCAAGGAGCCACAGCCCTACGGCAGTTACGGAAACGGCTCAGCCATGAGGGTTTCATCGGTGGGTTGGCTGTACGACACCATCGAAAAGACCAGGGAGGTTGCGACGTGGACTGCGGAAGTTTCCCACGATCACCCCGAGGGCATCAAGGGCGCCGAGGCAACAGCTTCAGTCATTTTCCTTGCAAGAACCGGTTTTACCAAGGCTCAGATAAAAGAATATGTGGAAAAAGAGTTCGGCTATGACCTGCGCCGCACCTGCGACGAAATAAGACCCGGCTACCGCCACGACGAATCCTGCCAGAGGACAGTGCCTGAGGCAATCACGGCCTTTCTTGAGGGCGAGGACTTTGAGGACGTAATAAGGACGGCCGTTTCCCTCGGGGGTGACTGCGATACCCTGACTTGCATTGCAGGCGGCATGGCTGAGGCGTTTTATGGGATCCCGGAAGATATGAAGGAGCAAACCCTCGAAAGACTTGGGGATGACATGAAAAGCGTTCTGGCTGATTTTGACAGGATCAGAAAATGAGAATAATTAGATAAAAAATGTGTTGACATGGAATTGTCTGTACACTATACTGACAACTAATATTTTTCAGAAAGCGGTTATACATTATGCAATACGTAAGACTCGTCGATTCAACTACACCAAATACTAATTCACCCGTGGATAATAATAATCAGGGGTCTATTGGTGCTACAATTGATGAGGACACAGGAAATGCATAAGACATAACTATACATGCATGATTCATAGATAATTAAACCTCATCAGACAGGTAAAGCGTTTGATGAGGTTTTTTTTATGTAATAGGAAATTGCTTATATTCAAAAACAGGAGGAGCGAAAGATGGAACTTATCAGGGTACAGGATTCAGACTACAGAAAGACTTACGAGCTTTATATGACTTTTCCCGAAAACGAGAACGGCTATATGAACAACGTGTATGGCTACGATTATGACCGGTTTTTGGGATGGATCGACAAGAAGCGCAAATGGTCTCAGGGAAAAGAGCTGCCGGAGGGATTCGTACCCGACACCACCTACGTTCTGGCTGACGGGGATGAATATGTGGGAGTTTTCAACCTGCGTCATTGCCTCAACGACTTCCTGCGCGAGGGCCCCGGACACATCGGCTACTGCATTTCCAAGAAGTACCGAGGAAAGGGATATGCCACCAAGGGACTTGAACTGACACTGGACAAGGCGAGACTTATGTGTATCCATGAGGTCTATATGTCTGTGAACAAAGACAACCCTGCAAGCCTCCGTGTTCAGCAAAAGAACGGCGCGTATATTCACCACGAAAACGAGACCAAGTACTTCACCAGGATAAACCAGATAGAAAGCAAGGACTCAAGGCAAGAGATTCTCAGCAAATTCTACACTCAGTATGAGGAGGACGGACGCCTTGAGCGCACAGTCCACGGAAAGCTTGAATACGCCACAACCATGAACTACATCCACAGATTTGCGGACAAGAACTCCAAAGTTCTGGAAATTGGCGCTGGCACCGGAAGATATTCCATCGCCCTTGCCAAAGAAGGCATGGATGTTACCTCCGTTGAGCTTGTGGAGAACAACCTAAGAATACTCAGGGAAAACAGCAAGGGAATGACCAACCTCCACTCCATGCAGGGCGACGCCACAAGGCTCGAGGCCCTGGCGGACGACACCTTCGACGTTACCCTTGTATTCGGACCTATGTACCACCTGTATGAACCGGAAGAAATAAACAAGGCAATCGAGGAAGCCGTGAGAGTTACCAAGCCCGGCGGAGTCTTACTTTTTGCTTTCATTTCCGTTTACGCCATCATGTACTCCAACTACTTCTACGGAAACTGGGGCGATGGCCAGCTAGAGAACTTCAAGAAGGACTACAGCATCTCTCACTTTAAAGAGCAGCTTTTCACCGGCTATGATATAGTTGAATTTGAACAGCTCTTTGAGGGCAAAAACACCACTTGGATCACCACCACCGGCGTTGACGGACTTATCGAACCTTTGGAACACAGAGCCGACTTTGCGGTTTCAGACGAAGACTTTAAAAAGCTCTTCGACTGGTACCTTCACTTCTGCGAGAAACGTGAACTTCTCGGCAACACCAACCACCTGCTCTACATCTGCCGCAAGAACTGAACGGCTGATGTCCCCTAGGTGTCGGCCGGCAAAAAGGTCCTAGGGGACGGGGTTAGCGGTTCATTTTTTAAAATGGCCCTAGGGGACGGGGTTAGTGGTTCATTTTTTAGAAAGCGATATCAAAATGGAAATATTAGTCAAACACTTTGATGAGCTCAACACCGTAGAGCTCTACGAAATCTTAAAAACAAGAGCAGAGATTTTTGTTGTGGAACAGAACTGCGTTTATCAGGACCTGGACGACAAGGATCAGGACGCAATCCATGTATTTTGCTGGAATGACGAGGGCAGGATTGCCGGGTGCCTCCGCGTGTTCATGAAGGATGCGGAAAACGGAGTTGCGCAGATTGGAAGAGTGGTTACACTTGAGCATGGCAAGGGCCTTGGCGGGCAGCTTCTCCGGAAGGGAGTGGAGGTTGCCGCTGAATCATATAAGGCAAAAGAGATATACCTTGAAGCCCAGGTCTACGCCATCGGCTATTATGCCAAGGAAGGCTTCGAGGTAGTTTCCGACGAGTTCTTGGAGGATGGAATCCCCCATGTTAAGATGGAAAGAAGGGTTTGAAAAATGACCCCTTAACCCCGTCCCCTGGGACCAAAATGAAAAATGAACCGTTAACCCCGTCCCCTAGGGCCAAAATGACAGAGAGGCTGATAGCATGAAGATAGCAGTGTACTGCGGTTCAAGCAGTGGCAATAATCCAAAATTTACAGAGGCGGCCCGGACGCTTGGAAAGTGGATCGGGGAAAACGGACATACACTTGTATACGGCGGAGCCAATAAGGGCCTTATGGGAGCTGTGGCCGGCGCGGTCATTGACGCGGGAGGCAAGGTCATAGGTGTAATTCCTGATGTTGCAATTATTCAGGCCAGGAAGCACACCGGGTTAACGGAGCTGATAGAGACCGGATCTATGGCAGAGCGAAAGTCCAAGATGATAGAGCTCGCCGATGCGTTCATAGCGCTCCCCGGAGGAATCGGAACGCTCGATGAAATCACCGAGGTCATGTCACTTTCAAGCCTTGGAATAGTCAGAGGACCCATTGTTCTCTATGATTCCGACGGATACTACAGACCCTTGAAGGCAGTTTTAGATAACGTTCTAAACGCAGAGTTTGGAAGAAAAGAATATTTCACGAAAGTGCTCATTTCAGAAGATATAAAAGAGATAGCCGGCTGGGTAGAGGAGGAGCAATGCCAATAACAGTTCTTTGCTATGGAGATTCAAATACATACGGATTTATTCCCGGCTCCGGTGGACGATATCCCAAAGATGTCCGCTATCCCGGAAGATTGCAGATGCTTCTGGGTGACGACTATAATGTTATAGAAGAAGGCTGCAACGGAAGGACGACCCTTTACGACGACCCCATCGACGGCTGGAAGAACGGACTGGATTATCTTATGCCCTGCATTTATTCCCATCGTCCCATCGACATTGTGATTTTGATGCTGGGTAGCAACGACCTTAAAACAACCTTCCACCTTACGGCAGAACAGATCGCCGAAAGCGCAGGCAAACTGGTGGATGTCATCAAGACCTTTGCGCAGGAGAGACAGGAATTTATCCCCAAGATAATATTGGTATCGCCGCCTGAGCTTGGCAGAGGCATCAGAACATCGCCATTCTACGGCGCCTTCTCAGAAGAAGCTATCGATGAATCCAGAAAATTTCCGCTGTTTTTTAAGAAGGTAGCTGACGACAGAGGCTGCATATTCTTTGATGCAGCCAAGTACATATACCCATCAGAGATAGATTCTCTGCACCTGACCCCTGAAGGACACAAGACCCTGGCCGAAGAACTCTGTAAATTAATAAATGGCCCTATAACCCCGTCCCCTGGGGCCAAAAAATAACCGGAGGCACAACATGAGCAGATTAAAAGAACTTCGCTCCTACGTAGACAAGAAACTAAACAAGATTGATGACGAAGACAAGCGCATCAGCGCAGCTGCGCATCTATACGGGGTGTCGCTAGCCGCGCAGATTCTCGCCAGGAAGCGAGGCCTCGACCCGGAGCTGGCTGCAATGGCCGGTATGCTCCACGACCTTCACGCGTACAAGACCGGTTCCTACGACGATCACGCCCATCTCGGCGCAGAGCTTGCCAGGAAGGTTCTTGCCAAGCTCGAGCTCACAACGCCAGAAGAGACTGATATCATCTGCTCCGCCATCTATCACCACGATGACAAAGCCGCAGTGGACAGCCCTATGGACGAGCTTTTGAAGGATGCCGACGTGATCGACCACTGCTTTAAGGACGCATCCAAGCCGGTAAAAGAAAAAGAGCAGAAGCGATACGATGCTCTGTGCAAGGAACTTGGGGTTTAATGATCAAAAATGAGGAGAGAAAAATGAAAAAGAAATTTGTTGTTGCTGCACTGGCAGCTGTTCTTGTTATGGGCGGCTGCGGAAAAGAGGCTTCCCCTTCACAGGACAGTCAGTTATTTGAAGAAACAGGCGATGCCCCGCAGGAAGAGGCAGATTCTTCCGAAACCGGAGACAAGGCCGAAAACGAGGACAACACCGAAGCCAACACCGAAACCGAAACCGAAGAAACTTCCGACGAGTATGCCGCTTACGCTGAGGACTACACCAAAACCATAAAATCCGAGATTGCCGAAATCACAACAGGATCCGGATCACTTACGAACGAGCTTGCAAGCGTAAACGAGCTTTATGACAAATACGACGAGCTCAGGATGAATGCCCCAGACCAGACAGCCATGAACATCGTTTGCCAATGGGGAACAGTGGTATGGCAGGAAGAGGTTAAGAGCCTTCTTGAAAGAATAGAGGAAAGCGATCCTGAAAACTACAAGGAGATCCTCACAGAATATGAAAACTGGGAGAGCTATGTTCCTGACATGGCTGACAAGATGAGCTATGAGTATGTGGACGGATCCATCTATCCCACCATCCGCAGCTACAACACCGCGATGCGCTACAAGAACGAAGCCTATGGTCTGGCAAGCGTTCTTTCTGAATTTACCGGCGAAGTTACATTTACAATTCCTGAATCCTCCTATGTGGGATATTACGGAGACTACGCCGGGGACAACTATCTGATAATCAATGAAGGCATGGAAAGCGGCTCCTATAGCATCCTTGTTCACTTTGATGATTCAAAAGAACTAATGGGATGGGGCAGCACCTACGAATATCCGGACGGCACGGAAGTCATCCTGTTCAACTCCGATGACGAAACCGTGAAAGCCACCATCGAAACATCCGCTCTTGGAGCAGATTTCTACGTATCGGAAACTGACGGCTCTGTGGTCGAGCCCGAAATGGTTTACAGCTTCACTTTTAAATACTAAATATATGTCCGCCAGGGCAGATATACTAAGGGCCAACAAGGATTACCAAACCATGTACGTTGGTGAAATCGTCGACGCCTACATCATCAGATAAGGGAATTCGCTCACAATGACACTTTACATACTCAGAAAAATCCTTGAGCTGTTCCTTTGGGTGACCGCCGTGGATCTGATCCTTTACGGAATCCCGATCCCCAAGATCATCAAAAGGTGCAGCAAAAGAGAATTCATGATAGATGCTGACAACCGATTTGAGTATCAGCAGGGAAGCGAGTGCAGCGGCTATTCCTCCGCATTTGTCTTCAGACACCTCGGAATCGAGATGGACGGAATTACCGCCTACAAGCAGATCCCCCTCAAGCTCTGGCGTGGCAGCGTCCCGGGGATGGGCATCATTATCTTTTGCCTGAAACATAAAGTCAGGGCCAGACTCCGCATCGGCAACCTTGAAGCCCTGAAAGACTCAGTCAGCAGAGGAACTCCCGTGGTGGCCTTCACCAGAACCGTCGTGGGTTCAAAGTGGCTTCACTACATAACTGTGGTTGGCTTTGACGATGACTACATTTACGTGGCAGATTCGTTAAAAGAAAATACGAATACCGAGAACATGCCCTACAACCGCAAGATCCCGACATCCGATTTTAAGAAAATCTGGCTGACAAGCAAGATATACCAGCCACTTATATTCAATCTGTTTTTTGAAATGAAAAAGAGATAAGCGTTTCCGGCTCATCTCATAATTATTTGATAAACGCAGAGGGCTTCGCCATGGATAAAAAATACGACCATATACGCGAGATGGAGAAAATCTATGACCATGTATTGCAGACTCAGAGTGCCTTTGAGAAAGCAATCGAGGAATATCGCGACCTCCAGCCGGAGATCCAAAAGCTTGAAGAATACTATGCAAGCCGCCGCTGGAAGGATGATTTTGCCGCCGATGAAAGAGGGGACATCCCCGATGATATAAAGCGAGGAGTCCTTTCCGAGGACGGCATTTACAACCTTCTTGACCGCAACAAAGAAATCCTGGAAATGCTGGGAGGCCATCGTAAACCTAATCTCTGAGGGCGTTACGGAAACTACCTTCGACGAGGTGATAATCCGGAGAGCCAACAACACCAACATAAGGAACACCACATGATAATCAACCACATTGCAATGTATGTTAATGACCTTGAGGCCGCCAGAGACTTTTTTGTTAAGTACCTGGGAGGGACCTCCAACGACGGTTACCACAATAAGACCACAGACTTCCGGTCATTCTTTATCTCTTTTGACGAGGGGACGAGGCTGGAACTTATGACAAAACCCGGGATCGTGGATGCCGACAAGGATCCGGACCGCACAGGCTATGCTCATGTGGCCTTCTCTGTAGGGAGCAAGGAAAGAGTGGATGAACTCACTCAGGAGCTGAGGGCAGCAGGCTATCAAGTGGCAAGCGGACCGCGTACTACGGGAGACGGCTACTACGAGAGCTGTATTGTAGTCATTGAAGGCAACCGGATAGAGATCACGGTTTAAGAAGAGCAGATTAAAGAGCAGGTAAAAAAGCAAGCAGAGAGCAGGTAAACACGTGAATATTCAGATTTTCGGAACGAAGAAGTGCAACGACACCAAGAAAGCCGAGCGATTCTTCAAGGAGCGCGGCATCAAATATCAGTTTATCGACATGAAGGAGAAGGGCATGAGCAAGGGGGAGCTTACCTCTGTGGCAAGCGCCAACGGCGGGCTCATGAACATGATAAATCCTGAAGCCAAGGATAAAGATGCAGTGGCTCTTATCCAATACATCGCAGATGAGGACAAACTGGAGAAGCTCCTTGAAAACCAGCAGATAATCAAGACTCCGGTTGTCAGGAACGGCAAGAAGTCCACTCTGGGCTACCAGCCTGAAGTCTGGAAGGGCTGGGACTGAGAGCCAAAGTTGCCAGCATCCGGATCAGTTTGTAAAAGAAAACGCAATCGTGGTACAATAAAAAACGTAAAACCAACCACAATTTCAACGAAAATACGCATTTAATTGATTTCAGGAGCCTAGATGTATTCACTGATAGACATATTAGCTCTGATAGTCAATTTTATATTGAACTGGGAAACCATCAGGAACACCAAGCTAAGGGAGATTTCGGGAGATCAGGCGCTCGAGGTAAACAACCGTTATGGGCATTTCCTTTTGGCGGCCAATTTATTCTACCTGACGGAGATTGCATGGGGGGTATTTTATGACCACGCTGCCCCAAGAAACCATGCCATCGTATATTCAATTACGGTGTTCTATTTTATTTTCATGCTTCTTACTATGCTGACCTGGACCCGCTATATGGTGGCCTACATCAACAAGGGCACCCGTCGCAGTCTGATAGTAATCTACGTGGCTTGGACAATGTTCACTCTGAGCCTCATCTTTCTGATACTCAATCGCTTCTATCGTTTCATTTTCTCTTTTAACGAGGATTATGAATATGTCCCGGAAAGCGGCCGATACTTCATCATTATTTTCCAGATCTTATTGTATGCGGTAACTGCAGTGTATATGCTTGTCGTGGCCCATAAGGCCGGCGGACGGCAAAAACTCAGATATATGACCATAGCGGTGGCATGTATTGTTCTGGGTGTTTCGCTGTTCTTCCAGGTTTTTGCATCATTTTATCCTCTGTATGTCTTCGGACTTGCCATCTCTATCTGTCTGGTCCATTCTTTTGTTGAAGCGGGAGAAAAGAAAGGGAAGAAGATCCAGAACGATATTGCGTCTATGATGGCTGAGGACTATGAGGCCATATACTATTTTGACGTTGAATCCGGCGAATACCTGGAATTTGCCAGAAGGAACGAGAATGAGACCTTGAATATGCTCTCAAGCGGAAAGGATTTCTATTACGACTTCAGAGGGTACATTAAAGAAAACGCCTACAGCGATGATGCAGACTTTGCGGTGAACTTTTTCCAAAAGGAAGAGATGACCAAAAACCTTGAGGGTAAGAGGTCATTTTCCTGCAAATTCAGGATGATGAAGAAGGGAGAGCCGAGGTTCTTTCTGTATACCTACATGGAAGCCGGTGACAACCAGCATATCATTCTGTACGCCAAGGACATAGAGGATGAACTCCGGGCTGAGAAGCTCCGCAAAGAGAATCAGCAGAAGACCGTTACCATCAGCCAGATTGCAGAAAGTCTGGCTGCCAACTATGACGTTATTTATTATGTCGATGCGGAGAGCTCGTCTTATACGGGCTACGAATTTAACAAGATCTTTGATAAGCTTAAGGTGGCTGAGTCCGGGGATGATTTCTACGCGGAGTGTCTCATCAATATTCCGAAGGTCATTCATCAGGAGGACCGCGAGTCGCTGGTAGATTTCCTTAGTAAGGACAACATGATATCCAGCCTTGAAAATCATAAGAGCAGTAGCATTGAGTATCGTATTCTGGTGAACGGGCGCGCCAAATATACCAGAATGACTGTCAGAAAGAGCAGTGACAAAACTCATTTCATCATAGGTGTTGAGAATATTGACGACGAGGTTCAGAGAGAAAAACAGCGTCTCATGGAGCTCAAGACTCAGAAGGAGCTTGCAAGGCGCGACGAACTGACGGGCACCAAGAACAAGAATGCTTACAGAGAGCTTGAGAAGTCTGTTCAGTCCAATATAGACAACGGAATGGACTATCTGCCCTTTGGTCTTGTGGTCTGTGATGCCAATAACCTTAAGACAATAAATGACACTCAGGGCCACGCTGCGGGTGATGAATATCTTAAAGCCTCAGCCAAGCTACTTTGTGATATATTTGTACATAGCCCGGTATTCAGGATCGGTGGCGATGAATTTGTGGTATTCCTTCGTGGCAGCGATTACGCCGACAAGGATGCGCTTATGAAGAAGCTGCAGGATCAGGTGGTGGAAAATAACAAAGCCGCCAGCGGACCGGTGCTGGCATCCGGTATGGCCATATATAATCCGAATAGCGACAGAGTGGTATCTGAAGTGTTCGAGCGGGCCGACAAGGAGATGTACAAGAACAAGCAGTGGCTTAAGGCCTGCGCTTGAAAAATTAGGAGAAAAAATGGAAACCTGGTACTACGAAGTTGTAAGCATTGACGGCGACTACGCCAACTTAAAGAGAACAGATATCGATTCCCCGGACCTTAAACTTGTGGCGAGAGCTCTTTTGCCGGAGGGAATTGGTGAGGGGACTCAGCTGAAATACGAGTTTATGCAGTATTCTATCGTTTGAGCAGGGGAAGGGAATTGTCCGGAATAAATGAGTACATCTGAAAAGGTCCTGTTCATTCTTGAATCAAATAAAGACAGCTACACCTCGGGAGAGGAGATGGCCAGGCAGTGCAACGTCTCGCGAAACGCAGTCTGGAAGGCTATCAAGGATCTCAGGGAGAAGGGCTACGGTATAGATGCCATCAGCAACAAGGGATACAGACTGACCCAGAGCGATATTATCTCAGCCGAGGGGATCAGAGCCAGTCTTTCTGAGGATTGCAAGAAGGCCGAGATATTCGTATACGAGAGCCTGACTTCAACCAGCGATGAGGCCAAGGAGCTTGCCATGAAGGGCGCATCCCACGGAACCGTCATCGTGGCGGCTACGCAGACCGGTGGCCGAGGTAGGAAAGACCACTCTTTCTTTTCACCTGAGGGCGGCCTGTACATGAGCATCGTCTTGCGCCCCGAAGAGCTATTCAGCACAGACAGCAGGGAAGTTACCTCTTTTGTGGGAAATGCGGTGATAAGCGCCATCAGGGAACTCTGCGGGATAGAAGCCTACATCGATGGGATCAACGATCTGTACGTAGATGGCAAAAAAAACTGTGGCATCCTGCTTGAGTCCGGCAGCGAGTTTGACAGCAATACCCTGCAGTGGATCGTGGCGGGGATCGGCATAAACTTTGACTCTGATATAAGCGGATTTCCGGAGGACGTGAGGGAGAGGGCTTCAAGCCTCTTTGCTGCAGGAGAAGCCACCATCACCAAGAATGAATTGATTGCCAAGATAATTGAGAATGTTTTGGATTGTCAACCATAGTTTATGGAAAGGTTGACAATCCTTTTTTGATGTGATAATTTCAATTATGCCGCGTGGAACCATGGTCTTCGCGGGCAATAATTGTTGGAGGATCAAGACATCATGAGTACTGCACAAGCAACTAAAGCGAGAGAAAATATGAAAGTATTGGATTTGGTATATATCGCGATCGGGGCGGCCTTGATCGCAATCTGTTCCTGGATCAGCATCCCCACAGCTGTTCCCTTCACACTTCAGACCTTTGCGGTTTTCTTTGTACTGCTGCTTCTGGGCGGCGAGAGAGGAACCATCGCAACCCTGGTTTATGTGCTCCTCGGAGCAGTAGGGGTGCCTGTCTTTGCCGGATTTAGCGGAGGCGTTGGAGTGCTCTTCGGTAATACAGGAGGTTATATCATCGGCTTCCTGTTCCTGGGACTTATCTATATTGTGTTTACAAGGTTCTTCAAGAAGAGCCTGATTGTAAAGCTGGTGGCACTTGTTCTGGGACTTGCAGTGTGCTATGCCTTCGGAACAGCCTGGTTTATGCATGTTTACATGAGGACCAGCGGAGAGGTGGGCCTGTTAACCGTCCTTGGATGGTGCGTGTTCCCCTTCATCATCCCCGATCTTATCAAGATGGGGCTGGCTGTGGTCATTGCAAAGAGAATTGAACCTGTGATCAAGTGACAGGACTATGTAAATATCGCCGCGGACTGCCGGTAACAGGTGGCCTGCGGCGCTTTTTTGTGGCCGACAAACTTCCGCACCCGCTATTTCTTTTGCCGGATTTAAATCAAGGGGTGCGAAAATCCGTTAAAAGAGATAAACTCTTAATATGATGGAAAAGAGATATCGACTAAATTTTCAGGGTGTCGTGCAGGGCGTCGGATTCAGGTACACCGCCATGCACGCCGCAAATATTTACAGGCTGACCGGGTACGTCAGGAATGAGTACGACGGCTCTGTGACCTGCGAGGTTCAGGGCGATGAGGAGGCCATAGACAGATTTATTGCCACTATCCGCAGCGGCAGGTTTATCGATATATCGGGGATAGACAGAAAAGAGCTTGATGCGATCCCGGATGAGAGATCCTTTGAAGTCAGGTACTGATCAGCGATAATAAGCTCCATTTGGGGTAAAAATAAAAAGAAGAACGGAGGAACTTCGAAATGAAAAGTTGTATTGTTTACGCTTCAACCCATCACGGGAACACCAAAAAGGTGGTGGATGCCATCGCCAAGGAGTTTGAGGTGGATCTGATCGACGCCACTCAGGAGCAGACCAAAGATCTGTCCGAGTATGATCTTATCGGCTTTGCGTCCGGCATCTACGCCGCGCAGTTCCATCAGCAGGTCAAGAATTTTGCGCAGGCCAACCTGCCCCAGAATAAAAAGATCTTTTACATAATGACAAGCGCCATGAACAAGGATTTCTCCAAGTCAATGGCTGACTCCGTAAAGGGCAAGAACGCAGAGGTTGTGGGAAGGTTCAGCTGCCACGGCTACAACACCTTCGGACCTTTCAAGCTCGTGGGCGGAACCAGCAAGGGCCATCCCGACGAGGATGATCTTAAGGATGCGGTTGAGTTCTTCAGAAAACTCGTAAGAGTCGGAAGCGCAGATTAAATTAAGGAGGAGCTCTTTAAAAAGCTCCATAAACTGGAGGACAATTTATAAAGGATAGGATTAATGTTAAACGAATTTTCAAGAACCCAGTTGTTATATGGTAAAGAAGCCATGGACAGACTCGCCCAGTGCAGAGTTGCTGTATTCGGAGTCGGAGGCGTAGGCGGTTATGCAGTTGAAGCCCTTGCCCGTTCAGGCATCGGAGCCCTGGATCTTATTGATGATGATAAGGTCTGCCTTACAAATATCAACAGGCAGATTCTGGCAACCAGAAAGACAATCGGAAAATATAAAGTAGATGTTGCAGAGGAGAGAGTTCACGACATCTCCCCCAACTGTCAGGTCAGAACCTACAAGACTTTCTACCTGCCTGACACCCAGGATCAGTTTGACTTTAGTGAATATGATTATGTTATAGATGCGATCGATACTGTAACCGGCAAGCTCACCATCATTGAGAACGCCAAGAGGCTCAATGTACCTGTTATCTCATCCATGGGCGCCGGCAACAAGACCAACCCTTCAGGGTTTGAAGTGGCAGATATCTATGAGACTTCAATCTGCCCCCTGGCCAAGGTTATGCGTCATGAGTGCAGGAAGCGCGGAATCGATTCGCTCAAGGTGGTCTATTCCAAGGAGAAGCCCATAAGGCCTCTTGAGGATATGTCTATCAGCTGCAGTCAGCACTGCATCTGCCCTCCCGACACTGCCAGAAAGAGCACCGAGAGAAGAGGCATCCCCGGCTCCACCGCATTTGTACCATCTGTAGTGGGCCTCATCATCGCCGGCGAGGTGATCAACGATCTTGCCCGCGGAACTGTTAAGTAAATTACCGCGGACCTGTTATGAAAATTAAAAAGACTGCAATCGCTTATTGGCGACTGCAGTCTTTTTCGTGGTGCCATATGATATATGCCCGGGCGGCGCGGGGGTATCATTCAATGTAGTCCCTGATGTTCAGGGTCTCATCTGTGCGCTGCTCCTCATCGATTATTCCGGGAACCAGCTCGGTAGTGTAGGCATCTCCTGTCCGGGGATCGATATAGTAGCGGATCTCCGCAGCGGTGTAGGATCTGTACAGCACTACGATCTCATTGTTCTCATTGGTTGAAACATCCCAGTAAATAGTATAATCACCGGACTCGTACATGTCCTTGAGGTCCGGGAATTCAGAGAAACAGTAGTTGCGGATGGCATTCAGGGCCTGGTCCTCGGTGATGGTGCCCTGGGCGGCATCCTGTTCGGGGGCTGTCTGGTCTTCAGTGTTGGCTTCCTGCTCTGTTTCTGCAGGCGCCTCAGAAGTGGCTTCCTGATGGGCCTCCTCAGGCGCTGCTGTGGGTTCCTGGTCAGCCTCGCTGTCGGCTTCAGAAACTGCCTCAACTTGCAGAGTGCTCTCACTCTCGTTTTCAGAGCCGCATCCCATCAGCCCTAAACACAGACAGCATGCAGCAATCATGATCATTCTCTTTTTCATTTCTAAACTCCTCCACATAATAGTTTCACAACATAGATAATTTTACCCCATTTTAAGCACAGCTAATCTAAAAGAAAAATGAAAAAAAGATACTATTCACAGTAAACCCGGTCCCACTAGACATCCCCGCTGAAACAGAGTATCATATATTGCGCAAAATAAAATTGCGCAAGCAACACAGGAGTAACACGGCATGCTTAAAGTATACGGAACAGAAATGTGTCCCGATTGCGTGGATTGCACCTACAATCTGGACGCCAACAAAATTGAATACGAATTCATCGACATCACCAAAAGGATCAATGCCCTGAAGGAATTCATCAGGCTCCGCGACAGAAGTGAAGCCTTTGACCTCGTAAAGGACAACGGAGGAATCGGAATCCCCGCCCTTGTAACTGATGAAGGCGCAGTAACGGTAGATTGGGAGAGATACCTGGCAGACCGCGGAATCACAGCTGTCCACCTGGGCGAAACCTCTGCAATTTGCAGCATCGAAAGCAAAGCTTGCTGATCCGGGGCAGATACGCCGCGGAGCAATCAGCGCACCACAAAAAGGAGATCATAACATGAGTACAATCGCAGTCAGATACTGCTCTAAAACCCAGTTCGGCAACACCCGCAGGATTGCCGAAGCCATCGCAGAAGGCGCCGGCTCCAGGGCTGTCAGCATCGCCGAGGAACCCAAGCTTACTGAGCACGTTGACATACTCTTTTTAGGAGGCGCTCCCTACGCCAATATCATGGCTCCGGAGCTGAGAGAATACGCACAGAATCTGGATCCTGCCAACATCGGCAAGGTTGTCCTTTTCACAACCTCCAACTGGTCCCGACGTACTGTTCTCGCCCTCAAGAAGCTCTTGAAATCAAAGGGCATAACCTTCGAAGAAGATTACTTTTACGCACACATGCTTGCAATCGACAGCAAGCTTGAGCCCGCCAGAGAATTTGGCAAGAAGATGGCCCGGTAACCTATAGACTATCTACAAGGAAAGGGGAATAAAATGCCGCTGAAGGCGCAGGCCCACTTCCCAATCATTCCAGCAGAAAGCCCCTCTCTGAGACTGTAAGTTATTTATAATACACCGCGTCATGGTTACCTTCCGGAAGGCTATACAAGGCTGACAGTGGCTTGATAATACAGCCGTTGTATGTCATAATGTTGCTTTAAGGAGACATGATAACTATGAAGAAGATGAACAAGAAAGTTGTTGTGGCTACCACAGTCAGCATTGCCAGCATGCTCCTTAATGCAGCTTGCGGCTATGGCCCGCCTGTAGATGAGGTTGTGGAGTATCAGAACAGCAATGAGATAACAACACAGGAATCAACAGATACCGACAAGGACTCAGACAAGGACAGTCAGCTTGATTCCTTTGATTATAACCAGGATGATTATCCGGAGCCCGAGCCCGAGGATGTTTATGGGCCGCCTCTGGGCGATTAAGGATACAATCATGAACAAGAATAAGATGAAACTTTCTCACCTGAATCTTCAGTATGAGGTGAGAAATAAGTTCTTTGAAAAGCCCATACTAAGGCAGCTTTTCTTTGAGCTTACACTCAACTGCAATGAACACTGCCAACATTGCGGATCAAGGTGCGGCGAGGTGCGGGCAGACGAGATGAGTCCGCAGCAATGGAAGGCAATACTCGACCAGGTAAAAGAAGACTTTGAAGGCTCTCTTCCGCAGATCAACGTCACAGGAGGAGAGCCTCTTTTGTATCCGGGCTTTGAAGAAGTCATGACCTATGCCCATTCTCTGGGCTTTAAATGGGGCATGACCTCCAATGCAATCCTCATAACTCCCGAGGTTGCAAGGATGCTTCAGCGATGCGGTATGAACACCATATCTGTCAGCATTGACGGTCTTCCCGAGACCCACGACAGGATCAGAGGCCTTGACGGCGCTTATCAGAGAGCCATGGAGGGGATTCAAAACCTTCTGGACCTGGGATTTGCCGAGAGCATCATGATCACTACCGTTGTGAATCACCAGACTATAAATCAGCTGGATCAGCTCTATGACATCCTTAAGGATGTGGATATCGACAGCTGGCGCGTTATGGGCATTGAGCCCATCGGAAGAGCCCTGGAACACCCTGAGCTTCTCCTTACTGACGCGGACCACAAGGCCCTCATGGAATTTATCCGTGGCAAAAGAGCTGACAACGAGCCGGTGAGTTACGGGTGCTGTCACTATCTTGGCCTCGAATATGAGAGAGAAGTCAGAGACTGGTACTTCTTCTGTATGGCAGGAGTAACTGTGGCCAGCATTACAGTAACAGGCGATGTTTACGCCTGTCTGGATATCGACAGGACTCAGCCCGGTGTTATTCAGGGCAACATACACGACAGATGCTTCTCTGACATTTGGCAAAATGAATTCAAGGCATTCCGCTACGACAGGTCATCAGACAACGAGAAATGTGCAAACTGCACCAGCCGTAAATATTGCATGGGCGGGTCATTCCACACCTGGGACCTGGCCAACAAAACCCAGCGCCTCTGCCTTATAGATGCACTGGTTTAACGAGAGGAACCCATGTCAACCTACGTAATTTCAGACCTTCACGGCCAATATAAACTATTCAAAAAGCTGCTTGAAAAGGCGGCTTTTTCTGGTGTGGACAAACTTTATATGTTGGGCGATGCCATTGACCGCGGGCCTGATGGGATCAAGATCTTAAGGCATGTCATGGATGCTCCTAACATGGAGTTCCTCCTGGGAAACCATGAGCTGATGATGTTAAACAGTATCGATCCGGAGGGAAGAGCATCTGCCGACTATGCCAATATTCCCGGCTTTGACGCGCCGCTTTGGATCTACTACAACGGAGGCCACACCACCTACGACAGGTACAGAAGACTGAAAAAGAGCGAGAGGCAGCGTCTTCTTCACTGGCTCTTTTCCCGCCCATTGGCTACGGTAGTCACTGTCAAGGACAAGACCTATCATCTGTCCCATTCCTATTTCAACAGAGACCTGATCGACGTTCCTTTTTCAAAAATCGAGGACTATCAGGACGCCTGGGATATAGCATGGTTATCACCTTTCAGGGAGGACCTTTATGCCCCGATACAGGAATATATGGAGCTTAAGCCATGGAACTTTATCATCGGTCATGTTCCGGTCTGCCACATCCCTTTAAAGGGCGGCCCTTCGCAGGAACTGGCGCCCATAAGAGTAGAGAATGTTATGGACATTGACGGCGGATGTGCGCACCACGGGGATTATGACAAGGACTACAAAGGAGCGATCCTTTTAAGACTCGATGACGAGAAGATCTTCACTATGTCTTTTGCCGAGTTGTAAGGAGACTGCAGATGATTAGTTTGATGAATTGGCGAAGATACCATTAAGAATGGGAGAAACTTAAGTTGGACGAATCGTTTTGGTTGATGGATTGCTGAATGTAAAAGAGGAGTATTGTGATGGACGAGAGACTGCGAAGGCAGATGGAGTTTGCATTAGAGATAGACAAGGAAAAGAATGTGTTCAGGCAGACTCATCTGTCGGGGAAAGGGCGAAATGAAAATGACGCTGAGCATGCCTGGCACATGGCTATAATGGCTTATCTTTTGAAGGAGTATTCCAATGAGCCGGTAGATATTTCCAAGGTCATTATCATGTGTCTCATCCATGATATCGTGGAAATAGACGCAGGTGATACCTATGCATATGACAGCGATGGACTTGCCACGCAGAAGGCAAGGGAGGATGCAGCTAAGGAAAGAATTTTTTCTCTTTTGCCCAAAGACCAGAAGGAGGAGCTCATAGCTCTTTTCGATGAGTTTGAGGAATACAGCACTCCGGAGTCTAAGTTTGCGCATGCCATGGACAACCTTCAGCCGCTGATGCTCAACAACAGCAATGACGGAGGTGACTGGAAAGAACACGGTGTGACCAGAGAACAGGTTTACGGCAGGCAGTCCAAGACAAGAGAAGGCTCGGAGAAGCTATTCGAGCTGACGGATAAGATAATCAGGAAGAATATTGAGAAGGGGAATATCAGGGAGTCATGAGAATAGCGGAGCAGAAATTTCTTTTGCCGGATGGGCGAGAGGGACTTCAAGCTTAAGGACGGAACATACCGGCAGGAAGGAGGCGTCCAAATGGATATATCAAAATTCACGTGGACAAGGGAACCCGGGAGCTGCAGCGTTTCTGAGGGCAAGATAATGGTGACGACGCTGCCCCATACGGATCTGTGGCAGAGGACGTATTATCATTTCAGGAATGACAATGCTCCTGTGTTCCAGATGGAGACGGAGGAGAAGTTCTTCTCTTTCGTGGTGAAGACGGATTTTGCTGACAGTCATCATCGCTTTGATCAGTGCGGTGTTGTGATGTATCTGGACAGTGAAAACTGGCTGAAGGGCTCCATTGAGTTTGAGAATGATGAGTTCCAGCATCTTGGATCCGTGGTGACCAACCATGGCTATTCCGATTGGGCTACCACAGAGATTCCGGCATCGGTGAAGTCTATGTGGTACAGGCTGAGCCGCAGGGAGGATGACTACTGCATCGAGTGCTCGGACGATGGGAACAGGTGGAAGCAGATGAGAGTCTGCCACATGCACGAGGGCGCCGGCAAAGTGAGATTCGGAGTCTATGCATGTTCGCCGGAAGACAGCTCTTTTACCGCGGAGTTTACAAATATGGCCCTGACAGAGTGTGCATGGTTAGCCCACGACGGACAGGCGCCGGATGAGAATTAATGGTATAATACAGATAAAGGCAAGGGTGCTTTTACACAGAGCAACCTTGTCTTTTTTTATTTTCTGAAAAAAGAGAATGGTGCGGGAGGTAGCAATATGGCTGCATTTGACAGAGTGTGTTCCGGAATTCCACAGATGGATGAGGCCTTTGATAATATCAGACTTGGCGATAACGTTGTGTGGCGGGTTGATGATCTTGAACAGTTCAAGCTCTTCGTCAAGCCCTATGTTGAGCAGGCCATAGCTGACAAACGAAACCTCATCTACATAAGGTTTGCGTCCCACGAGGCGCTTCTTGAGGAGCAGGAGGGACTCAAGATCGTCAACGTTGAGCTGAACCACAGGTTTGAGAATTTCACTGTTGAGATCCATGAGATCATCAGGAAAGAGGGCAGAGATGCGTTCTATGTTTTTGACTGTCTCTCGGATTTGCAGACTGCCTGGGCCACGGACCTTATGATGGGAAATTTCTTCCAGGTGACTTGCCCTTATCTGTTTATCCTCGATACAGTAGCTTTTTTCCCGCTTATCAGAGGAAAGCATTCATTTCAGGCCATAGCCAAGATCAGGGATACTACGCAGCTCTTTTTGGATGTGTACTCCGATCAGAAGAACATCTATGTAAGGCCTGACAAGGTCTGGAACAGGTACTCGGAGGTCATGTTCCTTCCTCATATCTATGATCCGGCCAAGGGGGATTTTCATCCCATTCTGGACGGGGTTATGGCGAGCCATTTCTATCAGGTACTGGGCAAGAGCGGCTCCAAGTCTGATACCGACAACATGGACAGCTGGGACAGGTTCTTTAACGCGACCCGTGTCATGTGTGAGGGCGGTGCGGATGTGAGCGATAATTGCAGCCGCATGTGCAATGTTATGATGACCCGCGATGAGAGGCTTCGCAGCATGGTAAAAGAGCTGTTTACTCCCGAAGATTATTTCTCGGTAAAAGAGAGGATGATAGGCACGGGGATGATCGGCGGAAAGGCCTGCGGAATGCTGCTTGCCAGAAAGATTATTGAGCACAGGGCGCCGGAGATCTATGAATATCTGGAGCCTCACGATTCCTTTTATATTGGGTCAGATGTCTTTTACACATTTATAGTGGAGAACAAATTCTGGGATCTGAGGATCAGGCAGAGGACCAGCGAAGAGTTCTTTTCCCTGGCGGATGAATTTGCCGGGCGATTATTAGCCGGCTCTTTTTCCAGGGACATGGAAGAGCAGTTTGTTAAGCTCCTTGAGTATTACGGGCAGGACCCGATAATCGTGCGTTCAAGCTCTATTCTGGAGGACGGATTCGGGAATGCCTTTGCGGGAAAATATGAGTCGGTTTTCTGCTCCAACTCAGGCAGCATGGAGCAGCGTGTGGAGGAACTTGAAAATGCCATAAGGACTGTGTATGCCAGCACCATGAGCAGGTCCGCCCTTGATTATCGCAGCAGGAGAGGACTGCAGGAGCGGGATGAGCAGATGGCTCTTTTGGTGCAGAGGGTTTCCGGGTCATACTACGGGGAATTCTACATGCCCTGCGCCGCGGGAGTGGGCTATTCCTACAGCCCTTACAAGTTCATGGAGTCTCTGGATCAGACTGCGGGGATGCTGCGTCTTGTGATGGGGCTTGGAACGTCGGCTGTAGACAGGACGGAAGGGTCGTATCCAAGGCTTGTCAGCCTCGATAAGCCCCTGGCCACCAATGCTAGAAATTCCATCGAGAAGCATCAGTATTCCCAGAGGAAGCTGGAGGTCATGAACAGGGCGTCCCGGAAGCTTGAGAGGATATCCCTTGAGGACATTGAGAAGTATATGCCGTTTTCGTTAAAGCGCCTTCTCCTGGAGCACGACACGGACACCGAGCGGATGTTCAGGGACAGGGGCGATGACAGGGATGTGGAGTTTATTTCGTGCCTTGGTATTGTAAGGAAGGATGCTCTGATGGAGCAGATGAAAGAGATCCTGCGTGTTATCCAAAACGAGTACAGGCATCCGGTGGATATAGAGTTTACCATGAACTTTTCCGAGAGCGGCGACTATGTGATAAATATTCTTCAGTGCAGGCCGCTGCAGGTTTTTAAGGATTCGGAGAGCAGGGAGATCCCTTCGGATATTGCAAAAGAGAATGTTCTTTTTGAGTGCAGGAAATCGGCTATGGGACTTTCGAGGGCTGAGAAGCTTGACCGGATCGTGTATGTGGATCCCGTTAAGTATTACAGCATGCCTTATCAGGACAAGCACAAGATAGCCGGGGCCATAGGCCGTGTGAACTGGGAGATGAGGGGAATGGGCAAGCATATGCTCCTGATGGTGCCGGGAAGAGTGGGCACAACATCCCCTGAACTCGGAGTGCCTACCTCTTTTGCCGATATAAGTGAGTTTGATGCGGTGTGCGAGATTGCGGATTCCAAGGTGGGCTACAATCCGGAGTTGTCCTACGGAAGTCACTTTTTCCAGGATCTTGTGGAGGCCGGGATTCTGTACACAGCTATCTTTGAGAATGAGAAGACTGTTTGCTTTGATGTCAGTATGCTGGGGGACTGCGCCAATGAGTTTGATGATCCGGACTCGGAGTACTATGAGCTCAGGGATATAGTGGGATCCTATGACGTGTCAGACCACAACATGTATATCTATCACGATATGAATAAAGAGCACACCCTCTGCGCGAAGGTGGAGTGAGGCGCCGGGGCAGCTTGCGGTAAACGCCTGACCACCGAATTGCTGCTGTTTTGGGCTTTCGGTGGTTCCGGGCTTGTTCTAACCATCAATGTTTCTTTACTGATTGCCAATAAATCCGCGAATAGAAACATATTCTAACAAAATGATGGTTTTACAAAGAGAGCTTTCTATGCTATTATTCTTTTGCTCAATTCTGAGCGTTCTTGTCATGTTCGTGGCAAGCGCAGTATTTCACTGCAAATTCCCTTGATAAGGAAAAAGCGAAAAATTATAATTAAAGGAGAAAAGATTATTGACAGAATTACCAGTTATTAGCGTGAGCCGAGAGCATAAAGATCGGCTCTTTAACTTCATTTTCGGAAGGCCAGAGAACAGCAAATGGACACTTAGTCTGTACAATGCTGTTAATGGGTCATCTTACCAGGATGAAACCAAGATTGAGTTTAATACTTTGGAGGACTACCTCTATGTGGGAATGAAGAACGACACGTCGTTCTTGTTTGCAGGATATGTGAGTTTGTACGAGCATCAATCTACCTACAATCCGAACATGCCACTTAGAATGATGCAGTACATATCCGCAATGTTTGAGGCATATATTTCATCCAATGACCTTGATAAGTATGGAGAGGAATTACTGCAGATTCCCACACCAAAACTGGTGGTGTTTTACAACGGAACAAAGGATGAACCGGATGAAAAGATACTGAGGCTTAGTGATTCGTTTACTGAGAATACAAGAATGAATGCGGACATTGAAGTTAAGGTCAGGATGCTCAATATCAATTACGGGCGTAACAAGAAACTGATGGATGATTGCAGACCTCTTCATGAGTATTCCTGGTTCATTCACACGATAAGAGAGTTTGGAAACAAGTTTAAGGATATCGGGGAGGCCACCGGCAAGGCGTTGGAAGTGATGCCGGATGATTTCGTTTTGAAGCACTTTCTTAGAGAGCATATGGCGGAGGTAGCAAATATGTTGTCGGAAGAATTACAGGAATTAAATGCAAAAGAGCTGATCGCAAGAGCAAACTTCAAGAAGGGCCAGATTGCCGGTGAGAAGATTGGCGAAAAGAGAGGCGAAAAGAGAGGCGAAAAGAAGGGTGTTGCCAATATGTCCAATCTTATGAGCTGGCTCTTTTCTCAGGACAGAGTTGATGACGCCAAGAAGGCAACAGAAGATCCGGAGTATCTTGAGAAGCTTTTCGCTGAGTATGATGCTGCCATAAAATAACAAATCCTATTATCAGCTAGTTTCACTTAATGAGGGCACGAGTGTTTTCATAGGCACTCATGCCTTTTTGTATAGAAGAATTTCGGATAAGGAAGTATATTGCTAATGTCTAAAAAGATGAAGTGAGGTGTTTAATTATGAAAAAGAAATTGATACTGGCAATGATGTTGGCTACTGCGTTTGGAATCGCAGGTTGTGGAGCTGAGAAAGATAATGATGTTACGATCATCGGTGGGGCTGATGGACCGACTTCTATTTTCCTTGCGTCAAACTCAGAAGAAGACGGTGAAGTGGCGGAGGAATCCCTGGCAATCCCCGGCACCTGGCAGACAGCTTCTATCGGCTACGTGGATGGCGATGATATGCAGCCTGAGTATTACGTGCAGTTTACCGACACTGAGATCAACTACGGTCACATGAAGGATGGAGAATTTGCTTTAGATCATTCCGATACCATCAGTTCAATTGAGAAAGATAATAGCGGAGCGTACAAAGTGCAGGCGGAGACTGACGGAGGAGTTCAGTATACTTACAAGACCGCCGAAGGCGATGTCAATGTGCTTGAATATTACGGCACCTGGAATGAAGATGAGTTTCCCGAAACCTACAGCGGCGGGGCATCACTTAGTAAGTGTGAATGATTCATAACCGGAGGTGCTTATGGTAATAACGGTTATTTTTGTCATATTGATGGGGCTGATTTTTGGAGGATACGGCGTGTTCCAGCTTTTGCTGAAAAAGATCTGCAGCAAAAAGGTGACGGCTGTGTACTTGCCGGAAGATGAGCCGACGAGAAGAATGCCATTCTATATCTACGAAGAAGATGGTAAGAAAATCTATGCCTACCAGCAGAAGCTCCCTGCAATCGGCGAAGAGCAGCCGGTCCGGGGTGAGAGCTATGAGGTTTATGTGAGCCCAAGGTTTCCTTCGCTGCTGATCACCTCGCAGCGTCTTCCGCTGATTCAGTATTTCTTTGCCGCCAGCTGCATCCTGCTGGGCGTCATGATAATGGTAA
>JAEEGF010515789.1_pt1 | contig 44195 bp, 31 predicted proteins | sample 9134171 | NCBI WGS metagenome assembly JAEEGF01 (sample SAMN16246542, study PRJNA631951) | gut metagenome | biome: gut microbiome; feature: rumen; material: AP-attached | host: Bos | place: Iran: Karaj | collected 2018-10 | reverse complement strand
CCGCAGGAAAGGCTGCGAACTCCCCTAGGTGATTCCCTTTTTGGGGAGTCAAACTCCCCTAGGTGATTACTTGTTTTGGGAGTCGAACCCGAAAGGGCTGGACAGTCCTGTGGACTGTTCAGGTCTGAGCACGGCTACTCACTTAATTCACATATCTCATCAATTATGCTGCCTATATACTCTATCGTCTCATTAAGCGGCTTGTCCGTCGAAATATCCACGCCTGCGAGTGCAGCAAGCCCCTTTGGATCGAGCGTGCTGCCGGCACGTAAAACCTTCTTCCAATCCTCAACCGCAGCGGCGCCTTCACGTTCTATACGACGGGCAACCTCTGTCGCAACAGTCAGGCCTGCGCTGTAGGTATAGGAATAAAGTCCCATATAGTAATGTGGCTGGCGCATCCAGGTCATCTCCGCACCCGGAATGATTTCCACAGCATCTCCCCAGAATTTTTCGAGCACACCGCGATAGATACCATCAAGAGCATCTGCGTTCAGCATTCCGCCCTCTTCAACAATGCGGTAAACTTCTCTTTGATATGCAGCCTCCAAAAGGTGCGTTACAAAGTTGTGATAATAAGTATTCTGTATGATGCACGAAAGAACCCAGCGGCGGAAACGCTTGTCTGTAGCATTCTTTATCATATAGTTTGCCATCAAAAGCTCGTTCATTGTGGACGGCGCTTCCACAAAATATGTGGAAACAGCAGTATCCAAAACTCCCTGCGCGTTGCCGCATGCTCTGAAGTGTCCGGCATGTCCGAGCTCGTGAGCCAGAGTAAACACATCACTCATCTTGTCGTTCCAGGACATCAGAATGAAGGAGCCGTGCCTGTATGGGCTACTGCAAAAGCCTCCGGTGCACTTTCCCGCATTCTTTGCAAAGTCAACCCAGCGCTTGTCAAAGGCCTCGCGAACCATTTCAAGATAATCCTCGCCGAGTATAGAAAGACCGCCCTCGATATACTTTTTTGCCTCTTCAATGCTTACCTTCGGATCGTACTCCGGGTCGACCGCAATTTTCAGATCGGCATAGGTCATTTTGTCGAGACCGTGCAGCTTCTTCAGGAGCATCGCATATTTCCTCATGTGAGGCGCCAGCTTTTCCATTATAACGTCTATCTGACGGTCGTACATGCTGCGGTCAACATGCTGCTCGAACAAAAGCGAATCATATACATTCGCAAAACCTCTGAGGTCGGAGTTGACCTTGTTTTGCTGCACATATGAATTATACATGCAGGCAGTTCCGTGGCGATACTTTGAAATCGTGTCGCAGAAAGCCTTGAACGCACTGCGGCGAAGCTCCGTATCGGGTGAATACTCATAGTCATCCTCAAACATTGCATAGCCGAAAGGATATTCCTTTTCGCCCACCTTTAAGTTTCCGAAATCCATATCGCCGAACTTTATCTGGTTGTAACCGTCATAAGGCAGTGTGAGAGCTCTGCCAAATGCGGCAATGGCCTTTTCCGCCTCCGGATGGAGCTGGAAAGGCTTTGATCTGAGTATTTCGGAAATGGCATGCTTTGCACCCTTTGAAAGGTCTATGGCTTCGCGTATGACCTCTTCAGGCTGCTCTGCAATCTGGCTGTTTATAAAGCTGAGACGGCTGTTTGTTTCAACACCGACCTTTCTAAGTCTGTTTTCAACGTCCTGAGCCTCGGCATCGGTATAATCCGTCGCAGAAACCAGCTCTGCATAATTCATCACCAGCTCAATGATTTCCATCATCTTTTCAAATTCAGCCATGCAGTCAGCTATATTTTTGCCGGTGGTTAGCCTGTCCTTGTACGTCTCTTCGATATGCTTTGCCATTTCCTGCACACGCTTTGCGTCCGAAAGCGCTGCTTCATGTGTTTTGTATAAAAGGGTGAGGTCCCACTTCAGATTCTCGGGAACTTCACATCTCTTTGGTAATTTTTCCATCTCTATTCATTACTCCTTTTCATTATTTGCATCACAGTACCGCTGCATCGCTTTTCCTGCGGCAATTATGCCACAGCATTGCTAGAATCCCAGTTCTTCTCCTACCAGAATAACCTTGATTCTGCCTGCAGGCTTGCACAGGCGAGTGGTCACAAACTGTGCGCACACGCTTGTTTCGCCCTTGCAGTCTATGCATTTCCCTGCAATTTTGCAAGGTGTCTGCAGATCAGGGAAGCGGAACACATTTGTAGGTGCCGCAACATTTCTGGCACGTAAAACTGCCGCATCCAGATTCGGAGCCACCTTGTTCATGCCCGCAATAACAAGCACATTACGAGGTCCGTAGCAAAGCGCTGCAACACGATTTCCGGTACCGTCGATGTTTACCATCTGGCCGTCAGCGGAAATTGCGTTTGCGCTCATGAGGAAAAAGTCGCAGCCGAGTGCCTTGTGGAGAATCTCAACGCGTTCCTCAGGGCTTGCTGCCTTGTCGCGGTCCAGCATCTTCTGTCCGCGGGCATAAAGTGCGTCCTTCAGTCCTATCTGGTCAGCAGTTACAGTGCCGCCCCAGGACACGAGATCATCCTTGCCGATGAGCTCTAACGCCTTTGCCAGTGCCTCTTCCTTTGTCGAAACGTAATACGCCTCGAAAAATCTTTCGTTCATTTTCTTTGCAACCTGCGGACCAAGTGCATCATAATTTGCTTTTACCTGTGGTAACATTTTTGTCTCCTCCATTCCTTTTTCTACGCTGACAACTATAACTTACTATATATTATAACGTTTGCTGTATTCGTTGTAGCTGGCCTCAAACTGCTCGTTCTTTACAGACTTAATGCTATGCAGATACTCATGAACATCAAAGGTTTCGCTGCCAAGCTCAATCATCGCAACGCCGATATTCGAACAGTGGTCGGATATTCTCTCCAAATCCGTAAGAAGATTGTTAAAGACAAATCCATGCTGCAGCGTACACTCTCCCGCAGATATACGATCTATGTGGCGCAGCTTCATCTCATCGCAGAGATTATCGATAAGCTCCTCAAGCGGCTCTATTTTGTAGGCAATTTCTAGATCGCCCGAAGTGAACGCATCTACCGCAAGCCCGATGCACTCGGTAACGGCACTGCTGAGCACCCTGATTTCGTGCTTTGCATCCGCTGAAAACTCAATATTTTTCACATGGATTTCCTCTGCCGACTGCGAGACATTGATTGCGTGGTCGCTCATACGCTCAAAGTCGTTTATCGCATGCAGAAACTTTGATACAGCGACGTTCTGTTGATGGGTAAGCTCTTTTCTGGTTATCTTTACCAGATATGTTCCGAGCTTATCCTCATATCTGTCGACTATGTCTTCGGTGCGGGCCACATACTGCATCTCATTTTCCGTAAAAACCTCGAGCAGATGGAAGGATGCCTTGAGCGCCTTTTGAGTCTTCTGAGCCATGTGATTTATTACCAGACGGCTCTGCTCAATGGCAAGCGCCGGATGGGCGATAAATCTTTCCTCGAGGCGGTCCATATCCCGAAGGTCCTCTGCATTTTCGTCTTCCTTTTCGGGAACCAGCCAGCATACCAGCTTTTCAAGCAGGCTGATTGCAGGTGCCTGAAGTATTACAATTACTGCTCTGAATATTGTATTAAGCAGTGCAATCTGAATGGCATTAAGCGCCATACCCATAAAGCTGAAGGATACAAGCGCATTCGCCGTATAGAAAAGAATGCTGAATAATATTACGCCCAGTGTGTCTACCAGCAGGTAAACCAGTGCAGTTCTTTTACCGTTTACATTTGCGCCGAGCGCCGAAAGAAGTACCGGTACCGCGGCACCTATTGCAATACCCATAATCAGCGGCAGCACCATATCAAACTTGATTGCGCCCGTTACCGAAAGTGTCTGCACGATACCTACGGCAGCCGATGCGCTCTGAAGTATACTGGTAAACAGTAAACCTACCAGAATACCTACTATAGGATTTGAGAATCTCGTCAGTAAGTTAATAAAGCTTTCGCTTTCTCTTAAAGGGTATACAGCATCACTCATAGCTGCAATACCAAACATCAGCACGGCAAAGCCAAGCATGATGTCGCCTATATTGTGCTTTGTGGTGCTTTTGCAGAATATACGAAGTATTATTCCAACTATTGCAATAACGGCAGTCAGCGTATCGGTCGAAAAAATGTCCCATACATCATTTCCCGCTTTGCTGCCTACAGCAGAGATGGCTATAATCCATCCCGTAATGGATGTGCCTATGATGGCTCCCATTACAACACCTATTGCCTGTTTAACCTTCATCATGCCCGAGTTTACAAAACCGACAACCATGACCGAAGTGGCAGAAGACGACTGAATTACAGCCGTTACGCCGGTACCGAGAAGTATGCCCTTTACCGGTGTGCTCGATAATCTGTAGAGCACCAGTTCCAGCTTGTTACCCGCTACCTTTTTCAGACTGTCGCCCATCAGTGTCATTCCGAACAGGAATAAAGCCACACCTCCGAGCAGAGTAAGCACATTTGAAATTCCCATAAAAGCTCCTTTTAATTATAATCAGAGAACAATGCCTCTCATATCAAATATATCCCGATGCTTCTCGGTCTTTTTCTCTCTTTCTTCGTTAAAGGAACGTACCAGATGCAGAAAGTCGTGGAGAGGTAAATAATCTCCGAAATAGTCACCCATCATGTATTCACATCCCATATCCTCGATAAAACTCTTTGCATGCTGACTGTCGACGCCGGTGGCTATTATCTTTATTCCCAGGCCTCTGACCATCTCTATGGTGGATGTCAGTATCAGCTCGTTTATACTTTGAATTTTTACCTTGAATTCTTTTCCGGCCAGCCGCTCCGCATCCTCGCAGCCCTTTCTGACGAGATCCGCATCGAGCTGCAGCGCTGTAAACGGAATGCTTGATATTCTTCTGATGTTTGAATTGTAAGCGCCGTAGTCCTCAAGGCCGATCTTAAATCCCGTAAACCTGAGCAGCTGCACCTGGGCAGCCACCTCGGACCAGTCGCTTATATCCGAAGTCTCTGCGAGAGAGAACGCAATATTCTTTGGGTCTACTCCGTATCTGTTTGCCCCCGCAATATGCTTTGAGCAGAGATACTGATTCTCGAAAGCACTTACGGAGAGCTTTAGCTGTATGTAACGAAGCCCCGACTCCTTGAAATCGGCACCGGCTACGAATCTGCAGACTCTGTCGTACATCATATCGCCAATACGCTCTATTTCGCCGCTGTTTTCGGCCATCATCCAGATAAACTTTGGCGATATTTCACCGTAGCGCGGATCATTCAGGTAGAGCTGCGCATTACCCGCAACGATTCTGTCTGTCGCCGGGTCATAGATAGGTGCGTAGCGCACGCTGAACTCGCCATCATTCAATGCCCTTTCTATTATGGAATTAATGTTGATATGAAGGCTGATCTTTTCCTGATCATCCATATCCGAAATCCTGTAGATAGGGCCGCTTCGAGGCAGAATTGTCTCCAGGCTGTCAAGGAACGAAGGCAGCGAGCTGAACTCGGTAATGTCTTCAGGCAGCCGCACTTCGCACTTGTAGATGTTTGGAATGCTGATCATCATTGAAGCGCTCTCAAGAGCCTTCAGAATCTCCTGATCCGCATTATCCATGAACATATCTGCCTTGTATCTGATGTCGCTCCTGGCAACTACCGCATAAAGACCGTGCTTCAGATAATAGATATCGAAATCCTTGTCCACGATATTTACTGCCTCGCGAAGTCCCTTTGCGATTGCCCGCAGCATGGTATTGTAATTATCCACGCTGAGTGATGACATGTAGTGCTCTGACTTTTCTATTTTGAAAAGGCATAGTGTCAGGCTGTGCCGATCAGCGAGAGCATGCTGTATGTTCTTCATGAACATGCCCTTGTTGTACAGCTTTGTTTCATTATCCAGCAATGCTTCCGGCCTTTGAATTGTAACCATATAGAACATAAAGGCTATTGAAATTGCAAAGCACTGCAGCAGAACCTTTGGGAACGCAATCTGTAAAATCATGCCTGCGATTACAATCGGAAAGGCTATAAATATGTACTGAACCGAACCGGGAGACAGATTGCGTTTGTACTTAATCAGATAAAAGCCTGCATAAATCAGATATATTACGGTTACTACGTTCATGCAGCCGAAAAGCTCACCATAGTAAAATTCCCCGTCAACACAGTAAAAGATGAGCCCTGTTATCGGTGTTGTCAAAATCAGCAGTGCACAGATTGCAAACGGTGTTGAAAACAGCAGCCTCTGCCTTGGTTTTCTGAAAAATGTAAGCGCCTCTGCTATAGATGCAACATATATAACCAAAAGCGGTGCTATCATCTGCTGCGTGAGGTAGTATGCCATCCTGAATATCACAAACTGATAATCCGACGAATGAGGCATTACAGCTATGATATCGAGTACGGCAGTGACAACGGTAACGAGCATCATATGCATAAAAGCCCTGTTTGCAAGACCTGTAGTCATATTCCGCCTTTGTGTCGAAGACACAACCAGCATAATTATTATTATTGAGGCGATGTCGTAATTAATATTGTATTCCATACTAAGCCTGCACCTCCTCCATATACTTTATAAAAGTATTCAGCGGAAGCGCCTTTGTGTATGTATATCCTTGCAGGTAATCGCAGCCCAGCTCGGAGAACCTTGCCTCCATACGCCTGTTTTCAATTCCCTCTGCCGCAATTGCCACGCCCAGCGCCTTTAGCATCTTTACGGTGTTTTTTAATATTACTTCGCCGCTCGGCGAAGTGTAATCGTCTGCCAGACTTTTATCCAGCTTTACAATATCTATAGGCAGACTCGAGAGCCGCTTCAGATTTGAGCTCTTTTGACCGTAATCATCCATAGAGAACGCAAATCCCGCGTCCGAAAGAATTTTAGTCTGACTGATGACCTCTTTCCATACCTCGGTTGCTGCCCCTTCGGTTATTTCAAAGTTGATGAATGAAGGATCGACATTATATTTTTCCGCAATCAGCATCAGCTTTTCACAAAGGTGCCTGTCGTGGAACTGTTCAACCGACAGGTTAACCTCTATAAAATCAAGTCCTGTCATTGTGAATTCCGGCGTGCTGACAAATTCGCACACCTTTTCGAATACAACACGACCTATGCGGTGAATGTCGCCGTTTTCTTCTGCATAGCTTACCACTGTTTCCGGATTTATATATCCATAAACCGGATCGTACAGTCTCAGCAGTGCTTCTGCAGAAATAAATCTTTTTTCTTCAACACAATATATAGGCATGTAAAAGACTTCCAGTCTGTCATTTTCCAATGCCATGTTTATAATCTCGTCGAGCTTGCTGTATAGCGTAAACTCCTTGTATCCGGGAACCTTGTTCACTCTGTAAACAGCATCCGTTCCCGGCAGAAAGTTCTGATACCCCTCCAGCATCATCTGAATAGACGCATAGCTGTCTATGTCACCCGGAATGTCTACAATACATTCATAGAACTCCAGCTTTGTGCTTGTCATATTTCTCCTGAGTCTGTCATCTGCCAGGCTCATTGAAAGCTTTTGAGCGAAATCATCTATCCTCTCTGTATCCTCTCCACTGAACACTACTCCAAAGGAGCCTATGCCAAAATGGTACGGCACTGCAGTGAGTTCTTCGCTCTTTATCAGCTCAAACAGACGATTTGCAATATTGGAGGTTATCTTGTTCCCGGCCTCATAGCTTACTGCCTCAACTCTGGCTGCATAGTTTTTTATCTTGAAAAGAACGACTGAATGCTGCTTTTTATTAAACTCTGAAAGTCGCATATCCTCAAAGAAGGCCTCTCGGTTATTTATGTGGAGCTCCGCAGATGCACGCTCCTCAGGACTTTGCAGCGTTATTGAATAAAACATCAGGCAAACAGCCTGGGTAAAGCATTCAATCAAAAGATTCGGCACGAAAAACTGTATAACAACCGCCACGAGACTCGCCGGAACGATGCCGAGAAGACAGTAGAACTTGTTTCGGGCATAGAAATTTCGATATTTGAAAATATACGCAGTACCCGCTACAAAATACAGCATTGCCCCCAGATAGCAGGTCCAAAGCAGCGGACCTCTGGTCATAACGCAATATTCGTTCACATCGAAAATGCAGCCGTTTATCGGATTGACAACTACTACGAGGAACAGCTGCAACAGATAAACACCCGCCGCAACAGCGCGAACCCTAAGCTTATTAAAGATCTTCCAGCCGTCTGTCAACGCCACCAGATACACAAAATATGAAGGCGCAATCGAAACCCTCAGGGCATAGTAAACCATGCACGCCAAATATACTCCTAAACTCATAGGAGCCAGCACGATGCTTAATATGTCAAAGAAGGCCGTAGCGCCTGTAATCACAAGTAGCACTATAAAGCACTTTTCAGCACTGCTTGACACCATGTGTCTATAGTATGTGGAGAAAAGCATAACAGCGAGCAATAACAGTGCACTGATGTCGAAGTCAATAATATAACTCATTAGCTGCTTACTTAACGATTAAAACGATTATACTTCCCAGCTGTGCAGGTATTTTTCCTGTTCAGGGGATAATTTGTCGATTGTGATTCCCCATGCCGCAAGCTTGCGGTTTGCAATGAGAGTGTCAATTTCGCCCGAAACGTCAATTACATGCTTTCCGAGCTTTTCGTGATTGTTCTTTATATAAAGGGCAGAAAGTGCCTGCACCGCAAATGACAAATCCATGATTTCCGCAGGATGTCCGTCACCTGCTGCGATATTAACCAGACGGCCTTCTGCGATAACATTTATCATCTTGCCGTTTTCGAGAGTATAGCCCATTATATTCTTTCTGGTCTCGCAAACGGATTTTGCAGCCTTTTTCAGCTCTGCCATAGCAATTTCAACATCGAAATGTCCTGCGTTGCAGAGGATTGCTCTGTCCTTCATCAGAAGCATATGCTCCACAGTGATTGTGTCCTTGCAGCCTGTGGCTGTAACAAAGAAATCTCCCAGAGGTGCTGCTTCCTTCATGGTCATTACCTGGAAGCCGTCCATGCGGGCTTCCATAGCCTTTACAGGATTGATTTCGGTTACGATTACGTTTGCGCCCAGTGCGGCAGCTCTCATTGCTATGCCTCTGGAGCACCAGCCGTAGCCTGCCACTACAGCAGTCTTGCCCGCTACAATCAGGTTTGTGTTTGCCATAATAGCGGTCCATACGGACTGTCCTGTGCCGTATCTGTTGTCAAAGAGATGCTTGCAGTCAGCGTCGTTTACAGCTACCATAGGGAACTTCAGCACGCCCTGCTCGTCCATTGCCTTCAGGCGGATAACACCGGTTGTGGTCTCTTCGCAGCCGCCGAGAACTTCGTCGCCGAGCTCGGGATGGCTTGTGTGAATCATGCCGACGAGGTCGCCGCCGTCATCGATGATGATGTTAGGATGCTGCTCGAGAGCCATGTAGATGTGCTCTTCGTATTCCTTTGGGCTGACACCGTGAATAGCGTATACATTCAGTCCGTCTTCAACGAGTGCTGCGCAGATGTCGTCCTGTGTCGACAATACATTGCTGCCGGTCACTGACATCTTTGCGCCGCCTGCTGCGAGAACCTTGCACAGATATGCGGTCTTTGCCTCCAGATGAACCGAAAGCGTAATCTTCATCCCCTCAAAAGGACGAGTCTTTTTAAATTCCTCCTCGAGGTCACGAAGAAGCGGCATATTATTACGAACCCATTCAATTTTCTGGTGTCCGGATGGTGCTAATTTGATATCCTTTATACAGTTTTCTCTCATTTTCCGTTCCTTTCCTATTCGACTGTTACAGCCTTTGCAAGATTCTTCGGTTTATCAATGTCACAGCCGCGTTCCTTTGCGATGTAGTAAGCAAGAATCTGAAGCGGTACCACAGCAAGTATCGGTGCGACTTCATCCATGCACTTCGGAATGTAGATGGTGCGGCTGGACTGCTGCTCAATAGCGGTGTTACCTTCCTTTGCCACGCCTATTACGAATGCCCCGCGCGCTTTAACCTCCTGAATGTTGGAGAGCATTTTCTCGAACAGGTCATCCTGAGTGGAAAGTGCCACTACTATGGTATCCTTTTCGATCAGCGCGATCGTGCCGTGCTTCAATTCGCCTGCCGCGATGGCAAACGAGTTGATATATGATATTTCCTTTAGTTTTAACGAGCCTTCAAGGCCGACTGCCGAGTCGGTACCTCTGCCTATAAAGAAGACATGCTCTGTTTTATAGAGGGTTTTTGCGAGATCCTGTATCTGAGGCTCGGTGCCGAGCAGCTTTCTGAGCTTTGACGGAATCTCCTTTAATTCTTCGATCAGTCTGTTATAGTAAGCATCCTCTATCGCACCCTTTACCTTTCCCATGTAAAGCGCCACCAGATACATACACATCAGCTGCGTCGTGTAAGCCTTTGTCGATGCCACAGCGATTTCCGGACCTGCCCATGTGTAGAACACGTCGTCGGATTCTCTGGCAACAGAGCTGCCCACAACGTTTACTATACTCATGATGCGCGCGCCCTTTTTCTTTGCTTCTCTGAGCGCCGCAAGTGTGTCGAGAGTTTCGCCGGACTGGCTGATTGCAATGAAGAGTGTCTTGTCATCAACAAACGGATCTCTGTATCTGAACTCCGATGCGACATCCACCTCCACAGGAATTTTCGCAAACTTTTCTATGGCGTATTTGCCGATGAGCCCCGCATGGTAAGCGGTACCGCATGCCACGATATACACCTTGTTAAAGCCGTCGATATCCTCTTTTGTCAGGTTGATGCCGTCGAGCTTTATTGAATTGTCATCGCCGAGGCGGCGCATCAGGGTCTCCGTGAGTCCCTTCGGCTGCTCGTGGATTTCCTTTATCATGAAGTGGTCGTATCCGTCCTTTTCGGCGGAAGCAGCATCCCATGAAACGTGGAATACATCACGAACAACGCTCTTGTGCTCGGCATTGTAAATCTTTATGTCATTTTTATCGAGAACCACTACCTCACCGTTTTCAATCAGGTAGAACTCTCTGCTGTGCTTTAAGAGCGCAGGAATGTCGCTTGCCAGGAAGTTACAGCCGTTTCCAATTCCGGCGAGCAGCGGTGCATCCTTTCTGGTGGCCACGATTTTGTCCGGTTCATCGGCAGCGATGGCACAAATCGAGTAAGCTCCGCGCATTTCCGAAACTGCACGGAACATCGCATCCTCGAGGCTGCCCTCGTAATATACCGAAAGAAGCTGTGCGATAACCTCGCTGTCTGTCTCGGAAACAAACTTGATTCCATGCTCCTTTATCAGCTTTTCCTTTATGTCAAGATAGTTTTCAACGATACCGTTGTGCACGATTGCAATGCGGTGGTCCATTGAAAAATGCGGATGTGCGTTTATGTCAGAAGGCGCGCCGTGAGTTGCCCAGCGGGTATGCCCTATCGCCAGATGGCAATTTTCAAAAGGATAATCCGATTTTTCCAGAACCTCCTCAAGGTTCGTAATACGACCCTTTCTCTTTTCAACGGCGAGCTTGCCGCCGAAATTCATAGCAATACCTGATGAGTCATAGCCTCTGTACTCCAGCTTTTTCAGGCCTTCGATTACAATTTTTTCGGCGTTTCCGTCACCGATATATCCTACTATTCCACACATATATGTGTCCTCCTTTGCTTACTTTAGCCAAACTTGCGGCTGAGTGAATCTGCGAGCTCCTCTGCGAGCTTTGTGATGGATTCGATGTCAGAGCCCTCGAGCATTACTCTGACCAGCGGCTCCGTGCCCGAAGGTCTGATCAGTATGCGGCCTTCGCCTTCGAGAAGCTGCTCGATGCGTCCGATATCCGCGAGAATGTCGGGATCTTCCTCGAACTTGCGCTTGTTCTCGTTGCGAACCTTTGCGTTTCTCAGAACCTGCGGGTAGATGGTGATGTCGTCGGCCATTTCGCTAAGCTTCCTGCCGTCGAGCTTCATAGCCTTTAAAAGCTGCAGCGAAGAAAGAATGCCGTCACCTGTCGTCGTATGGTTCAGGAAAATGATGTGGCCGCTCTGCTCGCCGCCGATTATGCAACCGGTTTTGAGCATGCGCTCGAGCACATATCTGTCGCCGACAGCGGTAACATCCGTAACGCAGCCTAAGTTTTCGAGATATTTGTGGAAGCCGAGATTGCTCATTACAGTAGCGGTTACTCTGTTTTCGATCAGTTTCCCGGTATCCTTTAACATCTTTGCGCAGATGCAGATTGTCCGGTCGCCGTCAACCACTCTGCCGCGCTCGTCAACAGCAATCAGTCTGTCCGCATCTCCATCGAATGCAAGTCCTACGGCTGCGCCGTTTTTTACAACGGCCTCCTGAAGCCTTTCGGGATGCGTTGAGCCGCAGCCCTCGTTTATATTTACCCCGTTTGGGTTATTTCCAATAATGGTTACATCTGCGCCGAGCTCCTTATATACTCTTTCCGCAGCCTGGTATGATGCGCCGTTTGCGCAGTCGAGCACGACCTTCATGCCCTTTATGTCCGTATCGATTGTTGATTTCAGAAAATCGACGTACATTTTCAGCGAATCCTCAGAGCCTTCAAGGCATTTCCCGAGTTTGTCACCGGTGATATGACTGTTCACATCGATATTTCTGATTATGATATCCTCAATATCCTCTTCGATGTGATCGTCCAGTTTGAATCCTTTGTTGTTAAAAAACTTGATACCGTTGTATTCAAAAGGATTGTGCGATGCAGAAATTACAACTCCCGCATCCGCCTTGTATCTGCGAACCAGATAAGCTATTGCCGGTGTCGGAAGCACGCCTACCTTGATTACGTTTCCGCCGACAGCCAGTATCCCTGCCGAAAGCGCATCCTCAAGCATGTCTCCCGAAATACGGGTGTCCTTGCCTATGAGGACAACCGGACGTTCCTTCTGCTTTGAAAGGACATATGCACCCGCCTTTCCCAGGTTGAACGCCAGTTCAGGCGTAAGCTCTGAGTTTGCCACGCCTCTCACTCCGTCAGTTCCGAATAATCTTCCCATTTTTGAAATCTCCTAACATTATGTTTATATATAGCAAAAACTAAGGCGCATGGTTATTGCGCCTCGTTTTTAATGGTCACATGGACGCGAACCGGTTCCATCTCTACAGATGAGAATCCCTTGATATATTCGAGGTTCAGGGTCACTTCATGCGTGCCCTGCTCCATACCGGTAAGGTCAGTGCTTATGACGAAATCCGAAGCAGCCGCCGACTGAACGAGACTTTCCGCCCCGCGTACGACAAGCTTGATGCTGCCGACATTTTCGTCTATGTATGCAGTGCAGCCTTCAGCAATTCCAAGCAGCTGAACATTCGCCGCCGGAACACTTACTTCACTGACCGCAACGTTGTTTATAACTACGTAAACTGATACCTCCTGCGATTTCTGCGAAAGGTAAACATCTTCGGGTAGTTTGATTGAAAGACCTATTTTTGAAGTCGATGTGATGCCGGAGATATCGACATCCTCCGCCTTTACCAGATCTATGCCTTCGAGGGCTTCCTTTGCGCCCATGATTGTCACGGTTTCAGGCATCTTTATATCGGACACCGTGTATCTGGAGCTGACTTCGCCGACAATTCCGACCTCGAGAGGTACATCCTTTGTCGAGAGAAGCTGCGCCTGTACGTCTGCGGTTCCCGAAGACAGGCTGACATCAGCAATCTCCTGCCCGTTTGAATCGAGAGCGGTCAGGCTGCCGCTGACATTTTTTGCCTTTTCGGAAAGCTTGCCCGAATTAATCCGCGCCTCAACCCTTTCAACCTGAGTTACGATGCTGCGCGCTCCGGTAACCATTACCTGCTCCGGGGACACCTCGATAACGTGAATTTCTTTACCGTCTTCAAGCTCGGAGGCAGGCGCCACATCAATTTCATGCGAAACGCTGATTAAATCGTCGATATTTACCGTTACACGGCTCGATTTGACCTCGGTAACGGTAACACCCGCAGGTGCATCTACATTTACGGGGATATGGTTTTCGCCGACTCCGTATCCGTAAACATCGGCCGTAATTACAAAATCACCGGCAGTGATGCTGCTCACATCAACTCTTTTACCTTCTACGGTAACGGTAACGGTAGGCTCGTCCGCATCCAGAACAATCAGGCCTCTCGATGCGAGGCTTTCCTCGTTCAGGAGCTGAACGGGAACATTTTCAAATTTCTGAGTTACGGTCGGATTTTCCTCTGTAATAACGTAAACCCAGAGAACTATTGCAATCAGTACGGAGAGGATAATGTTGAATGTCTTATTTTGAAGCATGATCCGACCCCTCTCTTAATCTGCGAAGCAGTTCAAAAATACCGAGCTGCTTTGCGTCTTCTGCATTTGAAAGATAGGTTTTAAGCAGGATTTTCTCGATATTTTTTGTGTCGAGAAATCTTGTCAGCTTTCCGTCTTCGGCAACGGAAATAATTCCCGTTTCCTCGGAAACTATTATTGTAAGAGCGTCTGAGTTTTCGGTAATGCCTATTCCGGCTCTGTGGCGCGTGCCGAGATCCTTGCTCAGAGCTTTATTTTGCGTAAGCGGAAGCACGCAGCCTGCCGCATGCAGCCTGTCGCCCCTGACGATGAGTGCGCCGTCGTGAAGCGGAGCCCCCTCGTAAAATATATTGCATATCATTTCTTTATCGATTGCCGCATCGATAACCGTACCTGTCTCGATAATGTCAGTCAGGGAAGTGTTTCTCTCAATAACAATCAGTGCACCGACGTGCTTTGTCGAGCAGTCTTCGATAGCCTTTACAAATTCGGAGGTTATATGCTTTGCTGCGTCCTTGTCCATCTGAGAAAACGGACCTGATAGGATTTTGCTGCGGCCGAGGTATTCGAGACCTCTGCGAAGCTCCGGCTGGAACACAACCACCAGCGCGATCAGACCTACCGTCATAACGCCTCTGAGTAACCAATTCAGTGTGTAGAGATTGAACAAATCCGATAAGAAAGTAAGAATAACCAGCATCAGCAGGCCTTTAATCAGCTGCTCCGCTCTGGTTTCTCTGATAAAACCGAGAATTTTGTACACAATAAATGCGACGATAGCCACATCGACTACGTCGGAAAAACCGATGCCGGATAAAATGCCGCTTGTTACGTACTCCATACACACGCCTCCTTTGCTTAAATTTGAATGGTTTCGAAGGTTGCGCCCACTTTCCCATACTTATTTATATTGTAGCAAAAGTCAAGCTTTCTTTCAAGGCTTTAATGTTGACTTTTACCGTTTTCGCAATTATATTTATTAGTACAGGTTCAGGTCTGTGATTGAAAGTCCAAGCCAGGCACGGGCAAAGGGATCCACGTAAGCTGCACAGGCGAAAATGCCGCAGTGATCATGGCGTGCTTTAGAAGTAAGTCCTCCGCAAAGCGGGTAAAGGCAGGTGTGGGGTCAAAGATCAGGTCAGCTGAACCTGTCTTTTTTGCCTTTTAATTTTTACGAAAATTTTGATAATTTAATTGATTTTATTTTCGAAAGTGTTATAATGTACTTACAACAAAATATCTCAAGGAGGTTTCTACTATGAAGATTATCATTACAAGCAAGAACTTAAATGCCAGCGAGAACTTAAAGGAAACCATCGAAAAGAAGTTCGAGAAGTTAGACAAGTATTTCTCCAGCGATATTGCAGCGAACATCATGCTTTCAAAGGAAAGAGACAAGAAAAAGATCGAAGCTACAATCAACGCAGCAGGCACCATCTTCAGAGCAGAGGAAATTAGTGATGACATTTATGAAAGTGTTGACAAGATCATCGACAAGCTCTCCAGCCAGATGTCCAGATTCAAGACAAAACTGGTTAAAAAGCACAAGAGTCCAAAGGGCGTAATCTTTGAGGCAGTGCCTGAATATGAAGAGCCTGACGAGGATATCAAGGTTGTAAAGACCAAAAAGTTCCAGCTCGAACCTATGAATGTAGACGAAGCTGTCGTACAGATGGAACTCCTTCAGCATACATTCTTCGTTTTCCTCAACATGGAAACAGATTCCGTTAATGTCGTTTACAGACGCCAGGATGGAAATTACGGTTTGCTCGAAACGGTTTATTAAAGCAAAATCAGCCGGAGGCTATCGCCTCCGGCTTTTTGTATGCGTTGTTTTATTTTTTTGGCTATTTTTGTATGTTTGAAATATATGAAATACTATGCATCTGTGGTATAATAATAAATGCCTGAGGGAAATCGGCCTCAGGCGGAGGATATATGAACTACATAGTATTAGACCTGGAATGGAATCAGGCCGTTTCTCGCAGGAGACTGATTACCAATCCCATTGTTTTAAACGGTGAGATTGTCCAGATAGGCGCCGTAAAGATAAACGACACACTGGCTGAAATCGACCGTTTCAATGAAATGATTAAGCCAAAATTTTATACTACCATGCATCCTACGGTAAGAGACCTCACCGGCATAAAGAATGCCGATATTCAGAAAGGTCGCTCCTTCCCCGAAGTCATAAACGCATTCAGACAGTGGTGCGGCGAGGATTTCGCCTTTATCACGTGGAGCATGACGGATTTGTCCGTTATGAAGGACAATCTGACCATTTATGAGATGGCTGCCGACTGGCTCCCACCATGTTATGATGCCCAAAAACTGTTTGACCGTCAGTTCATAGACGATGATCACCAGCATTCGCTCGGCTATGCGCTTTACCTCTTCAAGGAAAAGCCTCTCGAGTGCCATGACGCATTAAATGATGCCGTGAATACCGTAACCGTACTGAGACATATGATGGGCGACGAAAAGCTGAGCCCGGATTATCTCGATCTCGGTGCGGATGAGCCTATGTATTACGCGCATCTGAAGATAAAGCCCGAACTGGTCGAGGAAGACACTGATCTTTCAACCTTCCGCTGTTTTGACTGCGATGAGGATGTCATCTGCAGAAACTGGAAAAGGCAGACTTCTTACCAGCTCGTAACAATCGGCCGCTGCGGAAGCGGGCACGAGTTTTTCGTAAGGCTGCGTTTTAAAAAGATTCACGACGGTCTCTACGAGGTTTACAGAGTGGTCTACGATCTCGATGACGAGCTCGAAGAAATCTACGAAGAGCTTGAATGATAATTCGAACCGGTTGCAATTACCGCAATATGAACCCTTGCGGCTCCTGCCGAAAGTAGCGCGCGCGAGCATTCGTCCGCTGTGGCCCCGGTTGTGTACACATCATCTATCAGCAATATATTTTTATTTCGAAGGACACCGCTTTTTCCGGCTTCATCCGAAACTGCGAACGCGCCTTCGATATTTTTTTGTCTGCGCTGCACCGTCCCGCCCGACTTTGCTACCGGCCTTTTACGCAAAAGGATATTTGTTTTCATCTCTGTCCCAAGTCCCTTTGAAACCTCTGCGCCTATCAGCTCTGTCTGGTTATATCCCCTTTTTAACAATCTCGAGATGTGAATCGGCACAGGAATTATGATATCCCACGGAATTACTCCGTCATATTCCGACTCTACAGCCTTTGCCAGCCTGTCACAGAGCATCTGTCCCAGTGCCTTTGCGATATATGCCTTTTCACCGTGCTTTAATCCCAGAATCGGAGCTTTTTCTCTGCTCCCGTAGGAAAGGCAGCTATAGCCCCTTTCGAATTCGTGGCTCTTTTCCATGCAGTTATAGCAAAGCCCTGCAAGCGCCCTCCCCAGAGCCTTGCCGCAGCACTCGCAGGTCGCGCCTGTATTCCAGCTGAATTTTTTCATGCATTCGTCGCATAGCATATACTCTCTGCTGCTGTCAATTATGGCTCCGCACGACATGCAGTAAAGTGACGGCGGAAATACGTATTTTTCAATTGTCTCCCTGATTCTCATTTGTCCCCTTTATCCCATTTATCCCCTCAAAGCCTGAAGTCTCGCCCTGAGCCCCGAGTTTCTGCTCATAATTCTGTTGTTGTCCACCATAGCGTTCAGTTTTTCCTCGGAGCCTACCAGCACAACGACCTGTTTTCCCCTGGTTACGGCAGTATATAAAAGGTTTCTGGTTGCAAGCATCGGCGGGAACCACGAAATCGGCATCACAACAATCGGGAACTCACTTCCCTGACTTTTGTGAACGGTTACCGCATACGCCAGCTCTATCTCGTCAATATTTGTATAGTCATATGTGACAAAGCGGTCCTCGTCGAAAATTACCGTAATCCTGTTTGTTTCCTCATCAATTGTCGATATGACACCCATATCGCCGTTGAATACGCCCTCACCCTCGGAAAAATCGCGAACCCTGCGCCAGCCGATCTGATAATTATTTTTGATCTGCATTACTTTGTCGCCTTCGCGCAGCAGCCTGCCGCCAAACTGCTTTTCCTTCAGCTTTGGATTTGGAGGATTAATTACCGCCTGAAGCTCCGCATTCAGGTTTATGCAGCCGAGAGTCCTCTTTCTGACCGGAGTCAGGACCTGAATATCTCTGGGCTCAATCCCTTCGTAATAGGCAGGAAGCCTGCGAACGACCAGGTCCTTTATCGTTGCCAGAATCATATTTTCGTTTTCGCACCGCATCAGGAAAAAGTCGCTGTCCCTTGTATTGCACTGAGGATACTCGCCGCGGTTGATATTGTGCGCATTCACAACAATCATCGAAGTCCCTGCCTGCCTGAAGATCTCAGTAAGCTTTTCTGCATACAAAAACTCACTGTCTATCAGATCTCTCAGCACATTTCCTGCCCCAACGCTCGGCAGCTGGTCGGCATCACCCACCAAAACCAGCCTCGTTCCGGGCTTTATCGCATTTACCAGCGCATTCATCAGAAGCAGGTCTATCATCGAAGCCTCGTCTATGATTACAGCATCGTAATCAAGCGGATTCTCGGCGTTTCGTTCAAACTTCAGAAACTCCTCTTCCTCGGAATAGGCATATTCGAGCAGGCGATGTATGGTCGATGCATAATAACCGCTGGTCTCCGTTATACGCTTTGCCGCCCTGCCTGTCGGCGCTGCGATTGCCACATTCAGTCCGCCCTTTGTCATCCCGTCGATTATCGCATTTATTATCGTCGTCTTTCCGGTTCCCGGGCCGCCTGTTATAATGCATACACTGTTTGCAACAGCCGCCGTAATCGCACGTTTTTGCTTTTCCGAGAGCTCAATTCCGCGCTTTGCCTCCATGACCGAAATCATGGCGTCCATGTCAATATCTATCATCTTTGGACGCGCATCCGCAATATAGGCAAGCTTTGCGCAAACATTCCGCTCCGCCTTGTAATAAGGCATCAGATAAACGACCTCCTGCCCTTCCAAAACCTCCATCTGGATGCTGCCGTCAAAGGTCAGCTTTGTCAGTGCATCCTCTATCAGCTCCCACGAAACCTCCAGCAGATTTGCCGTATTTTCCAGCAGAGTCGCCTTTTCGGCATAGGTATGCCCTTCGCTGACATAGTAGCTTAGCATATATTTAATTCCGCTTTCTATACGAAAGCTGTCATTTTTATCTATGCCCAGTTTTGCTGCAATCGCATCGGCCTTTTTAAATCCTATTCCTCTGATGTCCGCAATCATCTGATAAGGATTCTCCTTCAGGAGCTGAAGCGTCATGGCGCCGTAGCGGCGATAGAGCTTCATGGCATAAGCCGGACTGATGTCAAACCTCTGCAGAAAAAGCGACACCTCCGCAAACTCTCTATGGACAGCGAAAGCCTCCGCAATGGCCTGAGCCTTTTTCGGCCCGATGCCGGCGACCTCGGTCAGCCGGTCCGGCGACTCCTCGATCACGCTGAGCGTGGAGTCGCCGAAATGGCTCACGATTGCGTGAGCCATTTTCGGGCCTACGCCCTTCAGTACTCCGGATGCCAGAAAGTCCACTATACCATCCGTCGTTTCCGGCATAATTTCTTCGTATTCGGTGAAAGCGAACTGCTCTCCGTAGGTCGGATGAACCTTCCATTTTCCGCGTAACGCAAACATGCGGCCTTTTACGGCCGCAGGTAAAGTCCCGACCACGGTACACTGCAGGTCGTCGGTTTCACCCACAGCTACCGTGTATCCGTTATCCTCGTTTTGAAAAATAATCTCTGCCAGCTTTACGCGAATCTCCTGATTCATCTTTCCCCTTTACCTCTTTATTTAAGCCACTCCACGTTTCTGAGCTTTGCGCCCAGCTTGTGGCGTTTGAACCATCTCGCCTTTTCAAGCAGCTGCTTTTTCGTGTTCATCTTTGGATGTCTGTGAACAACGTCTGTCAGCATCAAAAGCATTGCCCTGATCTTTTCAGGGTTGTCAGGCACAATGCCCTCACTTACAAGCTCCTCGCCTGTCACTTCAAGGTCTTCAATGTATACAGGGTATTTCATGGAAATGATTTCTCTATACATGTAGATACGTCCCTGAACCCTGTTATCAGGCGACCCGTAAACATTTACCTGGGCCTTTGCGACATTGTGCATATATGTATATCTGTCCAGTCCGTAGCGTGCCAAAAAATCCATCAGCATTTCAGGCTTACCCACAAAATGAAGATCGACAATATGGTCGATTACATCCTCAAAATGCTGCTTCATAACCGGATTATAGTTCAGATAATCAACAGCCCTGTGTGCTCTCTTTTTTCCCAGGCAAAGATAGAAAAGACCTATTCGCCTTTCCGCTACATTTAACGTTTTATGCATATTGTCCGCAAGCTCTTCCATGTCCTTTATTTCACGGTTTCCGAGCTTTTCAAACGACGGACCCAATATATAAGGTAAAATTCCGCACGCAGCGAGCATTCTCAGCGCTTTACCCGCGTTGTCCGCGCCCATCAGATTAATAAATTCCTCTCGGATGGCATCTATACCTGCTGACGGGATTCTGTCAGCATTTGCAACAATCGCCTCGTAGGTGCTCTTTGAAAGGTCGTACCCCAGCTCGCTTACAAGAGTGATGGCTTTCAGCATCAGTATCGGCTCTGAATTAAAGACTTCCATAGGATTACCTACAGGCCTTACGAGCTTTTTTGCTATGTCGTCTCTGCCGCCGTATGGGTCTACGAAGCCGTGTGATGTGCTGTCTGCCATTGCGCTTATCGTAAATTTCTGCTCCGCAAGAAAGCTTTCAACCTCATCAAGCGCAATTAAATCAACAATTACAGCATCCTGCTTTGCAGCATTCATTGCCGCTCTGGCATCATCAGGATTTGCAAGCTGCTTTTCAGCCTTTTCAATATCCTTTTCGCTGTAATCTATTCTGAGCCTGTTTTCGCTCCCCTCAAGCTTTTCAGCTCCCTCAAACATCCCTTCGATGCTCGAAATCGGCGCATTTACAATTATGTCCCAGTCGAGAGGCTCTGCCCCCGCCAGGGCCAGCCTGACGCAGTCGCCTGCACAGTACGCCTTTATTCCTTTGTTTTCCAACTCATTTATGATAGTGCTGACCTCTTTAGGAAGTTTTATCATGTCTTAAAAGTCCTCCGAATGCTTATAGATACGCCTGTTATCAAGCGTGAATACTCTGTCTGAAAAATCTCCCGGCTCTGTCTTTGACAAGGCTTCCTCGAAATCGAACATACGGGCATCGACGATGTCGAGATAGTGAAGCATTTCAGCTTCAGGGAAAAGCGGCTTTTTAGGGCTGCCGTATTCCGGCTCGTAGTGATGTGACAGAATCATGTGCTCAACCATTATAGCCTTTTCACGAGGGAATCCCTCGATTTCTTTTGTCATGCGCTCTATTTCGCGCACGCCCTGCACAATGTGCCCCAGCAGCTGACCTTCAAAAGAATATCCCGGAGAAACACCGTTTTTGTCGGATTCGATTTCATTCAGCTTTTCCATATCGTGAACGACCACCCCGCAGAGCAGCAAATCTCTGTTCAGGCATGTGTATACCTCGCATGCGCGCATTCCTGCCATCAGCATTCTCTTTATGTGATAGAGCAGGCCGCCCATTTCGGCATGGTGGTTTTTCGAGGCTGCGGGATAGTATAACAGTCTTTCCTTTTCGCTGTCGAGGAAACGCAGCGCAAGTGTACGCAAATGCGCATCCTCAAAGCCCTCTACGGTTTTGTGTATGAAATCATACATTTCCTGAGGGTCCTCCGGTGCAGACTTCACAAAATCGCTTATTTCCAGGCCGTCACTTTCGGCCGCCTTTCTGATTTTCTCTATTCTGATCTGCTTTTGGTTTTTCCAGTCTGTGATCTGACCCTTTACCTTTACAAGATCACCCTCCTTAAGCTCACTCAAGGAAGCCGCCTCTTCATCGGGCAAATCCCATTTCTTCGCTGTAATTTCACCGCTGTTGTCCATCAGCATTATATCAAGATAGCTCCTGCCGTTTGTGTCCTGCTTTACACCTGTGGCCTTCACCATATAAAAATCCGTAATCTTGTCTTCAACCTTTAGCTGAGCTACATACTTTTGCTTCATACAAAGCCTCACTTTCGCAATTTATCATTCTGATTATAACATATTGTTTCTGCTCCTTTCAATGCAAAATGGGGACAGGTTCAATCAGAATGGAAAGCCCTCGGAAGCATTGCCCCCGAGGGTGTGTGATTTCTGTTCTATTTACACTCTTTGAGTATCTCCAGGAGATATTCAAATGTGCGCTTTGTCGATGAAATTGAGAGCTTTTCGTCAGGCGTATGGACGCATCTCATGTCCGGGCCTATGGATACGGCATCGAAATCATCGCCCAGCTTGCCTGCAAAGAATCCGCATTCGAGACCTGCGTGGATTGCTTCGACAAGCGGCTTTTTGCCGTACATCTTTTCGAATACGGAAACGCAAGTATCGCGCAGCTGAGAGTCCTTGCGATATTCCCATCCCGGATAATAGAGCGAATACTCTACGCTGCCGCCAAGCACTTCGCAGATATCCGTGAGTCTGTCCTGCAGGAACTCCATTTTTGAAAGCACGGAGGAACGAAGTGCATAAGTCGCAGTCATTTCGCCATCCTCAAGCCCTAAAATACCGAGGTTCAGGCTGGTCTCCACCAGTCCCTGTATATCCATGCTCATACTCTGAATACCGTATGGCGCATTAAGAAGGAAGCTGATAATCTTTCCCGTTCCCTCGGCACAAACCGCATTTTCCTCTGCCCTGCCGCAGTTTTTAAGCTTTATGCAAATTCCCGGATCGGACGTTTTATATTCATTCTTAAGCACTTCCTCGAGCTTCTTAACGGCCGCCTCAACCTCTGCCTCGTTACTGTGAGCGATTACCTTCGCTTCGCATGACATAGTTATAACATTGTCGGCATTGCCGCCTGCGAGGCTTACGATATGAATGTCGGCTGCTTTTTTCATTTCGCAGAGAACTCTGCCCATAACGATGTTTGCGTTAGCCAGCTCTTTGTTTATGTCCGCGCCGGAGTGGCCGCCGAGCAGCCCGCCAACGCTTATTTCAAAGAGTGTACCCTCTGCTTTTGTTCTCCTTATCGGCAGGTGAACATTAGCGGAAATGCCTCCTGCGCAGCTTACTGTGATGATGCCTTCGTCCTCGGAGTCGAGGTTGATCATCTTGCCCGCCTTGAGATTTGCCGCGTCGAGACCTTCCGCACCCTCGAGGCCTGTCTCTTCGTCGACTGTAAAGACACATTCCAGTGCCGGATGCGAGTAAGCATCGGACTCTGCGATAGCCAGCATCATAGCCACAGCGATGCCGTCGTCGCCGCCGAGAGTGGTGTCTTCGGCGTAGAGCCAGTCTCCGTCAATTGCAAGCTTCAGTGCTTCCTTGGTCATGTCAATGTTCTTGCCCGGCACTACCGTGCAAACCATGTCCATGTGGCCCTGAAGGATTACGGGCGCCGCCTTTTCATAGCCTGCGGAAGCCGGCACATAGATGATGACGTTGCCGAGCTCGTCCTGAATGTATTTGAGACCTTTGTCCCCGGCAAAGCCCGCCAGGTAGTCGCTTATTTCCTTTGTGTTGTAGGAACCGTGAGGAATCTTGCTGATTTCCTCGAAATAGTGGAATACTCGCTTTGGTTCGAATTCACCGATATTTTTCATGAAAAGCCCTCCCTTTCCTCTGTATAAGTGTGTTTAAATAGATTATACCACGGTTTTTCCGTGAGTATTTAACCGTTTTTGCCATAAAATATCCAAATGGTCCAAAAATCTTGAAATCCTTACGTTTTTTCAATACAATAAGACTGTTATATTTTACTTTTTTATTTGAAAGGAGTTAATGAGAACATGGACGAAAAAAAGAAAAAGTTTTCATTCCCATCAGCCTACACGGTGCTCTTCATCGTAATGATCATCGCGGCTATCCTCACTTATGCCATTCCGGCCGGTGAGTATTCAAAGCTGACCTACGACGATAGTGCAGATGTATTTGTAATCACAGCACCTGACGGCACAGAAACAGAAATGGAAGCAACTCAGGCCACACTTGATGAACTCAATGTAAAGGCCGAGCTCGAAAGCTTCAAAAACGGAAACATCTACAAGCCTATGGCTGTGTCCGGCACTTACGTAGAACAGGAGCAGAACGGACAGGGAGTATTTGACTTCCTTCTCTCCATTCCTAACGGTGTTTACGATTGCGTAGACATCATATTCTTTATATTTATGATTGGTGGTACCGTTGGAATCGTCAACTATCTGGGCGTTTTCAACTCCGGTATATCCGAGCTCGCACGTGTTTCCCACGGCAAGGAACAGATTATCATTGCGGTTGTTTGCTTCCTCATCGCACTCGGTGGTACAACCTTCGGTATGTGCGAGGAAACAATCGCATTCTATCCAATCCTCATTCCTATCTTCCTTAAGACAGGATATGATGCAATGACAGGCGTTGGCGCTATCTGGTGCGGTTCTGCTATCGGCTGCATGTTCTCAACCGTTAACCCATTCTCAGCGGTAATCGGTTCCTACGCAGCAGGTATCAACTTTAACCAGGGCCTTATCTTCCGTCTTATCGGTCTTATCGCCGGCGTTGTAATCGCACTCATCTTTATCTTCCGCTATGCGGCAAAGGTAAAGGCAGACCCTACAAAGGGTATCAACTACGAAAACCACGAATGGACTCTCGAACGCTTCGGCATGCCTGAGGAAGTAAAAAAGATGACAGGTCGCGACAAGCTGATCCTCGTAATCTTCTTCTTCACATTCGTAGTAATGGTTTACGGCGTTGCAAAGATGGATTGGTGGTTCGGTGAAATGGCTGCCCTCTTCCTGGTATCCGGTATCGTTATCGGTATCATCGGCGGCATGAACGAAAAGGCAATCGGAACAGAATTCATCAAGGGTGCATCCGACCTGGTTGGCGTAGCTCTCGTTTGCGGTCTCGCACGTGCTGCTAACATGCTGCTCACAAGCGGTAAGGTTTCCGACACTCTCCTGTACACAATGTCAGGCTGGGTAGAAGGCATGAACCCTATTCTGTTCATAATCACTATGATGTTTATCTTCGTAATCCTCGGATTCTTCGTAGCATCAACTTCCGGACTGGCTATTCTCTCCATTCCTATCATGGCACCTCTTGCAGATGCTGTAGGTCTCCCGAGAGAACTGATCATCTCCGCATTCCTTTATGGCCAGGGCCTGATCAACCTGATCACTCCGACCAACATTATTCTGCCGGTACTGTCCATGACAAACATTTCATACGACAAGTACCTCAAGTGGGTAGCACCACTCTTCTGCGCACTGGCAGCTCTCGGCATCGTAATGCTGATTCTGGAACTGCAGTTCTGCTAGTTTGTCGGAAAATGAGCCATTAATGGCTTTATAAAGCAAAGGGTTCCCCCCGATGGCAATTGATGCCCTCGGGGGGTTAGTATTATCTGCCACATATAATGGTGATTTCTAAATAAATATGATATAATAAGGGGTAAGTAATTTGTTTCCTTCGGTACGAGATAAACCGAAAGACGAAAGGAGTACACATGCAAAATACAGGCATGGTCCGCATATCTGCCGCTACACCGGCGGTGAGACCCGGGGACGTGAATTTCAACAAGTCGGAGATATTAAAGCTCATAAACGAGGCTGAGAGCAGGCACTGCGGGTTTATCCTGCTGCCGGAGCTCGCCATCACGGGATATTCCATAGGTGATTTGCTTCATCAGGATTTCCTCTACGATGCACAAATAGACGCGCTCTTTGATATAGCGGACGCCACAAAGGATATGAAAATCTGCATCATACTCGGCTGCTACATCAGAGTCAGATCATTTTTATTTAATTGTGCCGCAGTTATTCAGGAAGGCTCCGTTCAGGGCATAGTTCCGAAAACGATGCTGCCAAATCAGGCGGAATTCACCGAAATGCGCTGGTTCGACCAGGGCAGTGCCAATCTCCCTGAAGAAAAGCAAATTTACCTGAACGGTCATTACATATGGTTCGGCAACATTATTTTTACCGATGAGGAAATCGACCTTTCCTTTGGAGTCGAAATCTGCCGCGACATCTGGACTGCAATGAGCCCAAGCTCCTACCTTTCCGTCGCAGGTGCACACATCATCTTTACACCGAGTGCAAGCACCGAAACCGCAGGCAAGGCCTCGCAGCGTAAATATGCACTGTCCGCAATGTCACAAAAAAACAGCTGTGGCTATGTCTATGCTTCCTGCGGAGTTGGTGAGTCCACCTCAGAAGCCGTTTTTGCCGGCCACAGACTGATTATCGAGAGCGGCACAATCATCGCCGAAAGCAAGCGCTTTGAGCGCAATTCCGACGCAACCTACAGCGAAATCGATATCGAAAGACTTCGCTTTGAGCGCATAAGAAACCGCAACATACAGGCTTGTAACGAAGAATATCTCAGGGCCTATGATTATATCAGAATCGCCATCCCAGGGGTACGCATGGTCGGCTTTGATGAAAAGCCGGTTCGCAAATACCCGCCTAACCCTTGGATTCTGGCATGCACACCTGCAGCAGACGATTACTGCGCCGATGTATTCAGCATCCAGGCATCCGCACTGGCACGTCGTATGGAGCACATCGGTGCAAAGAAAACTGTCATCGGTGTTTCAGGAGGCCTCGATTCCACAATGGCACTGATGGTAATCTGCGAAGCACACAAGCTCCTCGGATTGCCTATGGAGAATGTCATCGCGATAACACTTCCGGGCTTTGGCACATCAGATCACACTCACGACAATGCAGTTACAATGATGAAAGAGCTCGGCGTAACGATGCGTGAAATCAGCATAAAGGACGCTGTTTTGCAGCACTTTAAGGATATCGGGCACGATCCCGAAATCCGCGATCTGACATACGAAAACGCTCAGGCCAGAGAACGCACCCAGATTCTGATGGATGTTGCCGGCAAAGAAAACGCACTGATGGTCGGCACAGGCGATCTTTCCGAAATCGCCCTCGGATGGTGCACATATAACGGTGACCACATGGCATTTTACGGTGTAAACGGCTCGCTTCCAAAGACACTGCTGCCATACGTGCTCACATACGTGATGAACACGCGCTATACCGACAAGCCAAAGCTTCAGGCCACAATCAAATCCGTCATCGACACACCGATTTCACCGGAGCTGCTGCCGCCTGACAAGGATGGCAAGATTGCTCAAAAGACAGAAGACAAGATAGGGCCTTACGTGCTCCATGACTTCTTCATCTACCACACGGCACTCTCGGGCTGGGCTCCCGAAAAGATGCTCTACATCGCCGAGCAAGCTTTTGAAGGCATATTCAAGCGCGACTACATAGCAAAGTGGCAGCGCACCTTCTACCAAAGACTGTTCTCGCAGCAGTTCAAGCGTAACTGTGCGCCTGACTGTCCGAAGGCAACTCAGTTCTCCTTCGGCGAATGGCATATGCCAAGCGATGTCTATGCTTCACAGTGGCTGGCTGAAATGGACAGACTGATTGAAAACAAATAATCAAAAAAGGACAATCCCCGAAGTACCGATATGGTACCTCGGGGATTTTGACTTTTTGGAACTCTATCTTTCCGGCTCAAGTATAGTTGCGCCGACTTGTATGCCATAGTTCATATAGCTGTAGTCTCCCGTCAAAAGCTTTGGACAGAGAGTAGCATATGATTCATTTGTGTAGAACCCTGTCTGTTCACCGCTGGCCTTTTTGTATACCATAAAGCCTGTGCACTCCTTGCCGTCGTAGACAAACTTTGCTGTACCGGCCTTTGAAGATGTTGCATAGATGTTTCCGTCTATGATAATCTCTGACTGACCGACCTGGTTAGGGCCGAGGTAGACGGTCATGCCCGATGCCTTTGCATTGCTGAAAATATTCTTTCGCAGCACCAGACTGCCTACATTCGAGCCCTTGAAATCCGAGCCCGTATCATCTCCGTACGTGTTGAGGCATGTATTATTCATAACCTTTACACTGTGAAGATAGCCGTTGCTTCCGCTTGCAGGGCCGACAAATATTCCGCCCATGTAGTCGCATGCTGTCAGATTGTTCTTTAGGGATATATCGTCGCCGTTATAGCTCTGGTCATATCCCACAGCAGAGAGTATTCCATAGCCCCAGTCACATCTGTATGTGATATTTTCGGATATGGTCATATTCCTCGTACTGTCGACCTTTATGCCATAGCCTTCGCCGAGAGTGCTCTTGCAGGCTCCGACGCTGTTTGACTTTATTGTGCAGTCGCGTGGAGCATCGTAAGCAGCTTGCTGGCAAACGCCTCTGCCGCCGACATATTCTATGCCGCAGCCGCCTATCGTCATCAGCTTGTTGGCGAACATGTTGATATGTTCTGTATTTCCTTCTACCAGAACGCCTGAGCCCTGGTTGATGTTATAAATATTGTTGTAGTAAATCAGAATAGAGCGTGTCGCCGTCGTAGTATCACCTATTACCCTGATACCGTAGGCTCTCGGTCCCGGAGTGATGCTTTCGGAAATAACGTTTCCTTCATCGTCAAGCTCCTGAACAACCTGATCCGCGCCCACTACCCGCAGGTCGTGAATATCCAGTCCTGCCAGGATGATGGCCTTTGAATTGACCACCTCAATGCCTGTCTTTGCATTCTGCAGCTCCAGATTGCACAGTGTCAGGTATTTCGATCCGTCAACGGTTATCAGCGGATCATCACCCTTTAGACCCTTGCCGTCAATGATGGCCTTCTCCGTAGTGGACGAATGGGTCATAATGGTTATGTAATCGTGGCTGTCACCCTTCAGCGTTATGTGCAGTCTCTCGTTGTACACTCCCGGCTCCAGATAGAGAACACCGCCGCTGTGCATCGAGTCAATGCCCTTTTGCACGGTCTTAAACGGTAGCTCCTCCGAACCCGGATTGCTGTCATCACCATAGGTTGCGACATATTTTTTGTTTGCCGAATCGCTTGCAACATAGCCTGCAATGCCAAAGGCTTCGAGAACATTAGTCTCCATAGGCTGCATCTGAACGGTATTTTCTATATACTGCAGCAGTGCTTCGTCTCTCGGATCCACCTCTGCAATTTCCTTTTGGAATTCCTTATCCGCCAGATTAGCCTTTATATTGTCAGGAATAGAGGATATTCCGTTCATCACTCTGCCCACAATGCCCGGCAGGAACATCCAGCCCGCTACAAATCCGGAAACCAGTAAGACAGCCACCAGCATCCTGATAATCATCTTGTCGATGGCCGGCTTCTTTGCCCACTTTTCCTTACGGATAGCCTTCTTTTCGCGCTTCTTTTCCTTCTTTGCTGCCTTCTTTTCTGCCTTTTGCGCTTTCTTTGCAAGCTTTGCTTCTTTCTTTGCCTTTTTGAGTTCAGGCTTTGCAGCTTTTTTGTCTGCCTTTTTCTGAGCCTTTGCTGCCTTTGCCTCTTCGGCCTTTTTCTTTGCAAGCTCTTTCTTCTTTATCGCATCAGCCTCTTTGCGGGCCTTTGCTCTAATCTTTTTAACCTGCTTTTTGATATAAGCTTCCCGTTTCTTTTCATTATTCTTCAAGTAGAAAGGAATCTTTATCTTGCTGGTATCTATGGTTTCTTCCGGCTTTGGTGCCGATTTCTTTTCTCTATTCTCCTCAGCCTCTTTTTCCGCTTTTATCTTGTTACGGGCCATTTCTTCGGCTTCCTCGAGACTTACCTCCATGTCTGCGGAGTTTTCATCCATGACAATTTCGGTAAGATTTTCGAGTTCGTCTTTTTCAGGCTCCGGAGCAGGTTCAGGTTCCTTTTTGATTTCCTCAACAACAGCGATATCCTCTGTCGTTTCCTCTGCAGGTTCAGGAGCCTTTTCCTCTTCCTTTTCGCTCTTGCGGCCTCTGCGGCGTACCTTTGGCTTTCCGTGGCTCTTTTCTTCGCTCTTTTCCTGCTGCGGTTCCGGCTTTGGTTCGGATTCCTTTTCTTCGGTTTTTTCCGCACCTGTTCCGATTTCCGTTACCAGATTATCTGCATTAGGCATCACAAAGGTATCGGGGATTTCAAGACTTTCTGCCGATGCTGCCGCTGCAGCAGCCGCTTCAGCCTGCCTCTGCCCCTTTGTAGCCAGGAATCCGCTTTCGATTCCTGCAGCTATATTCTCTACGCCTTCCATTACTTCGGATTCACTGCCTGTTTCAGGCTCCGAAGCAGCTTCCGCTTCTTCAACGTCCTTTGATTTGTTCCGCCTTCTGAGAAGCTTGTCTTTCAGGCCCTTTGACTTTTTCTTTCCGTCTCTGTCTTTCTTTGCCTTCTTTTTATCCTTTTTATCTTTTTCTGATCCGGACGCCTTTTCTGTCAGGTTGATTGGATCTGCAGCTTCAATATTGGCTGCAACAACACTTTCCGCAGCCATCTCTGCCCGCATTTCCTCCGAACCGAGTCCCGGCTCCTGCTCAGAGAAATGCAGATTATCATTAAGCGGCTCCATAGCAATCTTTTCGCCGTCAACATCCTCAAGCTCCATAGGAATCCCGCCATCTGCAGGCTCTTCAGCCGGCACTGCTTCGGCAGCCGGCTCTTCTGCCGGAGCCTCTGTCGGCACTTCTGCCGCAGCTGCCTCTGCTGCTTCTATATCCAATTCCAGCTCAGGGATTTCAATTTCAGGCACCTCAATTTCCGGCGCAAGCTCTTCTGCTGCCGGCTCTTCAACCTCAGGCGCAGGCTCCTCTGCTACCGGCTCTTCTGCCTGAGCCTCTGTCGGCACTTCTGCCGCTGCCGCCTCCGCTGCCTCTATATCCAGTTCAAGCTCAGGAATTTCTATCTCAGGAATTTCAATTTCAGGCGCAGGCTCCACATTCAGTTCCAGTTGGACTTCTTCAACTGTCTCAGCCTCTGCTGCCGGTTCCTCGGCCGGTTCTTCAGCTTCAGCCTCTGCCTCAGCCTCAGCTTCGCGGCGGCTTATTGCTTCCGCAATCTTTGCCTTCTCGGCTTCTTCCTTTTCGCGCCCGAAAAGCAGCGGCTCCGGTTCAGGAATTTCCGCATACTTGTCGATGCCTGCCTTTTCGGCTTCCACCGTGCCCATGGACTGAATCATCTCTGCGCGCACTTCGCTCGCAAGCTTGCGTGAAGCGGCCTCTGCTTCCAGATCCACGTTTTCAGGCTCTTCGGCCGTATATCTGTCGATGAGGGTCTCATAAGTATTGAACCCTTCAGGTGTTTCTATGTAATCTTCTTTTCCGTCTGTAGGCACACTAACAGGGCTGTCAACCGTCTCCGGCCAGCCCGAACGCTTACCCTTGTAAGTTTTCCCGTGTTCCCACCTGAGTCGGGAACGGATTCTTTCTTTGATTGTCATACCTGTGTCAGCCTTTCTGCGTCATTACTACATATACCTACAATATCTATATCGGCTGCCTTTTAAATAATTTTACACATTTTTCAAAAATTCTTGTCTTTTCTTTAAATGTACTATATAATAACCATAAGTTGAAACGTGTTAAACATATCAGGTGTTTGCAAGGCAATTGCGGGGGTGAGAAAATGATTGACAAAGAAAAGGATATTGAAACCACAAAAGGTCTTGAATTTGTGGATAAAAAGGTTAAAGACACTGCTGAAGAATTCTACGAGGATAAAAGAGTTGAGGACGTTCTGAATCTCAACCACACTCCTTCGAGCAAGGACTTTGACCTAATCAACGACATGATTAACAAGCTGAAGAATATCTGATGCAAACGGAGCAATAAAATGCTCCGTTTTTATTTTCTCTTTTTCTTTTTTTTCAGTTTCTTTACAACCGTAACAATGCCCAGCACGGTAATAATTATAATTCCAATCAGGGCATAAACGGCCCTGCCGACCACATTCGGTCCCTTCAAAAGTTCAATTATATTTCTGCTGTCGCTTTTAACCTTGCGGCCTTCTATTCCCGCATACCTGTCCGGAATTACAGGCACACCGTCATCGCCCTGCTCGAATGATTCGAGATAGGACGCCAGCGCATACCATTCTTTAATTTCATTTCCCGACTTGTCATAAAGGATACATTTGTTAAAATCGGTGATTATATTTCCGTCCTTGTCCTTTGGCTGAACCTTTAATATCCCATAGCTTTTTGACTCGACCGCACTCATCATCTGCATGGAGTAAAGTCCGCCGACTACTCTGTAAAGCTTTCCGTTCTCAAGAGGCATTCCTTCTTCTGTGTAAGCCTCCGCTGCCGGAACTCCGCGGCTCGTGTCTACCAGACGCACATCAGTTACTCTGTTAAGCAAAAGACGGTGGTTATTGTATTCCCACTTTGCCCCCGAAGGATAAAGCTGTGCAGGCGGCATCAGCTTTGATACAGACACATCCACCTCGGCCAGGGTCTTTATCTCTTCCGCGGTCAGATAGCACTCCACCAGCGGATAGCCCGCTATGCCATCCGGGCCGATGCCGAGTGAGAGTATTTCAAAAGCATTTTTTACAGTAACTTCACCCTTCATGATCGAATCACGAATGACGCCCACAGGTGAAAGTGCAACCGCTACAGGTTCGTAATCCTCGCCTTCGTTCATGTAAACCGCATATATATACGCATCGGCTATGATATTGCCGGTGTTTGATTCATTGTGAAAGCCCTCCATGTCGATTAAAGGCATAAAGGCATTGTCGTTTTTTGCCAGCACTCTGCCCTCTTCATAGCCGAACCTCGAAAGATACTCCGCATTGATCAGAGGCTTGTACTGCTGCAGGATTTCCGCTGCTGCCGGGTCATCCGGTATGGTTTTATCAAGCTCTGTAGTCTCATACCCTGCCGGATTCCATCTGCCGCTCCCATCCGATACCAGTTTTACCTCGCCCAAATACTGTCCGTAGCAGCGCACTGAACCTATCACAGTCTTTCCAACCACAATAGCTTCAGGCAGATATCTGTGCGAGTGAGCGCTTAATATGAAATCTATCTCGGGAACCTCGCGTGCTAAAACCAGGTCTTCGGAATCGTCCTTTCCCTCGAGAGTGCCCGTGTGCGAAAGGGCCACAATCAGGTCGCAGTTTTCAGCTTTAAGCTGAGCCACCGTTTTCTTTGCAGCCTCTATAATACTTTCAAACTCTATCCCCGACAGCGGAGCATCCTCTGCGGATTCTTCGCCCATAAGTCCGAAAACTCCGCATCTCACACCACCTTTTTCGATTATAGTGTACTCGCTTGCGCCGTACGCGTCCATAGCCGCCTTCAGTTCTTTATCTTCTTTGTCCTTGTTTTTATTCCAGTCTATGTTTGATACAACCATCTGTGGCAGCTCGACATTCAGTCTTTCCGCTTCAGACTTTGCCGCATAAAGCATGGTCCAAAGTCCTTTCTGTCCGAAATCGAATTCGTGATTGCCAAGGGTTGTCGCATCAAAACCCAGTCTGCCCAGAGTTACCAGCTCAGAAGCATGTGTTGTATACAGTGTGTGATAGAGCGTTCCCATAGAAAAATCGCCGCCGTCAAACAGGAATGCATCAGGATTTTCCTGCTTTTTCTCCTTTATCAGAGTCGACATTCTGGCTATTCCGCCTATGCTCTTTACCTCTCCCGATTCATCCATGATATTAAATGAATCCAGGTGGGAATGGATATCATGCGTAAACAGTATGGTAACCTCTTTACCCTGCGTAGGATTGCTTTCCGCAACGGAAACATCGGTAAAGCTGATGCCTAAGGTAGCAAAGGCAAAGATAAATGACAAAATTAAAGCAAATAATCCGGTTTTCTTCATCACTGACATGCTCCAGTTTTTATTGACAGATATTAAAATAGCCTGCCGCCCGAAGGCGACAGGCTTCGTAATAATTATATTACTAGTTTGTGTAATTGTCAAAGTATCCCTGAATGAGAACTACAGGTGTACCCTTGTCTCCGGAACCGGAGGTGAGGTCGCAGAGGGAACCGATCAGGTCGGTAAGCTGTCTAGGTGTAGTACCTTCGGAAGCCATGTTACCAACGAGGTTAGCATCCTTTGCCTTGATGGAATCGGAAATAGCCTTCTTCAGAGCTTCGCCGGAGAGATCGCCGAAATCGTTATCAGCGAGGTACTTGAGCTTGAGCTCGTTAGGTGTTCCGATGAGGCCCTTTGTGAAGAATGGGGAAACTACAGGGTCTGCGAGCTCCCAAATCTTGCCCTGTGGGTCTTTGAAAGCGCCATCGCCGTAAACCATAACTTCTACGTTCTTGCCGGTAGCCTTCTTGATTCTTGCCTGAACTTCTTCAACGAGGTCCTGACCTTCTCTTGGGAAGAGCTTTACCTTGTCTTCTGTAGCCTTGTTGGAGCCGAGAAGACCATACTTTGGATTGAAGCCGCTGCCGTTAACGGAAGCAGTCATAATATCGTCGAGACCGAGAACAACCTTGGCTCCTGCAGCCTTGAGGATTCTCTGTGTTCTTACTCTGGTGTGGATATCGCAGTGAAGAACATTGTCTGTGTATTCGAGAATTGTCTTTGCCTGGTTTGCGAAAATAACTTCGCACTCAGCGCCGCAGCCCTCTACGAGTTCCTTGTAGTAAGCTACGTAGTCAACACCTGTAAACTCGTGCTTGTTGTCTCCGAACAGTTCACGATACTTTGCAAGTGTCAGCACATCGCTGTAAGGGTTGATGCCTGCTTCGTCGATTTTGTCGATGTTAACAAGCTGGTTACCCACTTCGTCGCTAGGATAGCTGAGCATCAGAACTACCTTCTTGCAGCCCTTCGCGATACCGCGGAGGCAGATAGCAAAACGGTTACGGGACAGGATTGGGAAGATTACGCCAACTGTGCCGCCGCCAAACTTAGCCTTAACGTCTGCTGCAATATCGTCTACTGAGCAGTAGTTACCCTGAGAACGAGCAACAATGGATTCTGTGATTGAAATAACGTCGCGATCACGGAGTTCAAAGCCCTCGGACTTTGCAGCTTCAAGTACGCTATCTGTTACGATGGTAGCGAGGTCGTCTCCCTCTCTGATGATAGGGCAACGAACGCCTCTTGATACTGTTCCAACTCTTCTAGTGTTTTCTGACATATTTTTCATCCTTTCTCTGCATACTCTCTCGCAACCTTCCGGTCGCTCGCGCACCGTGCACGCTGCCGAGTTACATGAGGAGTATAATTTTTTTCAGAAAAAATACCTTCTAATACTACTCCTATTTTTGTCGTTTTTCAATACTTTTTTTTGTCTTTTTTTGGATTTTTATGGATTTTTATGGTAACACGATTCTTTTTTCCGCATCCAGCGTTTCGGATTCGCGGTAGACCGTGAACTTGTGGCCGATTGCCTGGACGAAATCTGCGCCGAGCTTTTCCGCCACCTCGTTTGCTGTGATCTTCGGGTCGAGTATACAGCCCTCCTGCAGCTTTACCTTTACAAGCTCTCTGGCCTCAAGGCAGTCGTCAATAGATTTGACAACATTCGCCGTCAGTCCGTCCTTTCCTATGTAAACCACCGGGTCCAGCCGATTCGCCAGTCCCTTTAAGTAACTTCTCTGTTTTCCTGTAAGCATAATATCGCTCCTTTATTTAAATATCTTTAATTCCGATTCGGCTCTCTCAAAGGTCACCGCATAAGCTCCCAGTATTTCCTCGCACTCAATCGCCATAGCCCTAAACAGTGGGATCGGCGGGAGATCCTCGCTTACATTCCATTTGAACGTGCAATCGGTGTATTCCTTGCGCTCCGTCACCTTTTCCGCAGAGCGGAATTCCTCTTCATCGCCGTCCATGTAAAAGCACCCGTCGTTGTCGTTCTCTGCCGGGCATCCGCCCTCCTTGCCCGTTCCTGTGTGAACAAGACTCAGCAGGTCAAACTCAAATTCGGTGCTTTCGCGGCGATTGACCAATTCGCCGTCATCGGTTTTGAAATATCCATCCGAGACAGACCTCGTTTCCCGGCTGACACTGATATTTGTCGACATGCTGTCCCAGTTACCCAGATTCAGCCAGCCGCGCTTGCCGGCATGTGCCACTGGTGTATTCAGCTCTATGTAGTAATAGGTCGCGCCCTGCTCCGCTGCCTTGCTGTCCGTCAGGATTTCCGCATTTATGCGAAGCACCGGCCGCAGCGACTCAAAGCCTTTAGGCAGCAATGCCTTTATTTCATCGTGATTCCCACGATAAGCCATCACAAATTGTTCTACTTTCATTAATCCACGCTACTCCCTTTCTGCCGCCATCGCACGCTTTGCCGCCTCTACCACATGCGATATAAGCACACAGCTTGTGACAGCACCGACGCCGCCCGGAACCGGGGTGAGCGCCTTTACGACAGGCTCGACCGTCTCAAAGTCCACATCGCCCGAGATGCCGCCCTTTGCCTCGTCCCAGTTGATGCCCACATCTATTATGGTCTGACTCTCTTTCGCATATTCCTTCCCGTAATAGTGGAGCTGGCCTGCTGCTGTAATCACGACATCGCAGAGGCTTGTGACCGACGCCACATCCTCTGTCTTTGTGTGACAGATTGACACCGTCGCGTCTCTGTGCATCAGCATCATAGCCGCGCACCTGCCAACGACAAGTGATCTGCCCACAACCGCCGCACGCTTTCCGCGAAGAGGCACCTTGTAATAATCCAGAACCTCGAGCGCCGCCTGCGCCGTACATGGCGGGAAGCCGACCTCGGAGTTGGTGAAAACTCCCGCAAGCGATCCGTCAGTGCAGCCGTCTATGTCCTTTGCCGGGTCCAGCATCTGTCTGGCTCTCTCGCTGTCGAGGTGGTCCGGAAGCGGCCTGAACATCAGGATTCCGTGTACGCTTTTATCCTCATTTAAATCGCGTAGCGCTTTGTCGAACTCTTCCTGCGTAACGTCTGCCGGAAGCACGACATGCCGCACCGCAACGCCTACCGCTTCTGCCTTTTTGGTTGCGCCCTTTTCGTAGGAAAGGTCCTCCGGGCGCTCGCCTACTCTGAGTATTCCGAGCGTAGGCGCGAGGCCCACGTTTTTAAGCATTTCGACATCATCTGTCATTCTTTTGTTGATGGACTCGACCACCGGTGCGCCCTTTAAAATCTGCGCCATTTCTGCCTCCTGGGTTTCTGTATCATGATTATCGTTATCATTCTTTACTCTTATCACTTGAATATGATTCTAACACAGATTTTGTGTTTTTGAAAGGACGAGATATAGAAATCGGCGGAGGGCTGTGCGCACCCCCGCCGGTTTCTATTATATATATGCAAACTGGAAGATTACAGAGATAATATATAGTTTATGCGCTTTTGCACCTGTTCCTCGATGGCGGCAATGCGCCATTCCGGCAGGTCGATGGTGTCGCTGCGCTTAAATTTAAACCCTAGTAACCTACGTAGCTGTGCTTTTTGGTTGCGCCCGAGCGCTATGCCCAGGATATCGTCATAGCTCGTCCCGTAAGGTGTCGATCTCGCCTTTGCATATTCCTCGAGATTGTCGAAATCGCTGCGCTTCGCATAGCAGAAAAGTGAAACCCCGTTGTCGAAAATCGGAGCGGGCGATATGAGATTGCCCGAACGATTGTCGCGCAGCAACCCAAAGTCGCTGAAACGGCGGCTTTCGTTGTATATTACAGCATCGAAGATCAGCATGCTGCAAAGCTCGTCATAAAAGTCCTCGCCAAGCTCCCAGTAGTACTCGAGGCAGGCTTTAATGTCCTCACCGCGTATCAGGTCGCTCGCCGGCACAAAGGATGTGTCGATGTCTGTGAAAAGCTTGCACTTGCTGGAAAGTATGCCCTTCCAGTTTTCGAGCTCATACCGCACGGCGTGCAGGTTCATCTGCCGCGCAATCTGCGAGGCGTAGTATTCGCTGAAGGGCTCGGTGCCGGTGTTGGCAAAGCCCTCGGAGCCACCCTTGTAGAGAAGTATGTCCCCCTCGCCATAGCGGCGCCACGCCTTTCTGAGCTGGCCGTTTGTGGTAAGCTCCGGCGAAACTGTGAAGCGCTTGCTCTGCCGGCTGCTGCCCGTGTAGGCCGCATTCGTCAGCGCACCGTCAAAATAACTGTCGAAGAGGTTTATGTCATAAAAGCTTTCTGCATAATCCACCGGCGCGACCCAATAGCTGTCCGTAAGCGAGAGGCATTTGCTGGTATCCACGATGCCCTTGAGGTTACTTATTTCAAGCCCGAGGCACCGCAAAATGTCCGCAGCAAACTCACGACTACCCGGAAGCACACGCTCCGACAGCCATTCTATGATTCCGTTCTCGGAAGCGGACAGCCCCATTGGAAGCAGCTCGTGATTCTCCGCGTTTATGTCGGTGATTTCCGCATAGACGTGGAGTCCTCGTCGCCTGAAATAGAAGCGAATAAGCTCTTCGTCGTAGAGGCGCAGGCAATACTCCGCCGAATCGTCCGGGGCCTCGGCAGGCTCGCTGATCGTCAGATTCAGTACCTTGCCCATTGCCTCGGTGTAGCCGATGAAGGTGTCGAGCGTGATGTTTTGCTCGCCGCTTTCGAGTCTCGATATATTCGGTTTTTTTGTGCCCAGCCGAAGTGCCATTTCCTCTTGGGATATGCCGCTGTACATGCGGGCTACCGCAAGCTGGCGAATTAAGTCTCTCCGGATGGACAACCTCGATTCACTGGGTTGCATGGCATTCCCTTTCATTTGTTATCATAAGTGATAACCACGACTTGAGTATAGGTTATCATAAACGATAACAAATTGCAAGAGCAAAATATTCAGTTTTTTAATTTTTTTAACTTTTGACATTAAATTCGCAGATTGATATAATTTTTTTGACCTCTTTGTAACCCGGCGGACGGTTTTCCCGTATATAAGGGTGTAAGGACTTAAGTCAAAGAAATGAAAGAAAGGCGGCAGAATGGAAGATACCAAGATCATCGAACTGTATAATGCCCGCAGCGAAAGCGCGATCGCTCAGACGGCGGTAAAGTATGGCGGCTATTTAAACACCATTGCTTTCAATATTCTGGGCGACAGCCTCGATGCCGAGGAATGCGTTTCGGATACCTATTTGCGCGTCTGGAATGCGATCCCGCCGGCAGTGCCGAAGGTTTTCCGTACCTTTATCGGTAAGATTGCGAGAAACCTGGCGCTTGATGCTTACGAGAAAAGAAATGCGGCAAAGCGCGGCGGCGGAAATGCAGAGAGCTGCCTCGACGAGCTTGCGGAATGCATCGCGGACAGAACCGATGTGGCCGGTGAAATCGAAAGAGCCGAGCTTGTGCGGTGCCTCAACGATTGGCTTTCAGCACTCGAAAAGGAAAAGCGTGTGATTTTCGTCCGCCGCTACTGGCACATGGACAGCATTGCGGGCATCGCTGAGCGCATGGGCTTAGGCGAAAGCAACGTCAAGGTTACGCTGTTCCGCCTGCGCGGCGAGTTGAAGGAGTATCTTACAAAAGAGGGGTTTGAAATATGAAAAAGGAAGAAATGTTAAGAGCCGTCGGTGAAATCGACGAAAAGTATGTGGTTGAAGCCGAGGAAGCGGTAGGCATCGCGGAGGGCGAGGCTTACGAAGATGCGGCCGGTACGCGCGACTACGAAAGGGTTGAGGTGAAATCCGGCGCCGGCGAGAGTCCTCGCCAAAAGAGAAAACGCCGCGGCCTTTGGGCGGCAAGCCTTGCGGCAGTGTTGGTTATCGGGCTGTGCATCGGTTCGTTCTTTGACGGAGCAGGCTTTATGCGCATGGGAAGCTCCGGTAATCTTGCCACCGAGGATGCGGCTGTCTTTGATGAAGGCGGTGCTGCGGATTTTTCCGGTGAGCAGAAAAACGCAGCCGATACAAACAATTATACAATTGCAGAGAGCGAAGGCCTGAGAACAGGCGACTTTGATGTCGCTACGGAAGGCGCCGAGACTCCGGCAGCAACCGTGGACGATGCAGCCTACAACGCGGCAAGCGATGTGAAGCTTATTTACCGCGCCGATGTGAGCCTGCAGACTACGGAGTTTGACGAGTCTCTCGAGAAGCTGAGGGCGCTGGTCGAAAGCGAGGGCGGTTACTTCGAGAGCAGCGAGCTCAGCAACGGTTCTTACTTCAGCGAGAGCAGCTACAAGTGCGGATATTACACCATCCGTGTGCCGCAGCCAAAATACCGCGAGTTCATCGATACTCTCAGCGATGCGGGCTATGTGGTTTATCTGAACGAGAGCGTGGAGGATATCGGACTTGAGTATTTCGAGACCGAAGGTCGCCTCGAGACATTAAAGGCAAAGGAAGAGCGCCTGCGCCAGCTCATGAGCGAGGCAAAGGATATGAGCGACATTATCAGCATCGAAAATGCTCTTTCGGACACCGAATACCAGATTGAGATGTATTCCTCGACGCTGAATCGTTACGACAGCTTGGTAGGATATTCGACGATTTGTGTAACGCTCGAAAAGGTTTCAAGATATGACGGCGGAATAGACGAGGATGAAAGCTTCTTCGCAAGACTCGCGCAGAGCCTCGAGGACGGCGCGGCAAACTTCCTCTATGCGCTTGACTGCTTCGCGAATTGGATTTCCTACAATCTCATCACGCTGGCGATCATTGCGATTATTATAATCGTGGCTTGCAAGTTCCACTGGGTTCGCAGCATCCGTAATTGGTGGGGCGAGCGCAAAGGCGAACGCAGAATCGAACGCAGAATCGAGAAAAAGTAGTTTTTCAAAAACTATGCACTAACCCACAGCATTTAGCCGGTTTAGTGCATGGGACTAACCAATCAATGTCATCAAAAAATGCACTAAACGCGGATTATTCCACGCTTAGTGCATATTTTTGTTGTTATTAATCAGTTTTACCTGCGAAATTCTGGCCAAAACGCCCAAATTCATGCACTATTCCCGCATATTCGGGCAATCTAGTGCATAGATTCCAAAAACCCTCTAGTTATCTGACCTCTTGTACCCGTTCTTCATGTTCGCGCCGGCTGCGGCGAGGACATTTGTCAGGGTTTCGGTGGTCTTTTTCTTTACCATGTCGGCAATCTCTGCGTTTGCCTTTGCGGTCAGCGAATAGTCGCCCTTCTTTGCCATCTTTTCATCGTACTCGTTGATGATTCTGCGGCCTTCGGTGGCAACCGCCTCTTGGTATCTTTCGATGTGCTGGATGCAATCCGAATAGTTCGCGTCCGCGAGCGATTCAATCAAGCGATTGCTCCAGTAGAGATTTTCCGTGCTAGCCTCGAGCCCCACATTACTGATATATTTCGGAATGCTCGGCACGTTCGAGTAGAGCGGAAATGCCGCATTGAACGCGTTCGATGCGAAGCAAATCCATTCGATTCCGCGAATCTCTTTCGGCGCATCGGGCCTAATCTGGCAAATCGATGTCACGCCCGTACGGTTGATTCCGATTGAACGATACCTACCGCGAACGCCCGTATCCTGCGACAGATAAGGGTTAAACGGCGTGCCCTGGAAATGCGTCGAAAGCACATACTTCACATCCTCGGCGGTCAGCTTCTTTTCAGGCACAATCGCCCAAGGTATGTCATTGCTCTCCGGCGTAAAATCGGCATCCGGTCCGTCCCATTTGTATGTGTTCGGAGCAAGACACCTGCCCATAAACCAAGAACGCGGCGTGTTGTAAACGTGGTCGGAATCCGAACACGAACCGAACGCATAGCGCGGGTTAAAGCCCTCGCCCTCTTTGTTCAAATCGAGGTGGTACTTTTTGATGAAATCCTTCAAATCCGCGGAGCACATGAACTCTTTCTTTGCCCCGTACGCATCCTTGAAATCGAAATGGTCGAGGCCGAATCTGTTCGGTGCGATTACGCACATATCATCCGGCACCCTGCGGGCAATCCAGTGATGTCCGCCGATGGTCTCGATCCACCAAACCTCCTTTTCGTCGTTGAACGCGATGGCGTTCGACTCGTAAGTGCCATACTTTTCGATAAGGCTTGCAAGTCTCTCTACGCCCTCACGCGCCGACTTGATGTAAGGAAGCACCAGCACGACGATATCCTCTTCACCGATGCCACCCGGCACGGCTTTTTTATTTCCGCGCGCCTTTTGATATTCCACAAGCGGGTCCGCCGCGAGTACGCGCGGATTGGAAGTCGTGGTCTCCGTCGCGGTCATGCCGACATTTGCGGCATTTATTCCGGTCGCCGCCCAGATGCCCTTTTCCTTGCTTACGGATGGGCATGCGGTGTAGCGCATCGGATTTTTCGGAAGCTCTATCTCGAGATGTGAGATAACGCTTTTATACTTCTTTGGCTGCTTCTTCGGTTCTACGACCACCATCTTTTTCACATCGAAATGACCGTCGTCGGTCCTCGCGATCATGGTCGACCCGTCGTTACTTGCCTTTCTGCCGACAAGTATTGTTGTACATGGCATTTCGCTTTACCCCCTTTTATTTTAATTCCGGCAATTCCGGCTATTTTTTAAATCCGTCCTTTAAGGAAACGCTGCGGTTGAATACCAGATGGTCCGCGCGGCTGTCCTTGTTGTCGAGGCAGAAGAATCCGACTCTCATGAACTGGAATGTAGGTGCGTTTTCGCCGCTGCGATTTTCGTCCTCGTCGTATTTCTTTGCAATCTCAACCAAGCTCTTTTCAACCTTGCAGTTCCGGAGAACAACAAGCGAATCAGGATTCATGCAGTCGAGGAAGTTCTTGTCTGCACCATCCGGCTGCGGATCGAGGAAGAGGTTGTCGTAAAGACGTACCTCTGCATCTGCGCAGTTTTCGGTATCTACCCAGTGAATGGTTGCGCCCTTTACCTTGCGTCCGTCGGCAGGGTTGCCGCCGCGTGACTCAGGGTCGTATTCGCAGAGAACCTCTACTACATTACCGTTTTCATCCTTTTTGCAGCCTGTGCAGGTAACAAGATATGCGCCCTTGAGTCTAACCTCGTTGCCCGGGAACATTCTCTTGTACTTTGGAATAGGCTCCTCCATGAAGTCGTCAGCCTCCATCCAAAGATACTTGCTGAATGTGATCTTGTGAGTGCCCTGGCTTGGATCAACCGGGTTGTTTTCAACCTCGAATTCCTCGCTCTGACCCTCCGGATAGTTGGTTACAGTCAGCTTTACAGGGTGAATAACCGCCATTGTACGCTCTGCAACCTGGTTCAGATCGTCACGCAGGCATCTTTCAAGCTCTGCATATTCGATTACAGCAGAATTCTTCGCAACACCGATGGAGTCGCAGAATGTTCTGATGGATTTTGCAGTGTAGCCGCGACGACGCAGACCGCAAAGGGTCGGCATGCGCGGATCGTCCCAGCCCGAAACATAGCCCTCTTCCACGAGCTGACGGAGCTTTCTCTTGCTCATTACAGTGTGGTCGATACCGAGGCGAGCGAACTCGATCTGGCGAGGCTTGTGATAAGGGATGGATACATTGTTTACCACCCAATCATAAAGTGGGCGGTGCTCCTCGTATTCAAGCGAGCAGAGGGAGTGTGTGATGCCCTCGAGCGCGTCCTGAATCGGGTGCGCGAAGTCGTACATCGGGTAGATGCACCACTTGCTGCCCTGACGGTGATGCTCGATATAGCGGATGCGGTAGAGCACCGGGTCGCGCATGTTGAAGTTGCCGCTCGCGAGATCGATCTTCGCGCGCAGGGTGTATTTGCCCTCGGGGAACTCGCCGCTGCGCATCCGCGCGAAGAGATCCAGGCTTTCCTCGATCGGGCGGTCGCGCCACGGGCTCTTGGCAGGCGTGTTCGTGTCGCCGCGGTATTCCTTGAACTGCTCCGGCGTCAGCTCGCACACATAGGCCAGACCCTTTTTGATCAGCTCCACGGCGAACTCATAGTCCTGCTCGAAGTAGTCCGAGCCGAAGAAGAACCGGTCGCCCCAGTCAAAGCCGAGCCAGTGAATGTCCTCCTGAATGGCCTCGACAAACTCGTTGTCCTCCTTGGAGGGGTTCGTGTCGTCCATGCGGAGATTGCACAGGCCGCCGAAGCGCTCTGCCGTGCCGAAGTCGATGCACAGCGCCTTGCAGTGGCCGATGTGCAGATAGCCGTTCGGCTCGGGCGGGAAACGGGTGTGCACGGTCTGACCATCAAACCGTCCGCCGGGGCCGATGTCCTCCTGAATGAAGGCCTCGATAAAGTTTCTGGAAGTTTCGTCCATGGGATTGAACTCCTTCTCTTTCGAATTTCAAAT